>ERZ1292629.636-Hain-H43-01um-R1-636-length-38693-cov-8_pt1 | contig 38693 bp, 46 predicted proteins | sample MGYA00564399_ERZ1292629 | MGnify/ENA primary metagenome ERZ1292629 (study PRJEB36523, sample SAMEA6512636) | groundwater metagenome | collected 2019-01-08 | study: AquaDiva: Metagenomics assemblies of 32 groundwater samples
TAAGTCCCAACGAAGTTATTAACAAAGTGGTTCCAGCTTAACTTGATTATTTAGTTCCCATTTTTTCCATTTTAAAAAAACTCCCTGCTTAAGAGGAGTTTCGTTCACCAATTTTTACAATCGCAAAATCACGGCTGTAAGATATCTTCCGTATTGCCATTAATAGAAACCACTACATTTTTTACCGTAGAAAATTGTTTAAGTGTTTCCACTATTTGCCAATGAATCATCGCCACCCGGCACGAACCGCCCACGGCTTCCTGAAGCTTTTCGCTGAAATCAACATAAGCTGTGCCGGTTGCGGAAATAACAAGTGATTGAATAACGACTCCGGGATTGATCGTTGTAATATACCCGCCGGCTTTTTCAGCTTCGGTCGGTCCTTTTAGCAATTCTTCAAGCGCGGCCCTCGCGACAGCCGCAGTTTTTGGAACTTCGCGAGTTACGGAGAAAACTTTTTCGCATGTTGCCTCCGGATCCAAATTGTCATTCGCAAAATAAGCTTTCAACTTTACCGTCTCCGCTGGAGCGGAAAACTTTACAGGCAAAACAAATTCTTTCTCCATTTCCGGCATGCCAGCTGGATTTTCATTTCTAAAAATCAATTTGCCGGTTTGCGCGGATAAATTATTAAATTCCAAACTTGTTTCAAATTTTACAGTCGTGGTCATCCATTCGGTGATGGCGGTTAAAGGTTTTTGCGCCAAAACATTTCCGATCTCATCAACCAGTTTCACCGAACCAACCTGCCCTTCAAACCCAAACCAGCCATCGCCATTTACATAGCCGGAAATTTTTAAAGGTGAAGAAACTGCCGGGTTGGCGCCTGTTGGTTCTGAAATGATCAACCCGCTCAAAATCGGCATGGTTGTGGCTGGAGTGGGAGTCGCAGATGGAGTCAAATCCGACGAACCATAAAATTTCCAACCTAAAAAAGACAGCGCCCCCATCGCGGCCAACACCAAAATAACTGCCAGAGCTTTCTTCATATTCCGATGCTTTCAGCCCATTCGCCGATTATGGGCAGCGGCTTTTGTCTGCCTCTTAACGCATTAAAAAATCCCAAGACCATTAATATTAAAACAGCTATGGCCATTGGCCAGAAAAATAGCCAGCTCATGAATGAAACATACCCGATGATTTGCAAAAACGCGCAGGTTGCTAACAGCGCCAAACCTTGCCTGACATGGTATCTGGCAAACTGGTCGTTTCTGACCGCGAACAGCGGCACAAAAAATAATATATATGCCAAAGCCGCCATTTTTAAATTTGGCTTTATTACTTGAGCCGGCTGTGGGTTGAACTGCTCGTTGTTAAAAGTTGAATTTGTCTCCATATTTTCCGATTATCGGCAGGTGCTCTTGTTTGCCATTAACGGCGTTAATAATTCCCATGACCCATAAAATCAAAATAGAAATATTTAGAACCCAGCCAATCCACCCAATGATGCCGACTGATATAGAAGAAATAATAGCCGCCAAAAACCAAGATAATAATAAGACAAGACTCTGCTTAACATGAAATTTTACGAACGGATCATTTTTCGCGTCAGTGAGCAATGGCACAAAAAATAAAATGTACGCGATAACGGCCATCGCGGTATTTTGCTGGGGCTGTTGTGATTGGGGTTGTGGCTGTGGTTGTGGTTGCTGTGATTGGGATGGCTGTGGCTGTGGTTGTGGTTGCGGCGGCTGTTGCTGGGGCGTGGCCGAACCCATTGGATTTTGCTGGTCCATAGTTTTAAATTAATTATAATTTATATTAATTATCTTATCACCTTTGTTAAATTTTGTATAGCAAAAAAGCCTCAACGAAATCGAGGCTTTTTTGTTTAAATTAACTTATTGTGCCATCATCGTGGCTCCTCCGGACGCACCCATCATCGGTTCAATTCCGCCCTTCATCATCGGCATCGGCATCGGCTGGTTTTGATCCTGATCAAGAATTTCCTTGATAAGCGGCACGACTACATTTTTTTGATAGAAATAAATATCATCCGGTTTTTTTACGATTGGAAAAATATATGCCGGCACAATCATTTCCTGTCCATTGTTTTCATTATATATCCACATCTTCACAAAACCAATGGTCGGGGTGCCGAGCTCAATCACATTTTTCTTTACTTCAACCTGGCCATCTTCAGAACTATCAACAGTCCCTTCGGCATAATAATACCCCCTGCGGAATCCGCCCTGCTCGGCCAGCTTAACTAAACGCGTGGTGTCTTTTTCAACCTCATAAGCGGATGCCTCATGTTTTTGCGAGAACAAATTCCACAAGCCCGCGCCTTTCATTTCGCGGATATCAACATTCACGACCAATCCGGTTTTGTTTCCGCTCTCATCATAAACTTCTTTGCCGTTCAACATTTGCGAATATATCACCGAAATTGTTTCCGGATAATAAAAGTCCGGTTTCATTTCCGCGCTTGCCATCCCTAAATACACACGCCAATCGTTTTGCACTTCCGGTTTGCCATAATCATCTTTATTGATTCCATATTCGCTCAAAAATTTATCAGCCAATCCGATAATTGTTTCGTCGCTCGGCATGTCCGATTCTTTAAGCGGACGCGGACCGCAATCCAAAGACATACAGCGAACATAATCATAATTTTTGTTAATGGAAATGGATCCTTCTTCAACGCCTATGTAAATAGAAAATCCGCCTTTTTTATCTTCAGTCATGCTAATATTCTGCAATTTCATTCCGGAAAGTTTTCCCCAGTCCATTGCGTTAAAGCCTGCGTTGGCAAGAATTGAATTTAATTCGCCGGAAACCACGGCTGTGTTTTTTATCCGTCGCAAAACATCCATTTTATCTTCAGCCAGAACAAGCGGTTCGCCTTTATATTCAAACGTATAAGGCTGGTAATAATACGGCGCCATCATTTTTGACGAAATCGCGACACCCGAACCAACGACAGAATCGGATGAAACAGCCGTGGTTTTTAATTGCGTTGAGACTGGAGCGGACATTCCCATTGTAACCATAGTTGTCCCGCCGCCACCGCCCATCATGAGTTCCGCGTTGCCGCCAAGACCCATGCTTCTTGTTGGAGCCACGGCTTCTTGGCTGACAATTCCGGAACTCTTCTCATTTGTTCCTCCGCTTGAAACGACAAGAGAACCAAACGCCCTATCTGCCAGCGCGACTACCTGTCCGCCTCCGGCTCTATTTTTGTTCATCAACGACGGCACGACTACAATCGCCAACACAGCCAGCGCCACCGGAACAAAAATTAATTTTTTGGAAAATAAATTTTGCCAAAAACCTCTAACATCCTCCTTTGGTGTAATGTTTTCCATAAGTTTTATTTTTAATTGATTATAAAAATTTTGATCAAATTTCGTGTCCGGCTTTAACGCGGCTATCTCTTTAATAATTTTTAACAATTCCGCCTCCCTTTCTTTCAGGGACGGCTCAAGAGCGTAAATATCCTGAATAATTTTTTCAATGTCTAACATAATGATTCATTAAAATGAATATAACGAACAGCGCGACCGGCATCTCCTCTCTCAATTTGGCAATCGTGCGCGAAAACATCATTTTACAGCTATCTTCGCTTTTGCCAAGGACTTCGGCGATTTCAGCGTAACTCATTTCCTGCCACACGCGCAGAATCACGATATCGCGGTGCTCCGGAGACAGCTTCGCCAAATGCGCTTTTACTTGCGCGAGGTTTTCTCTCGCGTCAATATCGCTTTCAATATCCTCCCCCGAAGATAAGTCCCAAACATCTTCAATGTCGCTGGTATTTTTCTTGGTGCGGTAATGATCAATCACCGTGTTGCGCGCGATGCAATAAAGCCAAGAAGAAAATGTCCCTATTTTTGAATTGTAGCTTGAAATTTTCTCAAGAGCTTTTAAAAAAGTTTTGCTCGCGAGATCTTCGGCCGTCTCTTTGTGATAAGTTTTGAAATAAATAAAATCATGAATTCGTTTTACATACTTATCATAAAGAATGCCAAACTCTTTCAGATTGCCTTTTTGGCAATTTATAATTATTTGTTCATCGGCCTGCATATTTGCTAATATTGGGTATTTTGCGAATAACCCATGCCTTTATATACAATCAAACGAATGAGGCTGGCATAGGTAACGCGCAACTCTAATTTAGCATAAGTAAGCGAAAAAAGAAACCCGTTTTCGGCCTATTTTGCCCTTGCCCGCTTCTTTAAAATATGATAAAATGTATATGCCTAAATAGGACTCTTTTTGTTTAAAAAATATATGCATATTAGCTGGCTGGGACAAACTTGCGTTAAATTGCAAACCAAAAATGCCGATCAGGATGTGGTGGTGTTGCTAGACGCATATAAACCAAAAAAGGGAGAATTCCCGCGTAGCTTCAGCCCGGATATTGCCATGTTTTCAAACGGCATGAATGAGGCGGCTACCTTATCGCAAAATCCGTTTGTCATCAGCACACTCGGCGAATTTGACGTAAAAAATGTAATGATTTACACCATTCCATGCGCGTCAAGCGAAAATATTATTTTCAAAATCAGCGCGGAACAACTGAATGTAGTCCACTTGGGTCGGTTAAAAAAACCTCTGGAAAACGGAGACATGGAAAAAGTTCTCGGCGCTGATGTGCTTTTTATTCCGGTTGGCGGCGGACCAAATTATTTGGATCCAAAATCAGCGGCCGCGCTTGCAACCGCGCTTGAACCGCGCGTAATAATCCCGATCGCTCATCATTGCGAAACTGATACTGACGCGGCAGCTGTCTCTGCTTTTATCAAAGAGCTGGGATTAAAACCGGAAACGGTAGAGAAAAAAATCATTATTAAGAAAAAGGATTTACCGCAAGAAGAAACAAAATTATACGTTTTAGAAACAGAATAGTATGCCAAGGAGGAAAAAAAATGAAAAACAAAAAATTCAATCCGCGCAAGAACGCCGCTATTATGAAAATCCGGCAAAACTTTGGATGTGGGTCGGCGTACTTTCCATAATGACTATAATAATTGTTTTCTGGGCATGGGCGATGAAGAATCAAATTTCATTATTCAGCTGGCAAGAAACACCGGACGGGAAACTACTCAAATCCGCCCAAGAAGATCTTAAGCAAATCATTAATCAGGAAGAAAAAAAATTAAAAGTGGAAGACAAAAAAGAACAAATTAAAATTTTAATTGATAAATTAAAAACAGAGTTAAACAGCAGTACTCAATCCGGGGTAACAACGAGCGCCGCGATGTCAAGTTCCACGACTGAAAACACGACAAATACTAAAAAATAATATGCAAGAAAAATTAGACTTGCCAAAAAAAGGGATAGGCTTGGTAACACCGGCTCCAATAGTTGAAGAAATGCAAAAATCATATTTGGAGTACGCGATGAGCGTAATTGTCTCTCGCGCCCTGCCGGATGTTCGCGATGGTTTAAAACCGGTACACAGACGGGTGCTTTACGCCATGTGGAATATAGGCTTGCGACACACGGCAAAATTCCGAAAATCCGCGCACGTGGTTGGTGAGGTGATGGCAAAATACCACCCGCACGGCGACGCTTCAATTTACGATGCGATGGTTCGCATGGCCCAGGATTTCTCAATGCGTAATCCACTGGTGCACGGCCAAGGCAATTTTGGTTCCATGGACGGAGATAATGCCGCGGCAATGCGCTACACAGAAGCCAAACTGACAGCGATTGCCGAAGAGCTTCTCTTTGATATTGAAAAAGAAACAGTTAGCTTTGTCCCAAACTACGATGGCTCGCATAAAGAGCCTACGGTTCTCCCGTCAAAACTCCCAAACTTGTTGCTTAACGGCACGATGGGCATAGCCGTTGGCATGGCCACTTCAATCCCCCCGCACAATCTCGGCGAACTTTGCGATGGCATAGTTAAACTTATTGATGAGCCGAATTCAACGGTTGAAGAATTATTTGAGCTTGTCAAAGGACCCGACTTCCCAACGGGCGGCATTATATATAATAAAAAAGATATTCTGACTGCGTATTCCAGCGGCAGAGGCGGAATTGTGATGCGCGCGAAGGCGGATATTGTTGAAAATAAGGCCGGCAACTTCCAAATTATTGTTACTGAAGTTCCTTACAACATTAACAAGGCGACTCTTTTGGAAAAAATAGCGGACATGGTGCAAGAGAAAAAAATTGAAGGAATTAAGGATTTGCGCGACGAGTCAAACAAAGACGGCGTCCGTGTCGTGATTGATTTAAAAAAAGACGCTTATCCAAAAAAAGTTTTAAATAAACTTTTCCAGACTACCGAACTGCAAACCACTTTCCATGTTAATTTGCTTGCGCTTATTGACGGAATTCAACCGAGGGTTTTGAATCTAAAAATAATCCTGGAAGAATTTATAAAGCACAGACAAGAAATTATACGCAAACGCACTCAATTTGATTTGGACAAGGCGAAAGATCGCGCCCATATTTTAGAAGGACTAAAATCGGCTTTAGATAAAATTGATTTAATCATAAAAACAATCCGCGCTTCAAAAGACAAAGAGGAGGCAAAGGCGAATTTAATATCCAAATTTAAATTTACGGACAGACAAGCCACCGCCATTTTAGAAATGAAACTCCAGCAACTTGCCAATCTTGAGCGCCAAAAAATTGAAGACGAGCTGAAAGAAAAGAAATCGCTGATCAAAGAGCTGGAATCAATTTTGTCTTCAAAAGCAAAAGTGATGGGCATCATCAAAAAGGAGACCTCGGAAATGAAGGAAAAATATGGAAACGAACGTAGAACGCAAATTGTGTCTCACGGCATTAAAGAATTCACGATGGAAGACCTGGTGCCAAATGAGCCTACGATTGTGATGATGACTACAGATGGCTACATCAAACGACTGCCTCCGGACACATTTAAACAACAATCGCGCGGAGGAAAAGGCGTGATAGGGGTCACAACCAAAGAAGAAGACACGGTTGAAAAAATGATGGCCACAAATACGCACGACAACATTCTTTTCTTTACTTCTCGCGGACGCGTGTTCCAGCTTATGGCTTATGACATCCCGCAAGGCTCGCGCACGGCCAAGGGCCAGGCGGTTGTTAATTTCCTGCAACTGGCTCCAAATGAAAAGGTGTCCGCCTTACTTTCAATGAGCGACCTCAACAAAATAAAATCGCTGGTCATGGTAACACGACATGGCTTGATTAAAAAAACCCCGCTTGAAGACTTTGGAAATGTGAGAAGAAGCGGTTTGATCGCGATTAAATTAAAACCAAATGACAATCTTGAATGGGTCAAGCCGTCAAACGGCACAGACGAAATCACCATCGTAACCAAACTCGGCCAAGCAATTCGCTTCAAAGAAAGAGATGTTCGCGACATGGGCCGAGCGGCCAGCGGCGTGCGCGGAATTCGCTTGCATACAAACGACGAAGTGATTTGCATGGATGTGGTTGATCCGAAAAATGCCAGCTTGGAACTACTCACCATTGGCGAGAACGGCGTGGGAAAGTGCACGACAATTTCCGAATATCGTCTTCAAGGCCGAGGAGGAAGCGGAATTAAGACCGCGAATATCACGAATAAAACAGGTAATCTAATTCACGCGCAAATTGTAGATAAGGTGGACTCCGCGGAAAAAGACTTAATTATAATGTCTTCAAAAGGCCAGGTAATCCGCCTGCCATTTAAGTCGGTTTCCGTTTCCGGCCGAGCCACGCAAGGCGTGCGTTTAATGCGCTTCAAAGAAAGCGATGACAAGGTTGCCAGCGTGACATTACTATAAAAAATGGAACAAAAATCCCCCGTTAAAATCGGGGGATTTTTAATCTGCCAAAGTTTGCTAAAAATTAAAAAGTGCGATAAGATTTCTTTGCTGAAACACCGCGCTCCAAATGATGCCGCGCGGCACGATTTCGCTAAATCAATATGCCTTACGAATCCAGAATACCAAAAAATCCAAATTTTGACGATCTGGTCAGCCAATTAAAAAAATACTGTAGCCCGACGGATATTGACCTAGCCCGGCTTGTTTATGATTTCGCCGAAAAAGCCCATCAAGGACAATATAGAAAATCTGGCGGGCTGTATATCACCCACCCAATAGCCACAGCCCAACTTTTGGCCAACATGAAAATTGACATAAATATTATCGCCGCCGCGCTTCTGCATGATGTGCCGGAAGACACCAATGTCACCTTGGAAGAAATTGAAAAAAACTTCGGCCAAGACATCGCGACAATGATTAAAGGAATCACAAAACTCGGCAAATTAAAATACCGCGGAGTTGAAAGATATATTGAAAATTTAAGAAAAATGTTTGTGGCGATGGCCGAAGACATAAGAGTAATGATCATTAAATTTGCCGACCGAGTACATAATTTATCCACCATCGAAGCTCTACCGATAAAAAAACGTTTTAGAATAGCGTTAGAAAGTCTGGAAATTTACGCCCCGATTGCCAACCGACTTGGCATGGGAGAATTCAAAAGTTTGCTTGAAGACCTGTCTTTTCCTTATGTAAATCCAAAAGAATATGAAAAAGTGAGGCAGACTAGAAAAAGCCTGCTGTCTGAACGGGAAATATACCTAAAAAAAATAATGAAAGTAATAAGCGACGAACTTACGGACACTGGAATTAAACTTATAAGCGTGCACGGAAGAGAAAAAAGTTTATATAGTTTCTACCAAAAAATACTTCGAAAAGGGTGGGAAAATATAGACAAAATTTATGACATCGTAGCCATACGGATAATTGTCAACGACATGGGAGATTGTTACGCCAGTTTGGGGATCATACATAAATTGTGGCGACCATTAACCGGGCGAATAAAAGATTACATTTCGCAACCAAAACCTAACGGTTACAAATCAATACACACCACCGTTTTTTGCGTTGAAGGAAAAATAGTTGAATTCCAAATCCGAGATCAAAAAATGCACGAGGAGGCTGAATACGGCATCGCCGCGCATTGGCATTATGATGAAAAAGGTTCCCGCCTTCCGGCCAAGGATATTATGTGGGCAAAAGAGCTTGCGGATATTCAAAAAAATATCGTAGAAAAACTTTCAGATATGGACGAGCTAAAAGTTGATTTTTTTAAAAACAGAATTTTTGTCTTTACACCGCAGGGAGATGTTATAGACCTGCCGGAAGACGCGACACCGATTGATTTCGCTTATCATATACATACTGACATCGGCAACCGTTGCAACGGAGCAAAAGTGAATGACCAGCTAATCAGCCTTGATACGCCATTAAAAAGCGGAGATGTGGTAGATATTATTGTTGATAAGAACAGGAAGGGACCAAGCCAAGACTGGATTAAATCGGCCAAAACCCATCTCGCAAAATCAAGAATAAAAACAAGTTTGAAAAACGAAAAAAGCAGCTGGCTCAAAATTATACTCCCAAAAAAATAAAGACTCCTCGGAGCAAGCTCCGAGATATTTAAACCGCGCCAAAATTTTGTCCAAATTATTCTCTGAATATTAGTTGAACAAATTTTTCCGCCCCACTTTTTATCAATACACCATTTGCTTCGGCTTTAATCGGCTTGCCGCTCCCTTTCAACAAATAAACAGAAAATGAATTAAAGCCGATCTCAAGCATTTTATTAAATCCAATCCGCATTTTGTCTTCCATGCTTTTATTTGATAAAGACCACAAACTTCTTATCAGAAGTTTTGATTTCGGATATTCTAATAAAATTTCAGCGCGCTTATTGGCGTCAAAAATCTTCCCCCTCACATCAACGAGCAATATGGCATCCGCAGAATTTTCCATTAAAGACTTATATTTTTCTTCCGAATTTTTAATTTTTAAAACGAATTGCTGAATTTCAGCCGCTGTTTGATTGATGCCATAGCCGATTTGCGCTATGGCATCATTGCCGGTTATATTTACTCTCTTGTCAAAATTACCATTGCCGAGTTCTTTCAATGTTCTTAAATTTTTTGTTATCCGCCTGACCATGCTCGCGCCAAAAACAAGCGCTATGAGAACGACGACCAGACCAATCGGCAAAACCGTTGTGAAAATTATTTGTTGTATTTTTTTAACTCCTGCCAACGCCTCATCTTCAGACATCTCCGCGACGAGAAACCACCATTGATCATTTGGGCAAACCGAAACGCCAAACACCGGAACCCCAACGTAATTTGTATATTTACCGGTAAATCCGCTCTTTGATCCCAAACAAAATTGCGCTGGAACAGTTATGATTCTCTGGCTAAAAACAGTGCCGGTTGTAAATCTGGATGGCGTTATCATGAATCCCTGCCGGTTTACCATATACAATTCCAACTTTTGTTTTTCACCAAGTAAAGTTGTTTTCGCGCCCAATTCAGACTGTCTTTTACCGGAAAGAATTTTATTTAATTCTTCACTTGAAATATGGTTAACTAGCAAACCTATAATCTCGCCTGTTTGCAAAGACTGCAGCGGAGCGACAATGCTCAACATCGGGATACTTGGCATACCCGGAGACAGCATCAGCTCACTGACAAACGCATGATTGGCTTCCGCGCCATTTGCGGCCAAAAAAATTTTCATGGCTTGCCACTTCCCCGCCTTCTTAAAAGTATTGGTCGTTGTGTCCTGCCAGAACAAGGAACCGTTAACTCTTGTTTCGTCAGTTGAAACCACTATTCTCCCGGAGAAATCCAAAATATCGGTAATTGAAATAATTGAATCCTCCGATTCACGCTTAACTTTTAAATAATTCGCCAGCGAACGAGACCTTTCATCATTCTCTTCCGAAAAAATGGCTTCGGCTTCCGATCTAATGTAGCCATCTCCGGCCCAATCCGCGGCTCTAGATTCAATTTTTTCAAAAAAAGTCAAAATATAACCTTCTGCCAGCCCGCTTGTGCGGTCCAAATCAGTTAATGTTTGCCGTTCGGCGATTTCAGATCCCTCTTTAAAAGCAAAAAAAGAAATGGTTCCTATTGGCAAAAGGGAAATCAATAAAAAAAATACTACTAATTTTACGGTCAAGGACATGCGATTTGTTTACTCGGAGATTTTTGCGATAATTCGCGCCAGTTCTTCTTTTGAATAATACGAAATAGCGACAGTCCCATTTTCTCCTTTTTGAGTAATTGAAACCTTAGTTCCAAGAGCGGTGCGAAGTTTGTCTTCCAGATAAGTCAAATTTGGATCTCTTCGCGAATTTTTTGAATCTTTAGAAACAGTCCTTTCCAGCTCACGAACAGTGATGCGCTGGCCGAGCATTGATGACAGCAGGTCAATTTGTTTTTTTTCATCGTCTAAACTTAACAACGCTCGCGCCTGACTCATATTTATCCGCTTCTCAATCAAAGCTGTTTTTATCGGCTCCGGCAGACTTAAAAGCCTAATCGCATTCGCGATCGACGGTCTGCTCTTTCCGACTTTGTCGGAAACTTCCTGTTGGGTTAAATCAAATTCCTCCATCAAACGCTGATACGCGAACGCTTCTTCAATGGGGTTCAGGTCTTCTCTCTGGATATTTTCTATCAACGCAACCTCAACCTTCTCATGTTCTGGCAATTTTTTTATTATTGCTGGCACGGTTGTTAATCCGGCCATTTTAGCGGCGCGATATCTTCTCTCCCCGGCTATTATTTCATAGCCACCATCAGCTTTCTCGCTCAACAATAATGGCTGTAAAATTCCGTGCGTTTTGATTGAAGCGGACAATTCCTCCAGCTCGGCCGGACCAAAATTTTGTCTGGGCTGATTCGCATTTGGAGAAATTGAAGAAACAGGAATATGCCAAATTTTATCATGGATATCGCTTGGAGCATCTTGTTGTTTTTTTGGGCTGCCGGAAATCAGCGCGCCCAATCCCCTTCCTAATGGCATAGTAATTGGTTAGTGTTATTCAAATCTTTCTAATAATTCTCTTGCCAGCCTTTCATAGGCCTTTGAACCTTTTCCGCTAGGATCATAATGGAAAATGCTCTGACCAAAACTCGGAGCTTCGGCCAAACGAACTGTTCGCGGAATAACGGATCTGAAAATATTATCGGGGAAAAATTTATACAATTCGTGCATAACTTCCTCGGCCAAGCTGTTTCGCGAATCAAACATTGTGAGCACCGCGCCCAAAACTTTTAATTCCGGCTTTAAATTTTGTTTAACAAGTTCTATTGTTTTTAGAAGCTGACCCAATCCCTCTAACGCATAATACTCGGCTTGAACGGGAATTAAAATATGATCAGCGGCGATCAATCCGTTTAATGTTAAAATCCCTAACGAAGGAGGGCAGTCTATGATGATATAATCATAAGCGTGGCCAACCTCGGACAAAACTTCAGCAAGTTTTCTTTCCCTGCCTTCGACATTAACTAGTTCAACATTGGCTCCGGCCAAATCAGGCGTTGACGGAACGACTCGCAACCCGGCATGGCCGGTGTTGTGTATAATATCGTGAATTCTCGCCTGACCCGACAGTGAATGATACAGCCCTTTTTCGAGCTCCTGGTACTTAATTCCAAGCCCGGAAGTGGCGTTGCCTTGCGGATCTAAATCAACAAGCAAAACAAACTTGCCTGAATCAGCCAGCGCGGCGGCCAAATTAACGGCTGTTGTCGTTTTTCCAACTCCTCCTTTTTGATTGACTACGGAAATGATTTGGGGCATAATATGGACACAGCCCATATTATATCATACTTATATATGGATTTCAAAATAAAAACCACCGAAGCTTTCGGCAAAAAAATCACTGTTACGGACGCTGGAAAGGAAGTAGCCAGAGCGACTCTATACGTACTAAAAAATGACTTGCACAAAGAACCATTCGGATTTATTGAGGATGTGTTTGTGGATGAAAGTTTGCGAGGACAAGGTGTTGGAACAAAACTGGCGCGGGAAATAATTGAAGAAGCAAAACGACATGGGTGTTATAAGATCATTGCAACCAGCAGGCATATTAGAGAAAATGTGCATCGGTTTTATGAAAAACTGGGCTTTACAAACTACGGCCTGGAGTTTAGAATTGATTTATAGACAATTGACATTTCGCATAAATTAAGCTATACTTTTTTTACAATTTAAGCCGAAGTGGCGGAATTGGTAGACGCGCACGACTCAAAATCGTGTTCCTTCGGGAGTGAGAGTTCGATTCTCTCCTTCGGCACAACAAAGCAAACTTCAAATTTAAGAGCAAAAACGAATCGGCGATTTTGTATAAATTCACGCTCTATTTTACGGCTTTAATCTTCCGGTAGTTCTTGGAAACGGGATACACTCGCGGATATGTTCTGTGCCGGAAATCCAGCGCACCATGCGCTCCAAACCAATGCCAAAACCCGCGTGCGGAACACTGCCGTACTTTCGCAAATCCGTATACCACTCATAATCCGCCTCGCTTAAACCCTCGGCTTTTATTCTTGATAATAATAAATCAAAATCATCCTCACGCTGACTGCCGCCGATTATCTCCCCAGCTCCCTCAATCGCGATCAGGTCATCGTTCAAAACCAGCTCGGCGTTGTTCGGATCGCGCTTCATGTAAAATGGCTTGATTGATTTTGGCCATTTTTCTATAAACACCGGCACTTCGGAATCTTTGGTAAGCAAACCCTCGTCGTCATTCCCCAAATCCTCGCCATATTTAATATCCGAACCAAGCTCGCGCAATTTTTCAATCGCCTGATCATATGTGTAGCGCGTAAATGGCTTATCCGCTTTTTGCAGAGGCTCAACATTTCGCTCCAAAGCGACTAATTCTTCTTTGCAATTTTTCAGACAATAACAAATAATGTATCTAACCAAGCCCTCTTGAATTTGCAAATTCTGATCATGATCAACAAAAGCGGCTTCCGCGTCCATCATCCAAAATTCTGTGAGGTGACGTTTGGTTTTACTCTTCTCGGCGCGAAACACCGGCCCAAAATCGTAACATCTGCCAACCGAAGCGATCGCGGCTTCAATGTATAGCTGGCCTGATTGCGAAAGATACGCGGTGCCAAGATCAAAATATGGAACAGGAAACAACGTGCTTGTTCCCTCGCAAGCATTAGGCGTAAAAACCGGCGAGTCAACTTTAATAAAATTTTCTTTGTGCAGATATTCGTTGATGGCGGTGATCACCGCGTCTCGAATGCGCAAAATCGCCCACTGCCTTTTACTTCTCAACCATAAATGGCGCAAATCCATCAAAAAATCAGGACCATGCTCCTTTTTTGAAATCGGGAATTCCTGCGCCAACTGAATTATCTTAAAATCTTTGACCTGCAACTCAAAAACACCTTCGCGTTTTGGATGCGCCGAAACAACGCCTTTTATTTCAACCGATGACTCCTGTGTAACTTTTTCTATTAACTCCCACAGCTCGGGGTTTAATTTGGTTTTAACGGCAATAGCCTGTACCCAACCGCTCCCATCGCGGATTTCCAAAAAACTGATCGGGCCGGACGACCGCTTATTATACAGCCAGCCTTTTATCTCTACTTCCTCGCCAACCAAACCGCTAAAATTTTTAACAAAAGTTTGCATAATTTATAAAATATTTAACCCTAGCATTTTAACATTTCCACTGAATTTTTCAAGCTTCCTGCCAGAATGATACTCGGCGAACCTTATGGCCGAATCGTGAATTTTTTGTTGATCATTTTTTGCGAAATTCATGCTATTTATCTTGGCCCACTCACTTTCAAACCATACCTTTAATTTTTGATCCTCCGAACCGAATCCAAGACAATGCCAAAATTTAAATATAAACGCGGTCGCCAAATTTAACACGCCGACTTTCTCCGTTGAATCTAAAAATTCAAATAAGCTCGCAATCAAATTAAAAACTTTTGCGTCTTTTTCATTCGGCAATATAAAATCATCAATAATTTTTAACATGTAAGCGGCAAGCGTCAATTTCTCCAAATCCAAAAAAATATTGCCAAAAACTTTTAGCGGCTGAACTTTGGTAAGATGTTCCAATTCCTTTCCTCTTTCAATCGCCACCTCCAACAAAGCAATCATGCTCAAATTCCCGGAATTCTTGCTGGTAATTTTTTTAACCCCCTTGGCCAGCGCCTTAACTTTCCCGCGCTCGCGAGTATATAAAGAAACCAACTGGTCGGTTTCTTTAAAATCATGCCGTGATAAGACAATAGCCTGCATATCAAATAAGCGCGCTGACCAACAGCATGACTGAAGCAAATATAATCCCGAAAATAGTCAACCACGCGATCACATTTCCAATCGGTTTATTCACGTGTTCCCCCATTATTTTTTTATCATTAATAATCTTCATTACAAAAATCAAAATCAAAGGCAAGAGGATGCCGTTGATATCTTGCGAAATTAGCATTACGGCTATTAGGTTGATGGGAAGGAGAACCAACAGAGCCGGAATAATTATCGCGGCCAAAATTATACTATAAAAAATTTTACCACTTTGCCAATTGGTATTAAAACCATATTCCCATCCAAACGCCTCGCAAACTGCGTATGAAGTGGCTACGGGCAAAATGAACGCGCCCAACATGGATGCGCTGAACAACCCAAAAGCAAAAAGCCCTTGCGCGAATTTACCGGCCAGCGGAACCAGCCCCAACGCGGCGTCTTTCGCGTCTTTTATATCTATGCCATATTTATATAATGTCGCGGCTGTGCTTATTATTATAAAAAAACTCACAATATTTGTTATAAAAGCGCCAAGAAAAACTTCGGCCTTTTCAACTTTGTAATGTTTAAGATTCAGCCCCTTGTCAACTACAAAAGATTGGATAAAAAACTGCCCCCATGGAGTAATCGTGGTTCCAATCAAAGCGATCATCGCCAACAAAAACGGACTGCTCCATTCCATAGTCGGAGTTACGAGCGCGCGCAAAGATTCCCCGAAATCGGGTTTAACAATAAATCCATTTATTATGTAGACAATGTAAAAAACGGAAAAAATCAAAAATATTTTTTGCGCTGTCTTGAACGATCCTTTATATAAAACAAGCCAAACAAAAAAAGCGGCAATCGGCACGGTTATAAATTTACTTATTCCAAAGATACTCAAAGAGGACGCGATCCCTGCAAACTCGGCTGTAATTGTGCCAACATTCGCGACCAGCATTGCCAGTATGGCAACCGCCGTCAATTTTATGCCAAAACGCTCCCTAATCACGCCGCCCAATCCTTGGCGCGTTACCAGCCCGATGCGCACACCCATTTCCTGTGTTACGGCTAAAGAAAAAGTAATCAAAAAAAGAACCCACAACATTTTTGTCCCGAAATGAGCGCCAACTATTGAGTAAGTGCTTATTCCGCCGGCATCATTATCGGCATTGGCGGCGATAATCCCCGGCCCAATGACACTGAAAAAAAATACTAATTTTGTCCAAAACAATTTTCTTTTTGACATATTTACGCGTGCGGCACAAAGTGTCTCATTATATCATCAACGGTAATAACCCCAAGCAGTTTCCCGTCTTTATCCAAAACCGCCACGGATAATAAATTGTATTTAGTCATTATTGAAGCAACCCGCGACACATCTTGGTCAGCTGTTGCCGTTGGCATACTTTTTACATCAACTAAACCGCCCATTGTTACCTCACGACCGGAAATCAACAATTTGCGCATTGAAACTACACCCAAAAACTTATTTGATTTATCAGTGATGTACACAAAATGAATCCCGCGGTGCATTTGCGATACTTTTTTTATCTGTCCGACTACTTCTTCAACCGTATTTTCAGGAAAAGCTGAAATAAATTCGGTATTCATCAAACCTCCGGCCGTGTTTTCATCATATTCAATGATTTTCTTAACCTTTTGCGTGCTATCGGATGACAAATTACTTATGAACTCACCAGTTTTCCGATCGGGCAACATCTGAATCAGATCAACCAACTCGTCAATAGACATTTTTTGGATAATGCTGGTCGCTCTTTCCGGGCCAAGATTTTCCACCAATATTTTCTGAATTTCCGGTTCAAGCTCCTCCAGCACGCGAGCGGCGGTTTTTTTATCTAACGCCTGCAACAACTCGCTCCCTTGATTAAGATTTAATTTTTCAATTATGTTCGCAATATCGGCTGGATGCAATTTAACAATTTCCTCAACACCAACCGACAACTGCAATTTGTCTCCAACTAACCGAACATCCTTCCACTCAAGAAGTTCGGGTTTCAAAAATTTAAACAAAGAACCAAAGCCAAGTCTGCGTAAAATTCCCAACTTGCCGATATCAAGAGCGACCAAGCTCATGGCGCCTTTAACTATTCCAAATTGCAAATCATTCACCCGCACAACCCTTATTCCGGATAAATCAACAATTTGCTTGTCTAATACCGAGGCCTTCAATAACACTAATTTTTCATTGGCTGGAATATCAACTATGCTTTCGCTAATTTTTTTATTAAGAAGAATTCCGTCATGATTAAATGATTCAATATTGCCGCTACTAATATATTTTTCACCAAAACCATTTTTTACCAGAATACCCGCGATTGCCGGATAATCCTCGTGAGGCGTTAATTTAATCGCTATGTCCATCAACTTACCCGCGACAGTTTCCGCCTGATCGCTAACTTTTACATCTGCCAACTTGCTGAAAAAAAGCATATTTTTATTTACGAAATGAGTAAGGGAAAAGCAAAGAGGAGCCTTTATTTTTTAAAACTGTCTAAATAACTCCTAAGTATTGTCATTGCCGATTTTTCATCTCGGCTTGCGCCTTCCGCGCCAGAACGATCAGCCATTTGCGAAGAAAACATTTCATTTACAAACTCAATCTTAAATCCGATTGCGTCCTCTAAAATCCGAGCAAATTCTCTTACCCTCGCGGTATTTACCGTCTCCGACCCGTCCAGACCAGTCGGCAAACCAATTATCACTTTATCAATTTTTTCTTTTTTTATTAAATTTTGCAAATCATCGCTTGTTTTATCAGAATTTTTTATGATGCCGAACGGCAAAACAACGTCAATGCCTTCTTGCGCCCAGGCAAGTCCTATATTTTTTGTTCCAAAATCTATCGCGAGAAAATTCATATACGACTTGCCAAATTATTTTCTAAAAAAATTATTTATGAGCGAATGAGTATATATGCGGCGTAACCCATATAATTATATTTCACATGGTCTCCGCGTCGCAACTAAATTTCCAGTCTTTGTTACTACTATAGTATGTTCAAAATGCGCGCACAAAGAACCATCCGACATTTCAACTGTCCAGCCATCATCCGCTGTTTTAATTTTCCAACCGCCTACCGAAATCATCGGTTCTATAGCGATCACCATTCCGGGCTTTAAAACAAAAAACTCAAGCGCCTTATCGTAAAAATTTGGGATTCTCGGCTCTTCATGAACCGCATGCCCGACACCATGGCCTACAAGATCCCTAACAATTCCATACTTTCCTTGAGATTTAACATATTCTTCCACCGCTTTGCCAATATCGGCCACGGAATTACCGGGCCTTATCGCGCCTATCGCAACTTCCAACGACTCTTGCGTCACGTTTAATAATTTTCTGGTTTTATCCGGAATTTTTCCAATCGGAACAGTGAGCGCCGTATCTGTATAAAACCCTTGCGATTTTTGTCCTTTTTTATACGGCCATTCCATTCCGATATCTATGCTAAAAATATCGCCATTTTTTAAAATTGCGTCCTTTTTCGCGATTCCATGCACCAACTCATGATTTCTTGAGGCGCAAATCGCGTTCGGAAATGGAATATCTTCGTGTCTTATTTTATACCCTTTAAAAGACGGCCTCCCGCCGACCTCAAAAATCATTTTCTCCGCCGCCTGATCAATTTCAAAAGTGGATACGCCGGGTTTGCACATTTTTGACAGCTTATCCAAAATTTCCCCAATCAGTTTACCGCCTTTTTTAATCAATTTTATTTCTTCTTGAGATTTAATCAACATAATTTCTTAATACGCGATCAATATCTTGTTGAACTTTTCCAATATCCTGCTCGCCGTTAATTTTTTCAATCTTCCCAATTTTTTTATAATATTCCAAAATTTTTTTAATTGCCGCGTTTCCCTGCTTTTTAATTCTTTCCTTAATCACCATTGCGCCATCATCTTGCCTGGCTTTTAAGTCACCGCCACACTTGGCGCAAACTTTAAAATTTTTGGTCGCCGGCAACCAAGGAATAATTTCTCCACATTTAACACAAACGCGCCTCTTTGTCAGGCGATCAAAAGACTCCTCATCAGAAATATGGATTTCCAACACTAATACTTGATTTTCAAATGAATTATCTTCAAAAAATTGCCGGAAGCCTTTGGCTTGTTCTAAATTCCTTACAGCCCCGTCAAGCACTACGCCATTGTTATTTTTTAAACCAAAAATTATTCTTTCAAACACAAGCCCAAAAATTATCCTGTCCGGCACCAACTTTCCTTGCCTCATTAAATTCACGGCTTTTTTTTCGCTCGCATTTAATTTTTTCTTTATCGCCAGACTCCTAAGCAAATCTCCGCTTGAAATATGCAAAAATTGATGTCTTTGAGCGGCCAGCTTGGCCTGCGTTCCTTTGCCAGACCCAGGAGCGCCTATCATTATTACAATATTCTTCATAGCATGCCTTACTTTTAATGCCAATTTAAAACTTAAAAAGTGGCATTTTTGCCACTTTATTTTATCACTTCGTTGGATTTTAATCAATTCTGCGCAAGTCTAAAAAACACCGCCCTATATCTGGTCGTACGCGTGCATAGTCACCTGCGCGTCAATCTGTTTTGCTGTTTCAATTGCCACAGACACCACGATAAGCAGGCTGGTTCCGCCAATAGCTAAATTTTGAGTACCCATAAAATACTGCAAAAATAAAGGCATGATCGCTATTAAACCCAAAAACAAAGCGCCGGTAAGATTAATTCTGCTCATGGTCTGGCCAAGATACTTTTCTGTTTCATTGCCAGGTCTGATTCCAGGAATAAACCCGCCTTGCTTCTGCAAATTCTCGGCGATTTTTTGAGGATGAAAAATGACGGCTGTATAGAAATATGTAAAACCAAACACAAGCAAAAAATACAAGGCACCGTAAAAAAGCTGATTCTGAAAAAGATTAATTATATTCACGGCTCCATTCGCTACCCAAGCAGTATCGGCGCGGGCAAAAAACTGGGCGATAAGAGGCGGGAAAGTCGCCAGTGACACGGCGAATATGATTGGGATAACTCCGGACATGTTCACTCGCAAAGGCAGATGAGTTGAATTGCCGCCATACATGCGGTTGCCTCTTACTTGTTTAGCATAATTTACCGGTATATTTCTTTGCCCTTCATTTATAAATACAACTCCTACCACCGTTAAAATTGCTAAAATTCCAAACAAAACAAAAGTATAAAAATCTGAAGGATTGTAATTTATCAAAGCGTTTCTGATTGAACCCGGCAAAGCGGAAACAATGCCGGCAAAAATCAAAAGCGATATGCCATTTCCAACTTTTTTTTCAGTAATAAGCTCGCCAATCCACATCAAAAACATGGTTCCGGCGGTGATTGTCGCCATGGTGGCAATCAAACGAAAAGTATCAAGGTCGGTCAGCACCGGCAGTCTGGAACTGCTGTTTAACAACCTGATCATGGCGAAAGATTGCAAAAAAGCCAATGGCACGGTCAGCAATCTCGTGTACATATTTATTTTCTGCTGTCCAGATTCCCCTTCTTTTGACAACTCCTCCAAACTTGGAACGATCATCGTCAAAAGTTGGAAAATAATTGACGCGGTGATATACGGCCCAACGCCAAGCATCACAATGGAAAAATTCTTCATCGTGCCTCCGGAAAAAATATCAAGAAGACCGAGTATTTGATTGCCGGCCAAAAAATTCCTAAGATTTTCTAAATTCACGCCCGGAATCGGAATGTGGGCAATAATTCTGAACACAACAAGCATCGCGACGACAAATAAAATTTTATTCCTGATGTCTTTTATCTTCCAAACTTGTTGGATTTTGTTCCACATAATGAAGAAAATAATATCAAATTTTGATTTTGACGCTATTTGATTTCACATCCAGCCGCCAACAATTTCTCTTTGGCTTGGGCTGTGCACAAAATTCCTTCCACCTTTAACTTCTTCTCTATTTGCCCGGTTGAAACTATTTTTGCGGATTTCGCCGTATCATTAATTATACTCCTTTCCTTCAAAGTCATCAAATTTACAACTTCGCCATCATTAAATCTTTTGGATAAATCGCTCAAATAAATTTCAGCGGGTTTTTCCTTAAGGCTCTTAAAACCTCTCAATTTCTTGGTTGATTGCATCAAAAATTTAAAACTCTTTAAAACAAGCCCTCTGCGGCCTCCGGATCTCGCTGTCTGACCCTTTCCGCCCCTTCCAGAAGATGTGCCATGGCCTGACGCGTTGCCTCGGCCGATAAGTTTCCTGGAATGCTTTGAACCTTTAGCCGGTTTAATTGTGTGAATGTATAATGCCATAATTCTTTTTTGAATTAAGAAAGAAACTTACTGAATTTTCGGCTCAACTATTACCGGTGCCTTTTCGCCGACTTTTTTTAAAGATTCTTGTTTGAATATTTGCAACGCCTCAAAAACGGCCTTAACAATGGTCACTTTATTTTTTGTCTTGCCTAAAATCTTTGACGACACATTCGGCACGCCAGCCAATTCCAAAAGAGCTCTTACAGCCCCTCCCGCGATAATACCGGACCCTTTTGGCGCTGGTTTCAAAAGAATTACGGCCGCTTTGAATTTATATGAAACAGAGTGGGGTATGGTTTCGTTTACAATTGGAACTGTTATCATGTGTTTTTTGGCCTGATGGACAGCCTTCTCAACCCCCATCTGCACATCTTTCCCCTTTGCCAAACCAAAACCGACCTTGCCTTTACGATCGCCAATTATAACGCACGCTCGGAAACTCAAATGTTTCCCGCCTTTTGTGACGCGCGTAACCCTGCTTAAATCCAAGACAAACTGATCCATCTCTGGCTTCTCGCGCTTGTCATGTCTCCTGCCCATTGATTTTCTCATATATTTTTAACCAATTAAAAATTTAAGCCGCCTTCTCTTGCTCCATCAGCAACGGCCTTAACTCTGCCATGATATTTATAACCGCCTCTGTCAAAAACGACTTTTGTTATGCCTTTTTCTTTTGCTTTTTCAGCCATTTTTTTTCCCAAAATATAACTCTGGCCAACTTTTCCATTTTTATCGCCGGTTTTTACTTTGGCCGCTTCTTTACCGGACACATAACACAAAGTCTTGCCTGACTGATCATCAATAATCTGGACAATCATTGATTTTAAACTTCTACAGACAGATAAACGAGGCACGGCCGCGGTCCCAATCACGCTCTTCCTGACTCTAGCATGTCTGATTTGTCTTAATTTATTTTTTGATTTGTTTATTAATCTTTTCATAAACGAAATGAGTGAGTTAAATAATTTATGAGAAAATAGTGAGCTTGCTCAATTATTTTCGAATTAAATTATTTATGAACGAATTAGTTTATATGTGAAACTATATAAATGAAATGAATGAGTGAAATGATTAGGTGGCGCTTTTCGCCGCAGTCTTTCCTGCCTTTCTTCGCACTACCTCGTCAATATACTTTATGCCCTTCCCTTTATAAGGCTCTGGTTTTTTTACTCTTCTTATCTGCGCGGCCAGTTCTCCAACTAAATGTTTGTCAGCTCCCTCAATAGTAATAATATTTTTTTCAACTGAAAATTTAATCCCTTCCAACGATTTAATTTCCACCGGATGAGAAAAACCAACCTCCAACGTCAGATTTTGGCCTTTCATCGCGGCCTTATAACCAACCCCGTTGATTTCCAATTGCTTTTTGAAACCTTCAGTAACTCCCTTGATGAGATTGCCTGTCAAACTTCCAAAAGTACCCCACAAAGCGCGATCCTGCTTGCTGTTTTCGTTCTGAATTTTTAATTCAATGCCATTATTTTCAAAAACCAAAGTAACATGCGGATGCACCCGTAATCTTAATTCGCCCTTCGGTCCTTTCACACAAAGTTCGTTGCCTTCAATGCCGGCAGTAACACCGGGAGGAATCACTATTCTTTTTTTGCCGATTCTAGACATACTGTTTTAAATTAAAAGACTTCACAAATTACTTCTCCGCCAACCTTGGCTTTTCTTGCGTCGTCATTTGTCATCAACCCTCTTGGTGTTGATAAAATCGCTAAACCAAACCCGCTTAAAACCCTTTCTATTTCATCGGCCTTAACATATTGCCTATGTCCAGGTTTGCTGATTCTCTTAATATTGTTTATCGCTGTGGCTCCTCTGCTGTATTTTAAAGTAAGCAAAAGATAAGGATGTTTTTCCTTTTTCTCTTCAACTTTTTCCAAATACCCATTCTTAACCAAAATTTCCGCTATCCCAAATTTTATCTTGGAAAATGGAACCAACACCTCTTTCTTGTTAATCATTGAGGCGTTGCGAATTCTGGTTAACATGTCAGCGATTGGATCGGTCATCATAATTATTTCTTAATTTTATTGTTTGAAAATGTTAATAATAAAAATATTTACCAGCTTGATTTTCTTACGCCCGGGATTTTTCCCTGATTCGCAAGTTCTCTAAAACAAATTCTGCACAAACCAAACTCTCCCATATATCCTCTTGATCTTCCGCATTTCCAGCATCGTCTGACTATTCTGGTGGAAAATTTTGGTTTCCTTGCCGATTTTGCGATTTGTGATTGTGTAGCCATAAACGAAATGAGTGAGCGAAATGATTAATCTTGATTAATTATTTCCGAATGAATGAGTTTATATGTGGCGTAGCCCATATGAATTATTTTACAAATGGAAAACCTAAACTGATTAACAACGCCTTCCCCTCTTCTTTGTTCTTTGCCGTAGTCTTAATAATCAGTTGCAAACCATGAATTTTTTCAATTTCTTCAGCCTTAATTTCCGGAAAAGCCATGTTCTCTTTAAAACCCATGCAATAATTTCCTTTTTTATCAAAACTTTTATCGCTCAATCCCCTAAAGTCGCGCACCCTGGGCAATGTGATTGAAACAAGTTTTTCCAAAAACTGATACATCCTCGGTCCACGCAAAGTTACCACGACTCCAATTTCCATTCCTTCTCTGATTTTAAAATTGGAAATAGACTGCTTCGCCTTCGTGCGCACAGGCTTTTGCCCGCTTATTCTTTTCAGAGTATTTTCAACATTCTCAATAAAATGAGGTTCTTTAATAAATCTCCCGACGCCCACGTTAATAACCACCTTGGTTACTCGCGGCGCCTGCATAATATTTTTATAACCAAGCTGTTTCGCCAGCGCCGGCGCGATTTCTTTTTTAAATTTTTCGTATAAATTAACGGACATACTTTTATTCAATTACTTCTTTGCATTTTTTGCACATGCGCTTTTTTGAACCCGCTTCTACCTTGCAAGCGACTCTTGTTTCTTTCGCGCACTTTGGACAAATTAAACTAACATTGCTTACATGAATCGGAGATGCCAGTTCAATAATCTGCCCCTTCTCGCTTTTCTGTCTTGGCCTGATATGTTTTTTCATCAAGTTCAAACCTTCCACCACGACTCTTTCGTCATCTGAAAAAATCTGAATAACCTTGCCTGATTTTCCAGCGTCTTTTCCAGTAATAATTTTTACTTTGTCATTTGTTTTTATTTTCATAATCGAAATGAGTGAGTGAAATATTTAGCTTGCTAAAGTATTTCCGAACGAATGAGATTATATGGATTGCGTAGCAAGACATATATTACAAAACTTCAGGCGCTAAAGAAACGATCTTCTGAAAACCCCTTGCCCTTAACTCTCTCGCGACCGGGCCAAGAATACGACTGCCTTTTGGCTCTCGCGTTTTTCTATCAACTATAACAGCGGCATTGTCGTCAAATCTGATATATGTCCCATCCTGCCTGCGGACTTCTTTATGCTGGCGGACAATAACGGCATGAACAACTTCACCCTTTTTTACCATTCCATGCGGCGTCGCTTCCTTTACGGTGCAAGTTACGATATCTCCAATTTGCGCGTATCTCTTCTTATAACCACCCAAAACACGGATGCATTGTAATTTTTTTGCTCCACTATTATCCGCGACATGTAACATTGTTCTGTGTTGTATCATATTCAAAATGAGTGAGTGAAGTAATCTGGGTTATTTTACAACCTCAACCAACCTCCATCTCTTATTTTTTGAAATTGGTCGGCACTCAACAAATCTCACATTATCTCCCGGCTTTGCCTGGCTCTTTTCATCATGCACGAGATATTTTTTGCTTACCCTATAATATTTTTTGTACTTCTCCTGCATTTTCATTGTATCAACGCGCACGGAAATGGTTTTATTCATTGAAGCCGAGACCACTTTCCCTTCAAATTTTCTGACTTGTTTTGTTTTAGAATCCATACTAATAAAATTACTTTTTCACGGCTATTTTCTGGCGCAAAAGCATAGTAATCCTTGCCAGCGTTTTCTTCGCCTGATTAATTTTATGCACCTGTTTAAGCTGTCCGCTTCTAACCTGAAAACGCAACGAATGCAATTCTTGCTTCTGCTCGGCTAAAATTTCCTTCAGCTCTTTTTCGCTCTTATTTTTAATATCTGCCCATTCCATATTTAATATTTTTTTACAAATTTAGTTCTAACTCCTATCTTGAACCCGGCCATTCTCATAGCCTCTTTTGCCTGATCGCCCGGAATGCCGCCGATTTCAAACATCACTGTGCCCGGTTTTATTACCGCGATATAATGATCAGGAGACCCCTTGCCTCCGCCCATCGGAGTTTCATTTCCTTTTTTAGTTATTGGTTTGTCCGGAAAAACTCTTATCCAAATTTTACCGCCTTTTCTGACATATCTGGTCAACACTCTGCGAGCCGCTTCAATCTGCCTGCTGGAAATCCAACCATGATCCAAAGATTTGATTCCATATTCGCCAAAAGCAACACTATTCGCTCTTGTGGCAACGCCAAGCATTCTTCGTCTGCCCTTGTGCCATTTCCTATGTAAAACTTTTTTTGGTAATAACATACTAAATATTATTCGCCGGATTTCTTGGCTGTGTGTTTTGCCGCGCCTTCCTCTCCCGCGTCTTGTTTAGCAAACTTATCTCTTCGCCCGAACGCCTCGCCCTTGTATATCCAAACTTTCACGCCAATTTTCCCATAAAGCGTCTGGGCTTCAACTAAAGCGTAATCAACATCGCTTCTGATTGTGATAAGCGACATTTTTCCTGCGCTTAATTTTTCCGTTCTAGCGATTTCCACTCCATTAAGTCTTCCGCCCATGGCAATTTTCACGCCAAGAGCCCCAGCGCTCATCACCCTTTCAAGAACACCTTTCATCACTCTTCTGAACGGCAGTCTTCTTTCAATATCACTAGCCGCGTTTTGAGCCACGATTTGCGCGGAAAGAGCCGGCTGTTTAACTTCCTGAACATTTAATTTTACTTTCAATTTCATGCCTAAAAATTTTTTCTCAATCTGTTTTCTTAAATCTTCAAGCCCTTGTCCGCCGCGGCCGATTATCACGCCCGGTTTAGCGCTCAAAATATTGATCGTCAAATCTTTTACGGTTCTTTCTATGCTCACAGCGTCAATCAAAGCGTCTTTTAATTTATTTTTTAAAAAATCTCTAATTCCAATTTCCTGCTTTAACAATTGCGGCATTTGGCCATTTCTCGCGAACCATTTTGAATCCCAAGTATAAATGGTAGGAATTCTATGAATTTTAGGATGGACTTTGTGACCCATATCTATAAAAATTATTTACTTCTTTTCCTCTTCTTTTTTTACTTCCTTTTTGATATCAACTAAAACCAAATTAATATGCGACGTTCTTTCTCTTATCGGTGTGGCGCGGCCGTGCGCTTTTGGCATCCATCGTTTTAAAACCGGACCGCCGTCAACGGTTATGCTTTGCACTCTTAAATTTTCAACATCCAAAGAATGATTGTGCTTGGCGTTGGCAATGGCTGAATTAAGCAACTTCAAAAGCGGCTTTGCGGCGCGTTTCGGCATTACTACTAAAAGGTTTTGAGCTTTGACCGCTTTTTTTCCGCGTATTACGTCGGCAAGCAGACGAACCTTGCGCGGTCCCATTCTCAAAAATCTCAATTTTGCTGTTACTTGTTGCATAATTTATAATCTAGATCCTTCGCCCTATGGGGCTCAGGATGACACGACGCCCGCCAAGGGCTAGTGTCACTTTTTTTCTTCTTTCTTAGGCGCTACGGAAGCAGACGCTCCAGCCGTTGCGGAGGCTGACTCTTCTTCCTTGGCCATCTTGCCTCCATGTCTTACAAATTTCCTTGTCGGCGAAAATTCTCCTAATTTGTGCCCGACCATATTTTCATCAACAAGCACGGAAATAAAATCTTTGCCATTATGAACCAAGAATGTCACTCCGACCATCTCCGGAGAAATAACACAAGCTCTTGACCATGTTTTGATAGGCTGCCGTTTACCACTATCTCTCATTTTTAAAACCTTACTTAACACTCTCTGGTCTATATAAGGTCCTTTTTTTAAACTTCTTGACATATTTTATTTAGCGAAATCACGCCCCGCAAAGCAAGGCGCTTAATTACTCAATTTTTGATTTTCGTGATTTAACAATAAATTTATCGCTCCATTTTCCTGGCTGTCTGGTTTTAACACCTCTTGCCGGTTTGCCATAAACAGTCTGCGGACCTCTTTTCTGACCGATTGGGCTGTGACCCTCGCCTCCGCCATGCGGGTGGTCAACCGGGTTCATGTTCTTGCCTTTTACTCTCGGCTTTATGCCTCTCAACCTGTTTCGCCCGGCTTTGCCCCAACGAATCAATCTATAATCCGGGTTGCCCATTGCGCCAATGCTGGCCGCGCATTCTTTCAAAACTTTTCTAACCTCGCCCGATGGCAATTTTACTAAGGCATGTTTTCCTTCAACTCCCAAAAACTGCGCTGATAACCCCGCCCCGCGAACAATCTGGCCGCCCTTGCCCGGAGTTAATTCAACATTATGGATAAACATGCCGACTGGCATAAATTCCAATGGCATACGATTCCCGATTTTTGCTTCAATGGCTTTATCAGAGGAGATTAATTTATCTCCAACTTTTATTCCATCCGGACACAAAACATAAGATTTTACGCCATCAGTATATTGAACCAAAGCGATTCTCGGACCACGATACGGATCATATTCAACCGCGATCACCTCTGCTTGAATACCAAATTTATTTTGTTTAAAATCCACCAAACGATAAAACTTCTTGGCTCCGCCGCTCTGATGCCTGACAGTTATTACGCCCTGATTATTTCTTCCGGATTTTGGATTAATCCTAACAATTAGAGATTTTTCCGGTTCTGTTTTTGTGATATCGTCAAAAGCATCAACGCTTGAATTGCGTCGTCCGTCGCTTGTTGGTTTGTATATCTTAATAGGCATACTATCTTAAACTCCAGCGTGAATATCAATCACCTTACCTTGCGGCAAAGTTACAATTGCTTTTTTAAAACCCGACCTGCGGCCTTGGGCTCTACCGAATCTAACCGCCCTGCCCTCCATATTGATAACATTAACATCTGTCGGCGCTATCCCATAAATTTCTTTAATCGCTTGCTTAATCTGTATTTTATTTGTCCAACCGGAAACTTCAAAACTATATTTATTCGCGCTTTCGGCGATCGCGCTTTTTTCAGTAACCAATGGTCTTATTAAAACTTGGTACGCTTTGCTTCCGGCAGGTAGAATTTTCTTTGGCTTTGTCTCCTTTTCCGTTTTTGCGCCCTTGGCTTCCTTCTCTTTTTTTACAACTGCCTTAACTTCCGGCTTATCACCGGTTTTTTTTAACTGTTCTTTCTTTTTTTTGTTCAGCCAATTATTCAACAAACCCATACGATTTTAATCTTTTACTTTAAAATTTTCTCAATCACTTCAACGCCGGCCTTGCTGGTCAAAACCGCGCCCTTTGATAAAACATCCATCACACTCGCGTCTTCGGCGCGTATTGTTTTTACGATTTTTAAATTTCGAGTCATTGTCATCACATTTTCATTTTTACCGGAAGTCAAAACTAAAAACTTTTTAATTTTTGTAGGTAAATTCTTAACGAAATTCACAAATAACTTTGTTTTTGGTTCGGCGAAATTAAAATCATCAACAACCAAAAAATTTCCATCTTTCACCCTATCCGACAACACCATTTTCAAAGCAAGTCTGCGTGTTTTTTTGTTAATTTTTGATTTGTAATTTCTCTCTGAAAGAGGACCAAAGGCGACTCCTCCGCCTTTCCAAATCGGAGATCTGATTGAACCGTGTCTAGCTCTGCCGGTGCCTTTCTGTTGCCATGGTTTCTTGCCGCCGCCGCGTACTTCGCCTCTATTTTTTGTGTCGGCCCACGGCTCTCTTTGATTATTGGTTTGAGAAACAAAAACCTGGTGTACAACTTCCGGTTTTGCTTTTACGGCAAAAATAGCGTCTGAAAGATTCATTTCTCCGGTTTCTTTTCCTTCTAAATTGTAGACTTTAACTTTCATAAACGAAATGATTTTTCAAAATTATACATTACTTTCCGGCTTGCTTTCAGTCGGCTGTTCGGCCTTCTTTACCGTTAATTCCCCTTCACCGCTGATAAGCAACAACCCATTGCGCCCACCAGGAACAGCGCCCTTAATATACAATTCATTTACTTCCGGATGTATTTCAACAATTTCTAAATTTTTAACAGTAACCCTGTCTCCACCCATTCTGCCGGCCATTCTTTGCCCCTTGAACACCCGCTGAACACCGCCCGCGCCAATGGTGCCGGGCATGCGCAAGTTATCTTTGTGGCCATGCGATGCGGGACCGCCGCGAAAATGATGCCGTTTCACTACACCGGCAAAGCCCTTGCCTTTTGACTGGCCGACTATGGTCACTTTGTCTCCGGCTGTAAATGTTTCAACCGTTATTACATCGCCTCTTCTTAAATCCGAACCATTATCTACTCCAAAATCTCTTAAATTTTTTACATGATTCAAATCTTTTAAATGCCCGAGCTGGGGCTTTGCTATGCACTTATCTCTGGCTTCGCCAAAACCAATCTGGACAGATTTCGCTCCATCCTTTTTTTCATTTTTTACTTGAACAATCTGACAAGGGCCGGCCTGAACTTTTGTGACAGGAACAACCTTTCCGTTTGGCAAAAAAACCTGCGTCATGCTTATCTTTTTTCCTAAAATGAATTTCATATTGAAAACTTTTCTCCTAAACAAAAACTAGAAACAAAAACGCAGTTTTTTCTTTACTTCCGCAAAACAACGCTTTCGTTTCTAGCCTTCTTGTCATCCCGAACCTGTTTCAGGATCTACTTAGAATGGCTGTGATTATGAATTTTTAATAATTTTTCTCCTGTTTCTTCCGGCCTTATAAATGTTTTCCACAAAGGATCTTATTTACTTGGCCTGAATCAACTTTTTGTTACCCCGATTTTACTGCAACTCCCAACTTTTGTCAAGAGTCCGTAATTACATTTTAATCTCTACAATCGGCAGCGAGTAGCCAATGAAAGCAACGCTTTCATTGTGCGAGCGAACCGATTACATAGATTACATCTTAATCTCTATATCAACACCAGCCGGAACCTGCAAACTCATCAAGGCGTCAACGGCTTTGGCTGACGGATTTAGAATGTCTATTAATCTCTTGTGCGCGCGCATTTCAAATTGCTCCCTGGCGTTTTTATGCACAAAAGTTGAGCGATTAACAGTAAACTTCGTCTTCTCGGTTGGCAAAGGAATCGGGCCAACTACCTGCGCCCCGTTTCTTTCGGCAGTATCAATAATATTTTTTGTCGCCTGATCAATAATTTTATTATCATAGGCGCGAATCTTAATTCTGATTCTGACAATCCCTTCTTCCGCTCCTTTCTTTGCGCTTGCCACGTGTGCTGTTGTCATAATTAAAGAGCTATTTTAAGCCCCCCGACTTTATCGGGGGGCTTAATTTCATTACTTAAGAATCTTGGTTACGACACCGGCGCCTACTGTCTTGCCACCCTCGCGGATAGCAAAATTCATTTTTTCTTCCATGGCGACCGGAACGATTAATTTAACTGTGAATGTTACGGTATCTCCGGGCATTACCATTTCAGTTCCAGCGGCTAATTCAACTTCGCCGGTTACATCAGTTGTTCTGATATAGAATTGCGGTTTGTAGCCCTTGAAGAAAGGTTTATGTCTTCCGCCTTCTTCTTTTGTCAAGATATATACCTGCGCTTCAAAATCCGTGTGAGGAGTGATTGAACCGGGCTTGGCGATAACCATGCCGCGTTCAACTTCTTCCTTTTTGGTGCCGCGAAGCAGTAAACCAACGTTGTCGCCGGCTTGGCCTTCTTTCAACTGTTTGTTAAACATTTCAATGCCGGTAACGACTGTCTTTTGCGTGTCTTTCAAACCAACAAGTTCAATTTCGTCGTTGATGTGGATTATGCCTCTTTCAGCGCGGCCGGTTACTACTGTGCCGCGACCTTCAATTGAGAACACGTCCTCAACGGGCATCAAAAAAGGCTTCTCTATGTCGCGCTGTGGTTGAGGAATATATTCATCAACTGCTTTCATCAAATCCAAAATTGGTTTGGCGGCTGTTTCGTCGGAAGGATTCTGTAAGGCCTGCAAGGCGGAACCGCGGATTATCGGAGTGGTGTCGCCGGGAAATTCATACTTCTTTAAAAGATCGCGCACTTCGGCTTCTACCAAGTCGATCAATTCCAAATCGGAAACCTGGTCAACCTTGTTTAAGAAAACAACGATGTAAGGCACGCCTACCTGTCTGGCTAACAAGATATGCTCTCTGGTTTGAGGCATTGGGCCATCAGCCGCTGAAACAACCAAAATAGCGCCATCCATCTGGGCCGCGCCGGTAATCATGTTTTTTACATAATCAGCATGTCCCGGGCAGTCAACATGAGCATAGTGCCTCTTGTCTGTTTCGTACTCTACGTGCGCTGTAGAGATGGTAATACCACGGGCTTTTGACTCCGGAGATTTATCCAAATCGTCAACCGACTTGTTTTGAGCCGTGCCGCCGCGAGTGCGCAAAACCTGCAATATAGCCGCAGTTAATGTGGTTTTACCATGGTCTACGTGACCAATAGTACCAATGTTTACGTGTGGCTTGGTTCTTAAGAACTCTGCCATAGTATTAGTCCTTACACGGCACTGTAACCGAGTGGTCGGCACAGATTTGTTGTCCAGCCGTTGTATTTTTGTGTAAAATTAGATAAAAAATAAATGCTTTTAACATTATATTTTCTCTGTTGGTTGATTATACCAGAAATAAAAAATTTGGCAAGAGCCAAGTTGTTAATAACTTTAGCCAAATTATTCAACCGGCTCTATATAAAATTTTTCTTCCTCGCCGCTTTCTTCGCTGGCCACGTCTTTAAAGCTCCCTTCGCTCCCCAATTCTTCACTCAATTTTACTTCTTTGCCCAGCTCAATATGATTTGTTTTGTTTTCAGAAACGATCGGACTGCGTTCTGGTTCAACTTTTTCAGGCTCCTCAATATCCGCTTCATCTTTTTCGTTGCTTGACCGCCAAATCGCGATGTCTCTGTTTATTTTTTCCAAAAGCTCTTCCTCGGTCATTTTTTCAATGCCGCGACTCCCGCTTAACATTTTTTCGTAATCAGTCAAATTCATCAACATCATTACTTCGTCGGATTCATCATCCATTACCATCACTTTCTCTCCTGTCCTCCTTAACAATTTTATGACTCTGTTTAATTGCGAGCTTCGCATATTATATTTTTGAGGTTTAAAAATTTTATATATAGTAACATTTGGAGATTTAAAGTCAAGTTTGCCAAAAATTTAAAATTAAAATACCACATCGGCTTGATGCGGTATTTTAAATATTTCTCGGCTCTCTGGAACAGTGAAACGATCACTGCTCTAGAGACGCGAACCGAGAAAATAACTCGACAAGCGCCCCCAAATCGCTTGACATCAGCATTTCACGCGGACTCGACGATGACTGGCGGCTGTTTCAAGATGAGCCGGCGTAGCGCATCAGCGAGCTGTTCGAGCGCGTCATCCTCGTTCCTGAAGGCGATGACCAAGCGGACGGCCGGGTTGCCCAACAACAGGCGGCTAATCTTCCGCTCCTCGAGCTTCCACTTCTCGCAGAGGATGATGACGGGGATGCTATACCGGTTGGCCATCTCCACCTCAATTCCGCCTCCCCACGACGGAGCGAGAGCCACGACGATGACGACCGAGGTGCGCTCACACACCTGACGCCGCTCGGCTTCATCCACTTCGTGTGGAGTGAAGTTGGCGTGCGCGACCGGATCGTAGTGCTCGTGCGGAACGAAGCCGCGAATGCCGAGGACTTTCTCGCATGTTTCGGCCACCCGAACGTAGAACGCCTTGGCCGCATCCCTCTTTTCTGGCCGGAGTTCAGTGAGAGCGTAACAGATATAGGGCAGGAGCGTCGTTTCTTGAGCCATGTTTCAATCCCTCCTTGGTCTATAATAACAATATAACAAAAGCGGAGCGGAGTCAAAATAAAATCCCTTAAAAAAATTGCCTACACCCTTTTAATCATAAACTCAACATTTTCATTGGCATTTATATAAATTATTTTCTTTTTTGGGTGTGCCGTTTGCCATACTCTAAATATTTCATCGGCAAAACCCTGCCCTACCGTCTCTACATGTTTAAAATCCAAAACAATTTCTTTAAAATCCTCCAATCCCATTGCCACCCGGCGCGCTTCCGATCGAGAAAGCAAATTCCGACTGATTTTATACAGCGACACAGCCACTTTAGTCTTAGAAAATTCAAAGGTGTCCTTCTCGGTATATTGAACAAAAACATCTTTCAGTCGTTTACGGCTGTCTTTGGATATAACAAAAAATATGATCGTTCCTTTTTTTGCTTTTGCGTCTTCCAAAAAAATATCATTAACATCTCCAGTATTGATAAACCGCACTTTCTTGCCCGAACTTTTAATTAAGAAACTATCGGCGATTTTGGATGAAAAAAATATGCCTTGTCCGGTGTGCTGTTTTGGCGCTGTTGTTTGTTTGCCTTTTAGCAAAAGCTGAACAGCCGATAACGTGTCTGGCAACTTGAACTTTTTTTTAATATTATTAAATATACCGACTCCCGAGTCCGCAACTGTAAAAGAAATATCCGACTTGCCCCTTTCCATTGTTACGTTTATAACCGGCGAACGAGAATGTTCGATCGCGTTATTGGCCATTTCCAGAAAGACATAGTTAATAATTTCCTCAACATTATGTTTTAGGCCAAAAAAAATACCCGTCTGATCCTTGACCTCCTTTAAGATCGTTTCCTCGCTAATTTCTTTATTGACAAATTCGCCGCGAAATTTCAGCACCGGTTTTTTTGCTCTGGAAATCGCTTCTTTTTCCGCCAAAACATACACCGCGCGGTTCGCTTTCCCAATAAGCAGAATTTTTCCTTCGTCTCTAAGCTCTTGAAACGCCCGATTAACATATGTGCGCGAAAAACCCGTCTGTTTAATGATTTCAGACGCGCGCAACTGTTTTTGTTTCTTGATTTGTGTTACGATGAGTTCCTTTATTTCCATACTAAACCTTAGGTGTTTAAGTTGACAACTTTAGTATATCATAAAATTAATAAGTTGTCAACTAACTCCGTTTAAAAAAAGAAGGCCCCGCCGTCGCCCACTCACTTTTCAAAAAATTGCTTCTTGTCAACCGCTCGGCTTTACCATATAATTAAAGCATTCTTAATCTGTCATCCCGACCGAGCCGAAGGCAAGCGGAGGGATCCCTCGATTTCGGTCGCCTTAGGCGACCTTCACTCGGGATGACAAACACATATGACAGAAAACGAAGAGCAAATACGATTAACCCAGCCCCAGGTTGAACCCGAAGAGGTTGTTTTTGATGTAACTCTGCGGCCGCAATCGTTGGCGGATTTTGTCGGACAGGCGCAAATTAAAGAAAATCTAAACATTTCAATCCAGGCCGCCAAAAAACGCAATGAAAACATTGAACATATTTTGTTATATGGAAATCCAGGGCTTGGAAAAACAACTCTTGCCAACATCATTGCCCGCGAGATGAACGGCAATATCAAAATCACGTCAGGCCCGGCTTTGGAAAAAGTCGGCGACCTAGCGGCGATTCTTTCCAATCTTCAAGATGGTGAAATTCTTTTTATAGACGAAATTCATAGAATGAACAAAACGATTGAAGAAGTTTTGTATCCGGCTTTAGAAGACTACGCGCTAGACATTATTATCGGCAAAGGCCCGGCCGCGAGAACAATTCGCATGCCACTCGCCCGCTTTACACTAATTGGAGCAACAACAAAAATCGGATCAATTTCCGCCCCGCTTCGCGACCGCTTTGGCCACACATTTCATTTGGATTTTTACGAAAACAATGACATTGAAAAAATAATTTCCAGAAACGCAAAAATTTTAAGCACACAAGTTGAACCCGAAGCCATATCACTTATCGCGCAACGTTCCCGCCGAACTCCGCGCATTGCCAATCGCTTGCTCAAACGGGTGCGCGACTTCGCGCAGGTTCGCCATGACGGCGCAGTCAACAAAAATATAGCAAACGAGGCCTTGAGCATGCTTTCAATTGACGAGCTTGGCCTAGATGAAATAGACCGCCGATTACTTTCGGCCCTAATAGAAAGATTTAGCGGAGGCCCGGCCGGATTAAACACTTTATCGGCGGCCATAAGCGAAGAAATGGATACGATTGAAACAATTTACGAACCGTTTTTATTACAGCTTGGATTTTTAGAGCGCACGCCTAGAGGGCGCAAAGCAACCTCGGCCGCTTACAAACACCTTGGATTTGATGAACCAAAAATTCAATCACTTCTTTAACTTTTAAAACCTATGATCACCGTTCCCCTATCCTTTTTTCTAATCATCTTTCTTATCCTTTTGGCGATTCTGACAATTTTCTACGCTATAAATTTTTTTCACATAATTTTAACCGGAACAACAACTATCTCAAGTTTTCTCGCGTCACTTTTCGTTTTGGCGCTTGTTGGCTTTACGCTCTTCGGCACTTGGTATTTTCTGCAAGGAACCGATTGGACGCGACAAATAACGATTTGGAACAGTTCGTGGCTGGGAGGCGGCGAAAACAATATTTTTTAACCAAATCTCTTATATGGATTGACACGATCAATTCATATAAACTCATTCGCTCGAAAATATTTTAGCAAGCTAAATATTTTACTCACTCATTTCAATTATGAATGTAAACAAACTTTTAAATCAAAAAGGATACGAAAAAATTGCGCGCATCGTGCGCAGGCATTGGATAACATTTTTGCCGATGATTATTTTTTTTATTTTACTGCTCGCCATTCCACTCGGAATTTATTGGCTTTTGATAAATACGGCGAGCGGGTATCTTCAAGATCCGATTTATTACACTATCGGCATTTTGTTCGCGAGCATATATTATTTATCCGTCATCCTGTTTTTCTACACATATTTTGTTGAATTTCATTTGGACTTGTGGATTGTTACAAACGACCGGCTGTTAGACATCCAACAAAAAACACTGTTTGCCAGAACAGTGTCCGAAGTGGATTTATACCAAATTCAAGACACGTCTTCAGAAATCCACGGAATATTTCCCTCTATTTTTAATTACGGCGACATTATTCTGCAAACCGCCAGCGCGGTGCCGAAATTTATTTTTCGTAACGTGCCAAATCCGCACGGACTAAGGCGGATGATTCTGGACTTGGCGGCGGAAGATAAAAAATTTCACGATCAGTAAATTTTTTCAACTTCAACTCCGGTGTAGTAAAGTTTTAGCAATTGATCATAAGTCCACGCGTCTTTATCGGCTCTTTGCGCCGCGTCGCGCGCGCTCATGCCGACTCCGTGGCCAAACATTCGCAATCCGACATCATATTTTGCCTCCACGCTTTGCAACCACGGCTTATCTGTTCCTCCCCAAACCTGACTCCATGTTCTTGTGCGCCCATCCGAATGGCCAAAATATGGAGTTACGACCGGCGCGGTATTGTAAGTAACCATTTCGCCATAAGTTGCCTGCTGGGCCTGCACCACTCGCGGCATCAAAACTTCAGAATTATAACCCAAATACAATTGATCGGCCGTGGTCGCAACAACATCAAAAGTTCTCTGGTCAGCCGGCACTCCGTTATTTAAATGATAGTAAGCATAGGTTCTTGCCGCCGCCAAAATCGCTTTTATATATTCCATTGCCGCCCCATTTGAGGTTTCCCCGATTCCAGCAATATACAAATCCAAAGGCAATTCATTTATCACAAATGGCGCGTCGCTTTTTGGAGAGTATTTAAATTCCATCACGCCCCTATACATGTTAAAATTTTTCGCTCCCTTCCAAGACACATGCCTGTCGTAATTTACAAGCGTAAAATAATTGGAAAAGTCGGGCGGAATAAATTTAACAGGATCGCGCGCGTTAAAATTTATACTGTTGCTTTTAAAAGTATAAAGCCCATCAAAATAAGAAATGGTGGCAAGCTCGTTAAACGGAAGCGTGCCGTATTTTATTTCTCCGGAATAAACATCGTATAAAAATTGAGATTGAAATTGCACCGGACCTGTCGCCTTATACAGTCCCACGCGAATATTCGGCTCTTGAATCAACTGGCGATTGCTGGCAAAAACAGGCTCCGTGTAACCGGACGGAGCGTCCGCTGTAACCGTAACCGGCAATTCCAAAGTTCCGCCGTCCAATGTGTGAGCATTGGCCATGAGTTGGAAACGCGCCGTATAAACGCCCTTTTTCGGAGGCGCGCGAAAATTATAAGTGATTTCCAAGACATCTCCGGAGGCGGTTTTTCTTTCTTCTTGAATAATTTTTGTTTGCGACAACCATGTTTCATCGGCTGTTTTAACTTTTGATACAGAGGCGATCTCCAAACTGCTACTTACAGAACTCCCCGTTTCCTGCCACAAATAATTATTCCATGCCTTCTCGCCGATATTTAAATAACGAACCTTGAATGCAACCCTCTCGCCGCCGACCGCGTATACCTCGCGCGCAGAAAACGCCAATAAATTAGCGCCATAGTCCTTATTAATTTCTTCGGCCTGATCTTGCTCCCCGCCAGTTGAGTTGCCGGTCGCATCAGCGTCCTCGCTAGCCGAAGTCCTAAGCCCAAGGTCCGAAGTCCGACTTGGCGTAACTTTTATTTTAAGATAAAAATAACTGCTCTGAATCCACGACTTATTTTCCGCCGCCAAATAAAAATTTTCTTTGAAGTCGCCGGCTTTATTTCCATACAATTTGATTTTAATTTCCGCTGTCTCGCCCGGCTTTATTGTTTTTAAAATTTTTGCCGGCTGACTTTTTGAAATCCAACCCGAACCTGAAAACTGGCTCGCGTGATAGTTCGGATTTACAGTATACGCGGAAACATAATTAGAGCCCGTATTATACCAAACGGACTTGCCGACATTTTTTATTTTGATAGTTACGTCTTTATAACTTCCCAGAGGAATTATGACGGGATCGGCAACAGATTGGCCGACATACTTTCCTAAATACGAAGTATCTTTAAATGTGGGGGGAGTAAAATCCAACGCAAAAACTTGACTGGCAAAACCGAAAATCGCCAAAAAGGATAGAGTTGTTAAAAAAATTCTCCGCATAACGAATATGTTATCATACTCCGGCGCCCATATCAACACAAATAGAATACTGATTCTACTATGCCAATACACGCAAACAATCCACGTGGTTACTAAAGAATACCTCAAGCGCCAAAATTAAAAAACGCCCAGAGGGGCGCGGGATGAATTCCATCGAATTAAAACAAACCTTTCGATTCCTTGCAAATTTTTTGTTTTTC
>ERZ1292629.517-Hain-H43-01um-R1-517-length-42388-cov-32_pt2 | contig 38675 bp, 59 predicted proteins | sample MGYA00564399_ERZ1292629 | MGnify/ENA primary metagenome ERZ1292629 (study PRJEB36523, sample SAMEA6512636) | groundwater metagenome | collected 2019-01-08 | study: AquaDiva: Metagenomics assemblies of 32 groundwater samples
GAAAATTATATTTTGCCTGATTAATTATGCGTAAGAAGTTTCAACCAAAAAAGTGACGCAAGCGATGGAGCTACATCTGCAAGACGTGTCAGAAAAAACGCATGACACTCACATTTGAAATCATGAAGGGCGAAATTTGCACCGTGTGCTACGTACAAAATAAACTCGACGAAAGACAACAAACTTTATTTCAGCAATAATTTTATGGAAAATCTAAAGAATGTGAAAATTTCATCATTGGATGATGTTATCAAAGCACGAAAAATTTTGTTGCGATACCTAGAGCCAAACAAAGAGCTGAATACTATCGCTGAACTTGAGAATCACCCAGATGCAGCAACACTTTATTTTTCCTTGTTAAATTTTGAGATATAAAAATGCGATAAATATTGCAGCATGTATGTTTGAAAGACTTCAAAATAAAGTGGAAATAGTAAGAAAAGCGTCATTTGAAATAGGAGAACGACGAGGAAGGATTGATATGGCCTTAGAGATCATGGACAGACTGCAAAATAAAGTAAGTCAGGAAATCTTAAAAGAGATATACGAAATATCGCGGGAACAATTTAATAGATGACACAGAAACTATATGGGGAGCAAGAAAAAAGAAGCCCAAGAGGCACGACGGATAGCCAGAACGAAGATGCAGGGATACGCGGAACAATGGGGACAGAAGCTCAGCGTATTTAATAAGGCACTCAAACCACGGCCAAAATGGATACCGCGAAAACTGTGGAGGTTTATGTCAGAGTTTTTTATCAATATAAAACTGATTGAATCCGCGCTCAATCCGATACCAAAACACGTATCGTATACATCATCACCACAAAAATATGACGATGATTCTGTGCGATAATTGTCGCCGGGAATTCAATGGAAAGGACTGGATGATGGAAACGACCGGCGAAGTACTTTGTCATGAGTGTCGATCTGAGTTTGATGAGTGGGAAAAAGTTGACGATGAAAATATATGAGCAAAATATCACCGATCAATTGGAAGGAGGAGTTTGATTCTTTGCCATTCGATTTTTTGAAACCAGAACAGTTTTACGAGTTTTTTCACGCTTCGCCTAATGACAAAGTTTTGGTGGATGCTGGGTTTGGTAATGTTTTTGGGAGCACGCTGGCAGAAGTTTTTGCAGACAAAAGACATGCAACAACACACACACTCGAGTTTGAATGTCTGAACGCATACATTGCCTTCTTTTTTCCAAGTCCGGCAAGTGATCCACGTTGCTGGAACGTGAGAAGCGCAGCATCGATTTATTACAAAGAGAATTTGAAAAAAGATGTATGAAAAAAACAGCATCGGAAAATTTTGAGGAAAAAGGTATTTTTATTGAAGGGTCAATTCCCATGTCAGTATTGAGAACTACTTACGCAGTATCCAGAAAGACATATCCTGTCGCTATCACATTCTCGAAACAGTGCACCTGCCAGTACTATCAAGCTCTCGATTTTATTGATCCTCGTGGGCTCACACACAGCAAAAAGTGTATAATGGGCGGGTCAGCATAAATTTATCGCGGGGTAGAGGAGTAGTCCCTCGCTGGCCTCATAAGCCAGAGACGTTGGTGCAAATCCAGCCCCCGCTACCATGAAATATGCAGTTTAGACATCTCTGTGATTGCAACAAAAAGACCTTCGTACAAGTAGCCAACGAGGCAGGAATCACCCAAGACGCCGCTCGATTGATGTGGTTTGGATACTGGAACTTAATAAGTCAAAATGATCTTCAAAAAGTCGGTCGATACTTTAAAGTAAGACTGGAAACAACCGACTTTGTTTCGTAGCATATGTCTTTTACACTGGATCAAAAGCGGGCTTACCAAAATGCCTGGAAGAAGCAAAGAAGGGAGGAGTTTTTTGCTGGAAAAGCATGTATCAAATGTGGTTCAACAGAACGTCTTGAATTGGATCATATTGATCCTGTGGAAAAAACAACACATAAAATTTGGTCTTGGTCGCAAATACGCAGAGAAGAAGAAATAAAAAAATGTCAGATTCTTTGCCATGAATGTCATCTGGAAAAGACCATCGCGCACCTGAGAATCATAAAACAAAAACCGATAAGACATGGAACGATGTACGCGTACAGAATAAAGAAATGTCGATGCGATCTGTGTCAGGAAGTGAAACGATTATCGAGGAAACGGTAGCTACTTCGCCTTTTAGAAGTGAGGAAATAGTCTTGTTGGCGCGAAAACCAATAGGGTGCGCTATTTCCTCGCTTTGAGGAGGTGAACGATGGCAACCGTAACTGTCTGTAAGAACTACTCCGTACATGGGCGCTGGGTGATCTTCGCCTACGCGCATCTCAAGGACAAGAAGGAACCCAAGTTGTGTCCTTCCTGTCAGAAGGCAGCTCAGAAGGGGCAAGGCATCAAGCCGCTCAAAGGAAAGAGCAAGTGAACTCTCAACTCGTGACGAGGGAATGTCCGCGATGCCAGAAGGCACGCGAGTGTTTCGTCGTTGAAAAAGAACGTCGCAAACAGCAAAACGCAGCTGATACTGTGTACCTGCATATTCGATGTTCCAAGTGTCGTTACAAGTTTTGGACGATACCACACGGCAAGAGGTGACTCATGGCTTATGACGCCAATCAGATGGTTGGATCATGCCACGTTCAATGCACAATCTGCCCTCGATCTGCTTGGCAAGTGGTCGAGCGGTCGTCTCGCATGATCATCTTTCGATGCAAGCACGGTACTTGGTGCGGCTGTCCCAACTGCGACAGCCCTCTTGTGCCTACCGGGACGGGATTCGTCTATCTGTGCGAAACGTGCAGGCATACCTGCGCATTCTGAGGGAAACGGTAATACGCCCCTCGTTTTTATCCACAGTGTAAGACATTGACAGCACTGACAAAGAAAAGTAGAATGGGATCAACGGGAAAAACCCCGATTTAATACCTAAACAGAACCGTATATGAGCAGAACAACTGCTACAAAGCCAACGGCCAAAACCCCGGAGGCAACCATCGTCGAGATCGAAAAAGGTCTCGCACCACTTGAAAAAGAGGCGCGCAATGTTGTCATCCAAAACGAAGACGACATGAAAAACGCTGCCTCTTTTTTGGCAAAGGTGAAAGCCTACTCAAACAGGATCACCGAGCTTCAGGAATTTTTTACCGATCCCTACGTAGAACAGCGCCGGGTCGCTCTTGAGCAGAAAAAGAAAGTCGAAGATATGTTTGCGCCGAAGCTTCAGCCGCTCTTGGAGATCGAACGCAAGGTGAAGCGCGCCATCGCCGACTACAGCCTTGAGCAAGAACGTAAGGCACGTGCGGAAGAAGAACGTCTGCGCAAGATCAGAGAGCAGGCCAATGAAAAGAGAGCGGAGAAGGGGCAGGGCGAGATTTTGACACCAGTAAAAACGGTAGAGCGCGTCGCCCCCACCGTGAGAACAGAAGAAGGTCGAACAATGACAAAAAAGACGTGGAAATTTGAGATCACGGACACAACGACATTGCTTGCAAACAGACCATTCGCGCACGAGCTCCTGCTCGCATGTGTGAACAAAGGTCTTCACGAACAACTTGTCCGAACGATGGTAAAAAACGGAATACGCGAACTCCCGGGCGTGCGCATCTACGAAGATATCGAAGTGGCGGTTATGGCGAACTGATATGGAAACCCTAAAAGAAGCCAAACAATCCCTACGCGATGGATGGGAAAAAGGCATCGCCTGTCCATGCTGCGGACAATGGGTGAAGCGCTATAAGCGCAAGATGAACTCCGGCATGGCGCGTCTCATGATCGCAATCAATAGAGTAAAGGGAGACAAAAACGGATGTTTCCACATGGTACAAGCCATGATGGATATGGGGCTCAATGCAGCCACAATGGAATACAGTAAGCTTAAGCACTGGGGTCTGATCGAAGAAGCAAATGGGAAACTGGATGATGGAAACTCAAACGGATTCTGGCGCATCACCCCGCGCGGTCGAGAATTTGTGATGGGTCTGCGGATTCCCCGGTACATTTATTTGTACGACGGAAAACTGCTGGAAGTTTCGGAGGGAGAAACGATCGACATCCGCACAGCGCTCGGCGACAAATTCAACTACGAAGAACTCATGAGCCAATAACCATATGCCACATGACGATTTGAGCGAACCAATAAACGACAACCTGCAAGCGCGCCAATATCAGAAAAAATGCGAGGAGGCGCTTGAGCAGGTAAGCAACATCCAGCAATTCAGGGATGAAGACACGATGGTAGACTATGTTTTCAAGGTAGGCCGGGATTTGTTCGATAAGCCACTCGATCAGATGGACACAGGAGCCATGTTGCGCACAGGAGGCCGTTTGGCAGGCGTGTACGTCTATCTGGGGCAGAAATCAGCCCGCGCGCGCGCGGAACGCGACGTGTACGCTCAGAAGCTCACAGAGACAGAAAAAAGCATGCTGCTAGACTACATGCGGGACGGATACAAAGTGACCGAAGCACGCTCGATGGTCTCGGAAGAGGTCGCCATGCTGCAAGACTTCGTGGTGCAAAAAGAGATCGCGAAAAACCAATGGGAGAACATCACGGAAGCGGTCGAGAAGATGATCAGTTTTATTCAATCAGCCATCAAGGTGAAGGAGGGGGAGCGTTTTCAATCGAATCAATTGAGGGATAATGGCAATTGATATTTTATGGAAAAAATTCAGACGATCCGGGAGCTGTGTAGAGAACTGGATCGAATCGAAGGAGAACTCGAAGCATTAATTTTGTCGCCTGCCTCACCAGTCAAGTCTGGGAAAATACATAAGGATGGCACACTGAATAAACACGGATCGGCGTCTGGAATTAAATACCCTCGTGGGAAAAAGGAGTGCTGTGGCTCATTGGGGGCGAGACATAAAAAAGGATGCGAAGGTGCCCCCGTAGGTTCAAAAGATACAAAGAGCAAGCGCTATAAATGTATGGATGAAACGTGCGCTGAAGTATTCACAGACGATCGTGAGTATCTAGATATCACATGTGCTAAATGCGAAAAAACTCACGTAATTCAACTCCCATAAAAATATGAAAAATAAATTTGAGGCGATGGAAACTGTTTTTGAACACGCGTCACCATTCATTCCACTGTCTTTCGTTGTGGATGAAAAAGGAAAAGTTTTATTTCACTTTGATTTTCATCCACAAACGGATGAGGTGATGATCTCTCTTGGAGGAGATGGTGACGTCGTCTCAATAGATGATGTTCGTGGACTTGCAGAGAAGATGCTTGAATTTTGTGAGGTTGCAGAGGTCATTGTCAATGACTGGCATTTAAAAAATAATTCAAATCTATGAAAGAGATCAAAATGTCAGGCATAAAACCAGACAAGGTTTTTGTAGATGAAGCAAAAGAAGAAAAAGAGATCAAAAAAGAAAAGCCCGCGATTTCATCCAATCGAACGATGCGTCGAGCCACAGCAAAACGCGTGCGCAGACAAGGATCAATGAGAATGAAACTTGCTGCTCAATCGCGGCAAATCAAAGAATCAAAAAAGACCGCAGACAAATTAAAAAAACGTCTCGACAAGGTACGGGAAGGTGCTGCTAAACGTATCGAGGTGCGTAAGAAGATCGGAAAATCGGAGGGTGTGAACTGGAAGCGCGTGGTGCTTTTGAGCAAATTGGAGGAAGGGAAGGTGCCAGAATTTTCTATCAAAAAGGTATGAAAATCCCCACGATCATCAAGACATATCCCAAAAATGAGGAGCCGCCAATACACGAATTCAGCGCCAATCCTTACGAGTATTTTTTAACAGAAGATGAAAAAATAAATGTCGTTTTGTGGGTGAGGTATCCAAGCTACGACTTCATTTTTGGCCTACCGGATGAGAGTAGCCCAGCACGTGAGAAGGAATTCGGTTTTTTCCAGTTTCGTAAACAGGATGAAAATGGAAATCAAAAAGGATGGGCTGTATATCTTGATCAGACAGAACTCGAGGAGATGGTAAAAGGATTTCAGAATGTCCTCAAAGCAAGCAAGAATGAGCGGAAAGAGGAATGGGAAAATCGTAAATATGAAGAATGAAGAAAAGGTCGAAAACATTCGTCTTTTGGCACAAGTCTATGGATGGCAGTTAATGTGGCATAGGGAATTGACCGGGGAGCTCTACTTCAGAAAGGCCGGTTGTCAGCTCACGATCTGGTATTCGACCATGACGGTGCGCACAGCGCTCAAGCATCCAACGAAGGGCAAGACGCAGATGTTCAGGAAACGCATCAGCATGGAACTTTTAGAGAGGATCATGACCAATCCGAGGATTCACACAAACAAGGGATACATTCAAAAAAACGACGGAAATTATCAACGCTGGTATTGAAAATATGGAACAAGAACTGCAAATTAGAGCACTTGAATCAGCACTTGAGTATGCCATGAAGCAAGTCCATTTATTTCGACATAACAAGCAAAGCGTTGCAGAGATTCAAAAAGTTATTCGACGAGTTAATGAGATAAAAAATAGCAGGGATCATTTCAGAGAAGGTGATCTAGTAACAATTTTGAATGATCACAACGCTCTCAGAAAAGACGATCTCGTAAGTTATGTTTGTTGCCCCGAAGAACTTGGTGGGCTCGAAAATATAAAACTACGCACAATCATTTTATGAACATCAACAATGTCGTCGCCGCCGGGAGACTTGGAGGCGACCCGGAGCTAAAAGAAACGAAAGGAGGAATGTCAGTTGCAGGATTCAGCATCGCAACGAATCGAGTGTGGAAAGACAAAAGCGGAGAGAAACAAGAGAGCACCGAATGGATTAGATGTATCGCATGGGGTAAGACTGCCGAAACCATCGCGCAGTACTTCAGAAAAGGGAAAGAGATTTACATCGAAGGTCGATTGCAAACTAGAAGCTGGGATGGACAGGATGGCAAGAAGAACTACAAGACGGAAGTGGTCGTGGATCGCTTCCAGTTCGTCGGATACGACAAAGATGGGTCAGGAGGCCAAAACAACCAACAACAACCGGCAGAAGGCCGTTTTTCGCCGCCACAGGCACAAACAGCGCCTCCTATCGATGAAGAAATCAACTTAGAAGACATTCCGTTCTAAAAAAATAACTGAAACATATGGATTTATTCATGGTTTTGATCCTTGTAGCCCTCTACTTCCTCCCAAGCCTTATTGGGATGAAACAAAAGAACGTAGCGTCCATTTTCGTCCTGAATCTTTTTCTGGGATGGACATTTATCGGATGGGTCATCGCCCTCTCATGGGCAGTGAAGCGAGACTAAAAAACGAATCAAAAAATTATGTTGAGTCCGAAGAAATTTCACGACAAGCTTACTGAGCTCATGGAAGCGCAGGGGATCGAGGAGTTTGTCCTATTCGGTGCACAAGAAGAAGACGCGGAACTCGTCACCTTCATGTTCTCAAGGGTAGAGACAGACACAAAGATGGAAATGGTTTTTAAACACATTTGCTTGAGCTACGATATTGATACGTCCGACATGGATGGTGACGCGGACGAAGATCATGAGTGCGAGCACTGTGCGGAATAGTGGACTGCAAAATCGTTTCCCGGGAGTCGTGAGAGATGAATGGATGTTTTGGCACGATTGCTTGCTCTGTGGCATGAACAGGTACGATGCCCTGCATCACATCATCTCTCCGACGCTCCGATTTTATCGACCGGGTCTGTACAACAAATCCGTCCTGAATTCCTGCCCCATCCATAATTTCAAATGCCACATAGGGAACGACGGCTATCTTCACAAAGACGATGTGATCAGGAGCCTGCTCAAAAAGAACGTTCTCGCACTCGATAATCTTGGGTACAAAACGAGAAGTCAGCGTGACGCGGAATTTTTAATGGCTTACAATGCACTATATCCGAAGGAGGACAACGAGCTTCAAGCAGCTCTTGCGAATATAGGATTATGAGCACACCAGAAGGAAACGTGTTGAATGCAGTCTGTGAATACCTACATCTACGTGGGTATTTCTTCTTCCGCCTGAATAACGTCGGCGTGTTCGATCCAGTCAAAAAGGTTCATAGAAGCTTGCCCAAATGGTCGATCCGCGGCGTGCCGGATCTGCTCATTGTATGGAAAGGGCAAGTTTTTTTTATTGAGGTGAAAGCACCTAAAGGAATCCAAAGCCCTGAGCAAAAAGCATTCGAAGCAATGATCGAGGAGAATGACTGCGATTACCATCTCGTCCGATCTGTGGACGATATCGCAAATCTTTTTCCAAAACGCGCCTGAATGCGCTATAATTAGAAGACATACGGTTTGCTAGTTGGAAACAGGCGGTGTTTATCAGCATAAGTCCGAGCGTGGGTGCGCGGCAGCTACTCAAACTTCTGCGTGAAGTCAACGCCGTCTATTTTCAGAAAGCAACCAAAAACGTTTGTACACGTTTTTTCCATAATCCAACCACGAGTATTGAACGTTAATTGTAAAACTATGCAGAACGACCCAGAAATGAAGTTTGTCGAGGATTTGCTTCTCGATATTCTCAGTGGAATCGTAGTAAGAACACCCGAGATCGAATTGCATTACAGTCAGGAAACAGACGAACGAGGCGATCTCACAATCATCAATGTCAAACTTGCCCGAGAAGACGTGGGAGCCGCCATCGGACAAAAGGGAGAAACAGCACAAGCCATCCGTAAACTGGTGGGTGTTATTGGATTCAACAAGACCGGCAAGCGCATCTACGTGAAAATCGACGCCCCACGCATTCCAAAAAATCACTTCGACTACGAGCCAGCGTGAACTTAAGAAGACTTAAGCAGCATCACAACTGAACCAAAAGGTCACAGCCTTCGAGCACCGACCGCCGCTAACAAGCAAAACACTATGAAAAAAGCCGTCACAAAAAAGAGCGCAGCCGAGAAATTGGCAAAGCTCAAGGAAACGAGTGAGTCAGACATCATCCCATACGAGAAGAACGCCAAACGACACCCGGACAAGCAGCTGAAGGAAATAGCCGCTTCCGTTCAAGAATTCGGATGGCGCCAACCAATTGTCGTGGATAGAAATAACGTCATTATCGTAGGACATGGGCGTTATTTTGCGTATCAGAAGTACGGAGCTGAGATGAACCTAAAAGCACCGTGGATCGAGCGCGCCATTGATCTCAACGACGAACAAGTGAAAGCATACCGTCTGGCCGACAACAAGCTGAACGAATCCGAATGGGACATGCAACTCGTGATCGACGAACTGCGCGGGCTCTCCCCAACCATGCTCGATCTGACGGGATTCGACAAAGACCTTGTGCTGGAGACTGACGCAAAAGACGACGTCGTCCCGGAAATTCCAAAAGTCGCCAAAGCGCGCAAGGGAGACATTTACCAAGTCGGAAACCACCGACTGATGTGCGGAGACGCGACCGATCTTGAAGACGTCAAAACCCTCATGGGGGGGGGCGCCGCAGATATGGTCTTCACAGACCCGCCATACAACGTGAACTACAAGGGGCAAGGGAAAGAAACAAAGAACCACATCCAAAACGACAACATGAGCACGGATGCGTTCACGGAGTTTTTATTGAAGACATTCCAAAACTACAAAGAGGCAAACAAGAAGGGCGCCGGCATGTACGTCTTTCACAGCTCATCAACACAACGACAATTCGAGAATGCACTGGAGCAAGCCGGATTCGACATCAAGAATCAGCTGATCTGGAACAAACCATCCAGCGCTCTAGGCTGGGGAAATTACCGCTGGAAGCACGAGCCATTTTTTTACGTTGGAATCAAAGGGGAGAAGATACAATTTTACGGAGACAGATCACACGCCACCGTCTGGGATTTTCAAAAGACAGAGAAGGAACTCGTGCTATGGGCAAAGCGCATGAAGCAATACGAGGAGCAAGGCAAAACCACGATCTGGAGCATGAAGCGCAGTAACGTCCAAGACTACGTTCACCCAACCCAAAAACCCGTCGAGCTCGTCTCCTACGCCATCATGAACAGCAGTAAGTCAGGAGACATCGTTCTCGACCTTTTCATGGGATCAGGTTCCACACTAATCGCCTGCGAGAAGACCGGTCGAATCTCGTACGGAATGGAGCTTGACCCAAAATATGTAGACACAATCATCAAACGCTATGAAGACTACACCGGAGAAAAAGCCAAACAAATTGCCAGCGCCAAGAAAGCGAAAAAGTAACAGAGGCCGCAAGCAATTCGATGGCAAAGACGTCAATGACGTTCTACAGAAATTAGAGCAGACAGCGGCAATGGATGCGTCGGTGGAAGAAATGGCGTTTTATGCCGGAATTTCCACAACAGCCTACTACGAATACGTAAAAGTGCATCCAAAATTTCTGGACAGAATTAACGCATTACGCAATAAACCAGTCTTAGCAGCACGTCAGCGCGTCATTCAAGGAATTGAGGAGAGCTATGACAACGCCATGAAGTATCTTGAGCGTAAGAAGAAAGCCGAATTTTCCCCGAAGGTTGAAGTCTTTCAAGAATCAAATATCTCCCTTGAGCTGGAAGACGGGACTCAAAGAACGCTCGACGGCATTTTTGGGCTGATTGAAAAGCGAGCCGAAACCATCACACCAGTTGTTACCGCAAAAGATCGATAGTTTATGATCGATCTGAATAACCCAGCTGTACGCCGGTACCTTGTTAAGCGCGGCGGATTGTTCGGCTGGGCTTTGGCATATCTACCCCACTACTTCACAGTCGAGCCGGCAGACTTCCATCCCTTGATGTCCAAGCTCTTAGAGAGTGAAGCGGTAGAAGATGAACTACTTGAATTTTTAGGTTTTCGAGGATCAGCAAAAACAACATTTTGTGCGTTGGCATACCCGCTTTATCTTGGGCTTGAAAAAAAGAAGCAATTTATCATTATCGCAGGGGATACAACCACACAGACAAAATTGAACATTGAAAACATTCGATTCGAGCTCGAAGGCAACAAACGCATCATCGCGGACTACGGTCTGACTTTCAACTCAGAACGCAACTGGTCAACCGAGAAGCTTCAGCTTGCAAACGGCGTTTTGATCCTCGGTCGATCTCGTGGCCAGAAGATGCGCGGAATGCGCCATAGGCAGTATCGTCCACAGGTAGTGATTGTCGACGACCCGGAGGACTTGGACTGGGTAAAAGAAAAAAAGAATCGAGACAAAACCGAGCGCTGGTTCAACTCCGAAGTCATCCCGGCGCAGCAAGAGGACAAAAGCAAGCTGGTTCTGGTGGGAAACCTGTTGCACAACGACGCCTTGATGATGCGTGTTCGTAAGTCTAAAAACGCCAACGGTACGCCACTTTTTCGTTGTTTTGAATTTCCAATCACCCATCCCGAGACAGCAGAACCGCTGTGGAAGGGGAAATATCCTGATCAGGCAGCCATTGATAGGCAGAAGGCGAAGGTGCGATCCGCAACGACGTGGGCGCGCGAGTATCAGCTCAAGATCATCAGTGAAGACGATCAGGTGATTAAAGAAGGCGACATCCACACATACCCGAACTCTTTACTGGACAAGCGCGACGCAGAATCCGGGCGCCTCATGCACGCGCCAATCGATGGAGGGGTAGGAAATGACCTTGCCATCAGTGAGAAGCAAACAGCCGACCTTACCGCGATGGTAGGCGCTGTGAAGGTGCAAATAGGCGACCGAACACACGTGCTCGTAAAACCTAACCCAGTAAACAAGCGCATGGGCTTCGATGCCACCCTGAAAGAGGCCGTGCGCATGAACGCCACCATGCCTTACGGCACGAAGTGGTACGTGGAAGATGTGGGGTATCAAAGGGCTGCTATCGAGAAAATGAGAAAAACAGGCCTCGCGGTCTACCCAATGCGTCCGATAACCGACAAGCGTGCGCGCCTTGAGGCCGTGTCGCCGTTTATTATCGACGGGACGGTGTTGTTCCCAGAACACGGTTGCCAGGAGCTCATAGACCAAATTTTAGGCTTTGGGACAGAGGAGCACGACGACCTTGTCGATGCTTTGGTTTACATGATCATGGGAATGACAAAGCGTCGCTCGTTTAAAACGATGGAACGCCCCGATAAAATCTAGTACAATGAAGGAGATATGGAAGAAATCTTGCAGCAAGATAAGAAAAAAATCATTGAGTATCTTGTGCACGATGTTTTTATGCGAGAACACAGCCGGCTCCTATCTGATTTTTTGATTAAATACACAGACCAGATCAGAGAGAGCGCGCTCATGGAGATGAGCGTAGGAATCCCCGTTAAATATCCACAAATAATCTTCGACCTACGGAAGCCCACGGGGGAATTGATCCAAAACTTGATCGCGGTCGACGTCTTGTTTAAAGAACAAATGCATGTCAAACCAACAGACACAATTCGTTCGTAGCACGCAATCAGGGCTATTGATTCCACAATCGAGTCAAAATAGACCCGTCGGTGTTCAGTGTGGATTTTGCCCGGAGATCATTTTTAAACACAAAGAAGCCGGTGGACGGCTTTTTATGCACAGAGGCACGACGCCTATATGCGCGCGATGCCGCATCCTCAAAGGGAGCCGGTTCGCAAAGGTGATCATGAAGGATCGGAAGCTCTACGAAAAAGATAAGGATTTGAAAGAAAAAATGGCGGAAGATAATGAGATCATTCGCGTGGCCGGTATCGCGGTCGAGAGCCAGAAAAGGGCATCGGGTGACAGTGAATCCAAGAAGAATTTAAAACGCAAATTACTTTCAAAGTGAACTCTAAAAAATACATATGGCTGTTAAACAAGGCGTATTTCCAAGCCAGACCGAGAGAGAACGTGTCACCACACTGAGCAAATACCAGAAACTTTATGAAAACGAGCAGTTTGCCGTTCTTGGGATTCACGAGCTCATCAAAAAGCACTACAAAAACCTATCAGACCTGATCTATCTCGCGCACGCTATCCCCGCGCGCGTGACGGAGTTTTACGGCGATTTTGTACAAGGGGATGTGGATCGTTTGATCATCCAAGCCGATACAGGTAGTGAGAAGGACGAAGCATGGGTCGAGCAGGTCGTCTACGAAAACGACCTCAAAGAACACGTCGCTGATTTCGCAGAAGAACAGAGCCAATTCGGCTTTACAGTGCTTTTAGGTTGGATGGACGAAACAGGTCTTTACCACATCGATTCTGTACCGGCAGATCAGTATTTTCCTCAACTGGATGGGACGGTTATTTTTGCGACCTACCGAAAAGACCCAGAAGACCCAGAAGGCAAGAAGCTCCTTCTGCACACCCAGCATTATCAGAAGACCGAAGCCGGGAAAGTTTTTATTGAGCACCAAGCATGGCGGGTCAACAATCTCAAGGTCAATACCGAGCCGTATAACCTCGACTCGATGGGTAAATTGATCGGTCGCATACTGAAAGATCGTGAGGATCTGGAGATCGACGAGTTTCCAATCCGACAGATTGATAATGGACGCAAAACAAAATGGGGATTCGGCAAATCCGACTACCACGACATCGTTCCGCAGCTCGCAGAAATCAACGAACGTACAACGCACGCCTCGACGGTATTTTTGAAGAACATCGACGCCAAACTTGTTGTTCCAGCTTCGTCTCTGAATGCAGACGAACACACCGGAGAAGTGAAGCTACGCCAACAGGATGTTTACATCGCAGAAAGCAAAGATGATCTGGTGCCACAGTACATCATCAACACAAATCCCCTCCTTGCCGACGTGCGCGAGCATGTGGCAATGGAACTCAAGTTTGTGGAATGGGTGACCGGCGTGCCGATGTGGGCACTCACAAAGCAGGGCTCACAACCGGAGCGAGTGGAAAGCTTGCGCATCCAGCTTTTTACAGCCATCCGCAAGACCGCCAAGAAGCGCGCCAAGATCAAGCGTGCCATGCTCGACATGTTCCGTATTGGAGCCAAGATGACGAATCAATCAGCCGAGCTTCAGGAAAACGACATCAACATCGACTTTGCCGATGTCCTACCAGTGGATGTCTTGTCGGAAGTGCAAGCAGAGAGCACGAAGGTCACAACAGGCATCTCATCCAAGAAGCGCTCTATGATGCGCATCGAAAACTACACCGAGGAAGAAGCTCAGGAAGAACTGGACAACATTAGAAGCGAAGATCAAATCGCGGGTATTGGTAAACCAGAAAATGCCCCGACCCTCTAACCATATGATGCCAACCTTCCCCAGCGTATTGAAAATTGGTAACCGAGAAGTCCCTGTCCTTTTTCAACCAAACCTCACAGACGAAGCAGGAAACCAGCTCATGGGTTTTTATGACATGGGAAACCCGAGAATCGTGATCAGCTCAGGGATGTCATCACTCGCCACAGTGGAAACATTTTGGCATGAATTGATGCATGCCATTTTCGACTACACACGATTCGGTGTGGACATGGCGATGGAAATGCGCGACGAGGATTCGCCAGAAATGGATGCCTTCAAGGTGGAAGAACGAGCCGCAGAAAATCTTGCAAAGACTTTTTTACAAGTGATCCAAGATAACAATATCGGCAATATCAAAACCTAGTATGCAATTCCCAAAAACCAACAGAATCAAACAAGACCTGAACGAGCGCTTCGGTGAGAACGCCATCCTCATTGAGGAGCATTTGAAAAAGATCAACTGGAAGTTTTATCTGAAATTGTACGCGGCGCTTTACGGAATTGGAGTGGCATCAATTTTTGTACTCATCATTTCCATCCGCGTCGCACTGTTTGCGTTTTAGGGTATGGCAACGAACCGGCAGAAACACATTCAGGAAGTTTTGAAACAAGCCGACATTGAGCGGCTTCTTTCGTTAATGAATGAACTCGAAGGTCAAGGACGAAGCGAGGTCATATCATCCCTGAGTGGAGAATTGACCGAAGCAAAGAAGAAAGCAGCCGTCTCGAGAGTGCAGCAAGCCGTTGTTTTGACAGACGGGAAGGTAAAGGAATGGCTGGTGCCGGCAATCAGCACGGCGTACGTCGCCGGAATGAACGCTACACAAGACTTCATTTCAAAATTTGGTTTTTACACAGGGCTCGGCAAAGTCACCGTCGAGACACTGAAAAGCGTCTCGGACATGAGGCCGCACCTTGAGGCCGTCAACTCCCTACTCTCAGATGCTTACCTGGACTTTGGCTCAGGCATGACCGGGTTCGTGAAAGGAGTGGAGCACACTCTAAATGACACGTTAAAACGCCAAATTCAAAGTAAACTGGCGATCGGTCGTCTGACCGGTGAAGGCATCCGTGAAATCAAAAAAGAAATCGTCGAGCAATTATCCGCGCGTGGATTTCAGGTGTTGCTAGACCGTGGCGGACACCAATGGACGCTACAAGGTTACTCGGAAATGCTGGCCAGAACGCACATCATAAGAACGAACACCGAGGCAACAGTGAATCGAGGAACGCAATTGGGCATTGATGTGTATGAGGTATCGACACACGGAGCGGTAGATCGTCTGTGTGCACCACAAGAAGGCAAGCTGTATTCCGTATCAGGTCAAAACTATCCACGACTCACACGAGAAAACACACCGCCGTTCCATCCCAACTGCAAGCACACACTTCTCGCGCGCCCGGATTTGGATAGATAATATTTTCCACTTTTTTGCACATCGCGTATAATAAAACCACGTGTACAACGTGTGTTGCGGCACTCATGCCGTCTGCGATGCAGAACAAATGAGAATTAATGGTCTTCGTACCAATAAAAAAACCTATGAGAAATGTAAACGATTCCGTAGAAGTCATCATCCACGCCAAAAACGGCAATGAGGATGATGTGAAGTTTGTAGAGGTCGACGGCGTGAAGTATCAGGCCGACGACAAAGACCCTGCGAAACCAAAACTTGATGACAAAGGCGATAAAATCCCTTTGAAATCAGGCGGAGGTGACAAAGGTGGCGATAAGGGTGGCTCACCCTCACTTGAGGAATTAGCCAAAACAAACCCGGAGATTGCCAAACTTCTAGACGATCAAAAGAAGCGCAAAGACGAAGACGAAAAACGTGACAAAGAACAAAAAGAACGTGAAGAAAAAGAAGCTGCTGAAAAAGGTCAGTGGAAGGAGCTCGCAGAAAAACGAGCTCAAGAACACGAAGAAACCAAAAAGCAGCTTAATCAAAAAGAGGAAATGCTTGGTAAGTACGTAGGAAGCGTCAAGCAAATGCTCAAAGAGGTGATGGAGACAATTCCAGAAGACAAGAAGGGACTCGTCCCAGACAGCTTCTCGCCACGAGAAAAACTGGAATACATCACCAAGAACGCCAAACTACTCGGAGCAAACGTGATGGGTAGTAAAGGCGGTGGCGTACCTCCGAATGAGGTAGACCCACCATCAACCGAAGAAGGAAAGCTGATTGCCGAACTGGAAGAATTGCGTAAAAAAGCGACGAAGACATCAGCTGATCACACAAAAATCTTTGAACTTTCCAAGAAAATCAAAGAGGTGCGCGCAGCAGCCCAACGCGGCAACTAAAAAGCGCATTTCCCCGTGAATGTACCCATATGGATTTATTCAATAAATTTCAAGTATGGATTTGGGACTTCACACAACGCTTGATGACAGCAACTCGATTCTCGACCCAGAGGTGCTTGCCATCGCAGAGCGTATTACCCCAGCTCAGGCCGCAGAATTCGGCCGTGTTTGGGACTTATTCACCACACGAGAAACACCACTTCAAACAGAAGTGTTTGACGTGTTGACCCGTGGCTACACAGCTCCTCAAGTCACTCTCGGAACTGTGGCAGGAGATGGAAATAACTGGAACAGCACAACCGATGCCGCTGGTTTGCAGATTACCTCTGGAACCATCGATCGTTTGACTATTGGTGACATTTTGCTCGTTGATAGCGAAATTGTCGTTGTTTCCGCAGTTGATCGTTCAGGAAACACAATCGATGTGTACGAGCGCGGAGCAGGAGACACATCAGGTGCAACTCACACTACTGGTGCGACTGCATTGATCATTGGTTCCGCTCACGTAGAAGGTACTGCCAACGCAGAAGCAATGGCAGAAACGACCGGTAAAGTGACCAACTACTGTCAGCTCGTTGAGGAAACCATTGACCTCTCGAAAGCCGACTCTGATCAGGCACGTAAGACAGGCCGAACAGAAGTTGCGCTCAAGAGCGAAGCAATGGAGCGTGTCATGCAAGACCTCGCACGTGCCGCTATTTACGGAACCGCGCGCGTCGCAACTTCGGCTATTCCAGCCATGACCCGCGGACTTTTGAGTTTCTTGGCTGACGTTTCAGGTGCTTCCACGACCGCTGTGTCCGGAGCATTTACAGAAACCGTGCTCAAGAATGGACTCGACACTGTTCGCGCAAACGGCGGTACAGTGAACGCCATCGTGCTTTCCATTACCAACAAGCGCACAGCCAACGGATTTACCGGAGCCGATGCGATTCAAACATCCCGTGCTGACCGCGAAGGTGGTCAAGTGCTCGATGCCTACATCGCCGACGGTCACGGACGCATTCCTTTTGTTGTGGACGTTGACTTCCCAAGCGACAAGGTCGCCCTCGTCAACACACGTCAAATGGAAAAGGGATGGAAATTAGATGACCAGCTTTCCTTCGTGCCATTCACCAACGTGAACCCACGCGAAAAGAAAGACCTGCTCGCCGGTAAATTCGGCCTTTCCGTTTCAGGAATTGGTCGAACCCATCATCTCTTAACCAGTCTCACCTAAAAAGAACCTCCGGGAGTCACAGTGTCCATCCAATATGGGTGGGCACAAACGACTCCCGGAGGACTATTAATTTCCAAGCATATGACACAATTTTTGAACGTAGTAGGAGCCACCGCCGTGCAACTTCAAGATGAACTCAAGCGTCTTAATGAGGAGTTTCACATCGAAACACCAATAACGGGCGACGAGAGCTACAAAGAGCTGCAAACACTGGTGAAGTCTGCACAGAAGCAGGCCAAAGGAGCCAGTGAAGGCGAAGACAACCAAAAAGGTGCCCAAAAGAAAGGTGGCGCAAAAAACGCAGTGTACGTCTGGCTTAAAAGCCCGGCATACTTTGACAAAGATGGTGAAAAGCGGATCGCGGGTGGGTTCTATCACATTGATCTTGCAAAATATCCTCGCATCGAACTCTTGCGAGGCAAGACAACAATTTGCGAGATTTTTGATGAGGCACCAACTCGTAAACTTTCCGCAATCGCTCAATGGTTCGGAGTGAATTTTGACAAGCATTCAGATGAGGAACTGCTCAAAATTCTACTGACCGAACCCGCACCTTTTTAGAGGGGAATCTATTCAAAATAAATTTAGCATATGGCAGATCGACCTATTGCCCGTATCCGTAACGGTCTTCAACTTGATGGACGTGTCGAAACACCAGACACAACAGAGGTAACAGTCATCACAAAACACCCTCTTGGTGTTCTTTTTGCTGTTGGAACAACCGTTCCAACAGATACAGAGGCGGGTTACGTAAAGGGATGTTTATTTATCGACGGAAACGCATCTGCTGGTTCAATTTTGTGGCTTAATGAAGGTGACGCAAGCTCCTGTGATTTTAATGTCCTTGAAAGTGCGGCGTCCTCAATAACTGGGATTGTCGGAGGTGAGTACATCATGGGTGATGCCACAGAAGGAACCGCCACACTCGAAGTCGCGCTGCCATTTTATAACGGCACAGGAGGAGAGCTCACAGCCGGTACTCTCGTTCGCGTGGCCGGTTTTGACACAACGCTTGGTGTGACCGTGGTTAAAGCCGACTCTGATACCAACACAAAAGCAACGCACGTCGTGGTTTCAGATACAGCAAATACCTCAGTTGGAGCCATCGCACCACTCGCAACACTTTCAGGATTCGACACAAGTTTGCTCACCATCGGAAACCTCCTCTATCTCAGTGCAACAGCTGGTGAATACGCCACGTCAGCCCCGGTCGGCCCTGACAAGGTGTCTCAAGTGGTTGGTATCGTCAAAACCGTTCATGCAACCACAGGAACTATCGTATTTTTACCTGGATTTGATCACGTCTTAAAATTTGGTTCATCTTTCTTGCAGCCGGACAGTGTCACGAAGACACAAATTAACGGCGATGTGGTCGGTGATGGATTGGTGCAAGATGCTGATGGAGCTATCGCGCACGGAGCAACGATTTACAACGACACAGGTTCAGCTTTGACTGCTGGATCATTGGTTTATCTCAATTCATACAGTGGAGTGAATGGACTTACTGTTGAATTGGCCGATGCCGACGCAAACATCCCAGCGACTCACATTGTTGTGGATGAGATTGCGAACGGAGCAAGTGGAAATATCTATGAGCACGCGGTAGTCGATGGTCTGGCCACAAATGGTCAAACGATTGGTGATGCGGTGTATCTCGACGCCACGACCCCAGGAGCATTCGTGTTCGCAGCCCCATCTGGTGCTGATCAGGTTGTTCAGAAGGTCGGTACAGTTAAAGTTGTCGACGCTGCCGTTGGAGAAATCGAATTTTTCCCAGCCGTCGCTGATGTTCAGCGTATTGGATCTTCTTATCTTCAGCCACAAGCGGTTACAGGTGGAAAAGTCACCAATTCCGCCGTCGGTGTTGTCGCACATACCGATCTCGCAGCCATCGAAGTTGATCTCGACGCAGCAAGCCCGTTTGAAATTCTTGCATCCAGCGCTGTTATGGAGCGTCTCGCTCTTGTCACGCTTGTTGCAACCGAAGCTGCTGCCGGTAATCCTGATCTCGACATCGGAGTTGCCTCAGACGCAAACAGTGTTGTGGATGACTTCGGATCTGGTGCTTGGGCAGTCGGAGATCGCCTTACCCGCCTTATCCGCATCCCAGCCGGTGACAACCTGCGTGCAACAATTACGGCCGCAGGAACCGCAGGAAAAGTGGATGTTTACATTCACCTTCTCGCGCCTGCTATTCAGACAGCCAACATCGCCAACAGCGCCGTGAGTCCAGCGAAGGCAAGTGCGGATTTGAAAACTGATCTTGTGACCGCTGCTTTAATGGGCACACTCGCATCTGCAAGCTTTCCACTCAACGTTACAGTTGAAACAGAACAGGCTGTCGGCTACGCCTCAGTAGAGGACGTAAGTGACACGTTCTACAGCTTGCAAGGTAGTACCGGTGGTGCTGGATACTCAGCAAACTATCAGCTGTTTCCAGATACAGAGGTCGAGAACGACGCCGCATACTTTGGTGGTGCCGCTCCGTTCGGTGTCCTTGTGATGGATATGAGTCAAGCAGCGATTTACGGTGCAGATTCTCTCGCTTGGGAGTACTGGAACGGCGCTGCATGGTCAGCTCTCACAATCGTGTGGGATGAAACTGATACCACAGCAAATGACGGCCTTCGATCCTTTCAAGCAGACGGAGCTATTATTTTCTCTGCACCTGCTGACTGGGCTTCCACGACCGTTAATGGCCAAGCAGGATTCTTTGTACGCGCACGATGTTCTGCAACGGTAAACATCACACAGGTTCCAACAACCAACAGCGTCGAGCACAAGCTCGTCTCAAGTCCAACAGCCACAGAGATGCCAGCCGCAGGTACGATTGGTCGCGGCCGTTTTTCTTGGGTGACTGTCTCCGGTGCAAACAACGATACGATTGTGATCCTGTGCAACCTTACAAAAGGTACATGTTCCGCGCTCAAGACTCTGACCCAAGCACTTCAGGTGCACGAGGTCGCTGATTTCAGTGTCCTTTGTGATGCGGATGATCAGATCGCTCTCTACGTGACCCAGGAAGATGGAACCACAGAATTTGCAAATGGAATCCTTGAACTAAATGTAGTTAAGAGCTAATCCTATGCGCTTCATCAAACATAACAAAAATGGTTTCGCAGCAACCGTTGAAATTTGTGAGGCCAATGGAGCCACAAAAATCGCAGGCGCTGCATCCTCAACCTCTGCAAACAAACTCGTCTACGCCACAGGCGGCTTTACAGCCGCCGTGGACGTAGGTGACGCTGTTTTCAACTCAACAGATACAACGCACGCATACGTGACAGCCGTGGATAGTGATACACAGCTTTCAATCTCCGCAGACATCTTCACTTCCGGCGAGAACTTTACTGTGCAAGGTGAATTCACCCACAACATCACAGATACCGACATGGGGAGCACGGACGCGGCAAACCTCGATCCTGTAGCAAACCCGGTCGTGGCAGGTGATAACACCTACGAGAAATACCAGACCCTTCACATCACAGCGATGGGAGGATCGTCTGCAATCGACAACCTCAAGATTTGGCGCACAAGCGCTCTTGGAGGATCGGCTGTGCACGTCACGAACGCACGTGAGACGTCCTACGCGCGCAAGGCGTACGTCGCACCGATTGCTACGAACTCGACCCAGGGAACGCAAACCATGCCAACGTCAGAGCCTACAGGCTCGAACCTCGGTATCGATGGGTCGCTCTCAGGTTCCCGCACAGCGGCCGGACATTCCGACTTCTTGATTCACCAGATTCAGACAGATGCTGGGGATGTGGCAGGTTCAACGTCGACCATGAATTATCAATACGATGAGACGGCTTGACGAAACAACCTAAATAGTTTAATCTCTGGTTGTATGAATAAAACAACCAGAGAAAAAATCAGCGATGGATTAAAGAGGGCTTATCAATTGGGTGAGCGAGACATCTTTAATCCAAATCCGAAGATGGTAGTGCCATCAAAAAAAGATTTGATGGCACTACATTTTGGAAAGCAGATGAGTGGTAGACAGATGGCAGAATATTATTCTGTCACCCAAACACAAATAAGAAGATGGATGGATGAGAGGGGCATGATTCCGAGAAGTAGAAAAGAAGCAAAAAGCGGACGACCTCCGATCGGAGAAAAAAATTGGAACTGGAAAGGTGACGACGTTTCTTACCAAGCTCTTCACACATGGGTTCGTAAATATAAAGGCACACCAAAAAAATGCGAGCATTGTGGAAGGGTAGACAAGAAAAAATATGAATGGGCAAATATAGACCACTCATACAAAAGAAATTTAGACGATTGGATACGTCTTTGCACCTCATGTCATCGTAAATTTGATAAAAAATAAACTATGCCAGTACTAACAGAAAAACCAGTCTTTCGTGTCGACAACACGGATTTAGACGCTCAAGCAACAACCAACAGCTATGTAGACGTATCAGGCTCAAACGTCGACACGCTCCGGTACAAATCTCTGTCTTTCGTTGTAGGAAACACGGACGAAGCGAATGACTTGGATTTTAAAGTGCTCGCATCAAATGACGGCACAAACTACGTCGAAGTGCAGGCCGAAGCCACGGTGCAAGAATTGACTGGTGGAACCTACGCCGTCACACAGGCGGCTTATCGGTACTACAAAGTGCAGGTAAAGAGCACGATTGCGGAAACGCCGGCAGAGGCAACCGTAAGCTACTCACTCAAGCAATAAAAACATTCCTATGGCCAAATGCTCAAACTGTGAGTTTCAAGGGCGCGGAGACTCGTATTTGTCCCATGAGTGCTCGACGGGATTCAATCCAACGGAAGTCGAACATCAAGACGCTCTGACAAATGGCAGATTCTCAAAGATCGCAGAGAAGGCGATCGCGCGTGGCGAAGCTCGTAAGTAGAAACAATTTAATCCGCGGTTCCAAGCGGGGAAATCAGGCTCTCAAAGCCACAAAAGGACTTCCCCGCTCGGGAAGCCCTTTTTTGTAACAATATGAACTTAAAAGAAATAAAATGGTTTTTCAATGAAGACGGAAAAGACGTCGAAGTGCCCATCGAAAAATGGGTATGGCAAGTCATCTACAAAGACGGATCACAGCTCACTCAATTCGATGAGGTCGGACGTTTTCATCAGTTTAAAGAAATCGATACACCGAACGTCGCCATCTTTCAAATGATCCAACTGGATCAAGGTGGCAAACGGTATTCGATTGATATCGGCGAACAAATGGGCTCGCCATTTCATTTTTACAGACGAACGCTTCTTGAAGCAGGGTCAAGAAATCAAAAACAGGTTGTCGTTTACTGCTTCGGATACAAGATCGGCGAAACTTCGCTCTACCATTTCATCCTCCCGGATGATCGTGTGGTCATAACAACCAACAGGAATATTCAACTCCTCTCTCAATAAATTGTGCAGATTCTTACCCCAACAGGATACAAAGATGCATCAGAACTCGTCATAGGTGACGAGGTTTTGGCGTATGACGTAAACACAGGGGAGGAGATCATCAATCACATCGAGGCATTCGAGACAGTCACCCCAACAACTTACTCCCACGCGATCTATGATGAGACAGGGGAGGAAGAAATAGGCTACTACAACGACGTTTTGACCCATTACGTCATCAACGGCACATTCAATCTTTGCAAATATCAATCCGTCTGGGTGAATGGAAACCTCAAACACGCAAGTCAAATCGAGGTAGGGGACACCGTGTACGATGATGCAGATAATGAGGTCGAGGTCACGAGCATTTCAGAGACAACAGAAACGGAGTGGATCAGGCTAAAAATTGACGGGGATCACTCCTACATCGCCGACGGCATCACGCTTCACAACGCTTCTCGTTACTGGGTGGGAGGAACAGGATCGTGGGATACTTCCGCCACAACACACTGGTCGGCATCTTCCGGTGGCGCAAGTGGCGCGTCTGTCCCAACATCCTCGGATGATGTTGTGTTTGACTCAAACTCCCACACAACGAACTACACGATGACGGTTACAGACACCGCAAACTGTCGTGATTTTACAGTGAACGCACCGGCATCAGGGAAAGTCACGCTTAACGAAACAAGTAACAAAATTTTAAGCATTTACGGAAACGTAGATTTGGTGGGTGGTTCAGCAGGAATCACGTGGTCATACGGTGAACAGATCTACCTCGCCTCAACATCCACAGGAAAAACAATCACAAGTTATGGTGCGACGACCCTTTCGGGAACCACATTTCGTTTTGTTGGTGTCGGAGGTGGATGGACACTGATGGATAATCTTACCGCTTTTGCGTTGATTCATTTTAACGGAACATTCAATACCAACGGTTTCGACGTAGCCACCACTCAATGGAATGGGAACAGCAACAACACGAGAACGCTTATTCTAGGCTCTTCATTGGTGACTGTAAGCTCATTCAATTTTGATTATCGAGGTTTAAATTTAACCGTAAGTGGTTCTACAACTTCGGTCGTCAAAATGACCAAGAACTCAACATCAGATCAAACATTTTACGGTGGTGGAAAAACATGGGGAACGGTCTGGAACGCAATGGGCAGTACAGGCGATCTTGTTATTAATGGAAACAACACTTTTACTACCATTAAATCAAACGTCGCACGAGGCTGGAAATTTACTGCGGGATCAACACAAACAATCACATCCGACACAGGATGGGAAATGAGCGGTTCGTCGGGAAACCTCGTAACAATAGAGAGCACGAGCGCAGGAAGTGCAGCAAGTATTTCATGCGCATCCGGTGTGGTGTCGTGTGATTACGTTTCTTTGAAAGACTCCACAGCAACAGGAGGAGCAGATTTTTACGCAGGTGCAAACTCCACAAACGTCTCAGGAAACACCGGTTGGACATTCACAGACCCGCCTAGCGGATCGACAGAAACGATCACAAAATCTCTTGCTTATTATGTTTCTACAGAAACCCCAGTCACAAAATCTCTCAAATACACAGTCATTACCACACCAAGCGCGGTAGAGAAATCATTAAAATACACAATCATCACGACCGCGAGTGCCGTTCAAAAATCCTTGACGTATACAGTGGACACAAGCGTCGCTGTCCAAAAATCCCTCGCGTATGAGGTGACCGCTGAAATAAACGTGATGTTGAGTTTGAAATACACGATTATTTCAAGCACACCAGTCACCAAGTCACTCACCTATGAGGTGAACACGACCACGCCGGTCACAAAATCGCTCGTCTATCTCGTGACAAACAACGTAGTCGTTCAGAAGTCCCTCAAGTACACGATTTTCATCCCCAACAACGGCATCCAGAAGGATCTGGTTTATTTGGTTGTTTCGCGTACGACAATTCAGAAATCACTCACGTACATTGTCACCGCAGAAATCGCGCCAATTCAGAAGTCCTTGCAATACGAGATTTTGACAACCGCAGCGATCCAAAAGTCTCTTGAGTATCAGATTTTAATCACGACAGCGGTTCAAAAGACTCTTACCTATGCCGTGGTAACAGAAGGGGCGCCAGTACAAAAACAATTGCAGTATCTCGTCACATCGGAAGCGCCGGTGACCAAATCTCTCACATACACGGTCGTCGCTCCGGTATCAATAACCAAAAGCCTGACCTACGTTGTGATTTTGCAGGCGGCAGTCACCAAATCTTTGACCTATTTGGTCACAGCGCAGGCCAGCGTCACAAAATCACTCACATATACCGTGGTGGTCGATACTTCGATCACCAAGTCACTCACCTATGAGGTCACAAGCTCGATCGCGATCACCAAGCAACTGACCTATGATGTCGTCGCGCCGGTCTCGATCACCAAGACGCTTCAGTACACGGTTTTAACAGACACGGCGATTCAGAAAACTTTACAGTACGAAATCGTAGGAGCTGTCGCGGCTCAACTAGGCTTGGTCTATAAGGTTTTGACTACAAACTCGGTAACAAAAGGTCTTATTTATGAGGTTCTTACCGATGTTGCCATCACAAAATCGTTGACCTACACCGTCGAAAGTCCGACCACCATTCAGAAGACATTGAGCTATGAAGTGACGACCGCGACTGCCATTGAGAAAACCCTGCAATATACCGTGACCGCATCGCAGACAATCACAAAGAGTCTGTCCTATGAGGTCACCAGCCAGGCAGCCATCCAAAAGACGTTGCAGTACGAAGTAACGAACGCCCAGTCAATCACCAAGAGTCTCGGCTATTCTGTCACGTCCTCAACGACAACCCAGAAGACGATCGAGTACGTTGTCACGAGCTCCCAACCAATCACAAAATCATTGAAATACACCGTTTTTGCTGAAAATCAGATCACGAAAACATTGGTTTATCGAGTTGCGGTTGAAAGCTCGATCACCAAATCATTGACGTATGAAGTCGATAGCGGAAATTCGATCGCGATCACGAAAACGCTTGCGTATGAGGTAACAGCGTCTCTCGTGATTCAAAAGAGCCTGTCATACAGAATTCAAGACGTGGTTCAAATAACAAAGTCATTGACCTATTCAATCCAAACTTTTGACTACTCGCGACGCGACGATTACTTCCCACACGCTACCGCGACGTATTCTCGAGACACAAATTATTTCCCTCTGTAAGAGGGGAGCCATTAATGTTAAAATAAACAAGCTATGTACGTCACACAGGATCAAATCAAGAAATATCTGGGTATCAACTGGTCATCCAGTCTCGATACTTTTATCGACACCCTGATCACAGCGACCACCGACTACGTGGAGCGCTTTTGTGGTGATGAGCGCTATGGAAAGCGTGTTTTTGAAGCCCCTGACCCAGATTCAGATGTGATCAAGTATTTCAATGGAAACGGCGAGCAACGCCTTTACATTGGAGACTGTCGAAGCATCACGACCCTCGTGGTGGATAGCGACACGTTGGTGGCAAACACAGATTTTTATCTCTACCCACTCAACGCCTCTACCGAAGACGTGCCATTTACAGCCATCGAACTCGTGCAACCAGAAACGGCTTTTGCAAATTCGAATCCTAGAAGTAGCCGCACGAACCCGTATATTTTTGAGGAACTACAAAGAAGCGTGGTCGTGACTGGGAAATGGGGATACTCCGCGAGCGCCCCGGACAGCATCGTGCTGGCCATGCTCAAGCTGATCGGCGGGGTCATCAAGGAAAATATCGGCGACAGCGATTTGCGCGAAGTGACGCAGGAAACACTCGGTGAATACAGCACGTCCTACGCAAAGATTAAGGACATCGCACACATGATCGGCGTGGATGATATTTTGATGCCATACAAGCGACAACGAAACGGCAAAAACAAACTCTTTCAAGTGAGCTGATATGGCCATTACCGGATTTTTCAACAGAACAATCTTGACAAAACGACTTACTGGTGTCGGAGGTGGTTCAAATCGACAAACATGGCAGACAAATCTTGTTGATATTCCCGCAGCAATCCACCCCGCGAACCCGGAGTTATTCACTGTTCAGGACAGCGCGTTTTACAACCAATTCAAAATGTTTTGTGGAAAAACAAACGATATTGAGATTGGGGATCAAGTCATAGACGGCAGCGACATCTATTCAGTTTTGGGGAAAGCTTTGTTTGATGATTTTGGCGGCAGAAACAACGAGCACATGCGCTTAACGATCATGAAGGGGCAATAGTATGATCGAAGTACGATTTACCGGCCTGAACAATCTGGTCAAACGCATGAAGAACGCCCCTCAAGAAATTGAGAAGGAACTCTCGATGGCTCTCGGTAGAGGAATCGCGATGGCAGAAACAGAATCAAAGCGCCGAACACCGGTCGCTACGGGATACCTGCGTTCATCCATTGGAGGCATGGGAGGATATCAGTTTGTACGCGGCCTAACGGCTGGAGTTGGTACGAATGTGAAATACGCGATTTACGTACACGAAAATATGCGCTCGCGGCATACCGTTGGAGAAGCAAAGTTTATGGAAAAGGGTGCAAAAGCGTCTATCCCATTTATCAAAACAGAAGTGGAAAAGGTGGCCGGAAGAGTTGCCACATACCTCACGACATAGCATATGGCACATCCAAAATCCTACACAGGACTCAAGACAATCATCGTAAACAAGCTTGCAGACCTACAGGGTGGCGATTCCACCGATTTGTTCGCAAGTGTCTACGGAGTCAACGAAACACAGCCGGCGGGCTATCCAGTGGCTTACGTGATCGAGAATACCGGCGATGGCCACATCCTCGACACACATCGGAATCAGCGCGAATGGCAGTTTAATGTTATCATTCAGGTACAGATTGGCTCGAACCGTACACCAGAGCAGGCATATGCCGCGCTCTTGGATGCGGTCGATCGAGTCATCACCGATTTTGATACCGACCCAACGCTTCTCGATGATGATAGTCAGACGCAATGCATGTATGTGCGAGTTGTCCCTATGCAATTTGAATTCGGCATCCGTGATGCTGGTTTCCACAGCGCCATGCTCACCGTAGCAATTCTCGATGTCGTAAACAGATATTCATCTTAAAAAATTTAATAGATCATATGTCCAAAAAGGTAAAAAACATCTCTGGGCAACGTCTCGCGATTCCTCGTGTGGGTGTTGCACAAGCAGGCGAAATCATTACCGTGCCGGATGGTTTCAACAACCCAAACTTTGAACCCGTGAAATCCGGGGAATCAAAAGAAAGCACCACACAGAAAGAAGCTGCACCAAAACAGAAAGAAGATAAAAAAAACGAAGCCGAATAACATAATTTATGCCTACATTTCTTTCTGATGGTCAGTATCTCGCGATCAAACCGGAATCCACACCCGGAACGGCCGTGATCCCAACCATCTTCGTTCCTCTGGTCAGTGAGAGCATGAAAACAGTAGTGAATCACACGGTAGATCGCCGCATGAAGGGCAACAACTGGAAAGGCAACGATCTTCTTCGTGGCAACCGCATGCATGAAGGAGAAATTGTCGTACTCGCCGATCCAGACAACCTCGGCCATATTTTGAACATGGTCATGACTAAGGGAGTGACGAGCGGAGACGCGACCGACGGCTATACCCATCCTTTTACCGTTGGTGCAGGCGATGCATACACATTCGAAATCTCTCGCGGTGGATATGCACAGCGATATTTTGGTGTTTATGTTGAACAAGCTTCTATCGCTTTTCCTGATGGTCAAATGCAGGTCACACTTTCGGTGAAAACAATGGGGCAAGTATCTGTGGGTACGCTCGGGATCGCCGCATCAGGAGCCGTCACAACACTGACGTTTGATGATACCTACGACATCCAACCAAACCGAGGACTCGTGGTTGGGGACGTGATCGTTATTGGAACAGATGAGCTCACGTTGACTTCAGTGGACAGTGGAGGATACGCGGTTGGATTCACAAGCACTTCGTTGACCTATTCAGTAGGTGAACAAATTTATTTGAAACCGCTTTCTGTCACCAATCCATCACTGCAAGACCCATTCTATTTGGGGAACTGTCTTGTGGGTGTCGGGGCTGATGAATCAGCAGCAACGACCGCAGCGGGCGCGCGCAGCACAGCCACAGAGGTTTACGATTTGGAAATTGTCCTCAAAAATAACCTGTTCTCTCAAAATGGCAGCAACCGTTTTGATCCAGTGCAGATTATTCCTCGTACACCAGAAGCTGCGCTGACACTCAAGCGTCTTCTTGAAGATGAAAACCAACAGACAGCATTCCAGAACCGAACAAAGCAGGCCATCACGATTATTGCATCCGGCAAGAACATCAAAGCGGACTTCTCAACGAAAGAATTACTTACACTCAAATTCAACAACGTGAAGCTGATCGAGAACGACAACAAGCTTGAGGTAGGCGAACTGATCGCAGACCAACAGAGCTTCGAGGTCTTGTATGACGAGTCTGACGCGCAGGCAATGGATGCGTCGCTTGTGAACCGAACAGCAGGAACCGTTTACTAATTTGAAAATTATCTATGACCGCACCAAACAGACCAACTATTGAACTTAAAACACCTCACGGCCATGTCGTCGTACTGAAAGAGTACGCGACAGGCCGTGAGAAGAACGCGCTGCAAAATACTTACCTTGAGCACACGAAGATTAGTGTTGTAGGTAACCAGCCAAAGATCGATGAATTCAGTCCAAAAGCCGAGGAAGCAACGATCAACAAAATGCTCGAAATGTTTGTGGTAAGCGTTGACGGTGTCACAGAAGGTGTCGTTGATCTCGTGCTTGATCTCCGTGTGGAAGACTACGACGCGGTTGTCGAGGGGCTCAACGAAATTACAGGTAAAAAAAAACGGACAGAATAAAAGAGTCCATCAAATTTTACCTGCAAGACAAGATCGATGATCAAATGTGGCCAGTTGTTATCTGTGAAATGTACGGATGGACTCTCGAAGAATACCTAGATCATCCCGTTCAGTTTATCGAACTCATTAAGTCCAAAATAAGCATCGATGGGCAGAAGGCGCAAAGAGAAAAGCAGTCGATGAAAACTCAACCGAGAAGATAATATGGCTGAAACAAAGGTCGGCATCATTCTTGAAGCGCAAGACAGGGCAACACGTCAAATTCGTGATGTCAGCAGCTCCCTTGAAGGTATGAAGGGACGTCTTGGAGATGCCGCAGAAGGATCGAAAAAATTTGCTCTTGGTATTGCCGCCGCGGTCACAGCCGTAGGCGGTTTTATCGGTTATGGGGCAAAGGTTCAAGCCGACCTACAAACAGCACAGATTGGACTGACAACACTTCTCGGTTCCGCGGAAGAAGCAGGAAAAACAGTCGAACGAATCAAGGTGGAAGCTGCGCGCACGCCGTTCGAGCTCGTTGGGCTCACGCAGGCCGTGCAGCTTCTTTCCTCGGTGACAAAAAGCGGTGACAAAGCCGTGGATGTCGTGCTCGATATCGGAGAAGGTCTTGCCGCGATGGGTAAGGGGCAGGCGGAACTTGATCGAATTATCGTGAACCTTCAACAGATCGCATCGGTGGGAAAGGCCGCGACCATCGATATCAAGCAGTTTGCCTTTTCAGGTATTCCAATTTACGAAATGCTGACAGAGCAGACCGGTTTAGCCGGAGAAGCACTCGGAGAATTTATTGAAAACGGAGGAGTATCTTTTGACCTCATCACAGAAATGTTTGATAAGGCCAACGATGCCGGAGGACGATTTTTTAATGCGTACGTAAACCAAGCAGGGTCATTTAACCAGTCGCTATCAAACTTAAAAGACAGCACGGGTCTTTTTCTTGCAAAAGCCGTTGAAAGTACGGGTGTCTTTGACATGTTGACATCCGCAATGGGAAAGGCCACAGAATTTTTAGACAAGCACTCAGACAGCATTGCGAACTCCGTTAAGTGGCTCTCAGAAAACAAAGTGGTTATCTGGGGTGTCGTCGGTGCGATCGTTGGTGGATTGGTGCCGGCACTCTACGTCGCCGCCACTGCGATCAACTGGGTTTTAATCGGATTTATTTTAGCCGGTGCCATTATTGCAGTTGTTATCTACGCGATGGTAAAGGCGGTTCAATGGCTCGGAGATAACTGGGACGAAATCAAACAACGCACGGTCGATGCCTTTACCGGCATGAAGGACGCGGTTATTGGGTTCGTCAACGGGGCGATCGATTCGTTTAAGGCATTTGTAACCAGCATCACAACGAGCGTGAAGGCCAAATACGACGAGGTGATGACTTCTTTGATAGATGGAGCCAATACAGTCAAGGACGCCGTCGTAGGGGCGTTTTTGTGGCTTGCAGACGGCATTGTAGGGATCATGAACACAGCCAAAGACAATCTACTCGAGATTTGGAACGGTTTAGCTGACGCTGTGAAATTTGCCGTCGCACTCATTGCTGGGCTGATCATTGTTGGATTTGAGGCCATTGGAATCGATATCGTAGCAACCCTGCAAAGTTGGTATGACACTTTTGTCAACATTTTTAATGCAATCAAGGAATACGTTGAAAAGAAATTGCAAGAATACTCCGATGGATGGGAGAAGTTTAAAAATGAATCTCTCGCATCTATCACAGCATTCACAGAAGGTGCGTTGGCATTTTTCACAGGAATGTGGGAAGGCATTTCGGGTGCATTCACATTCTGGATGGGGATTATCCAAGCGGGCATAGACATGTTCGTTGGATACATTTCGCAAAAATGGTCTGAATTCTGGGGTGGTGTGAACGACACAACCTCCGAATGGAGTGGGAAGGTTCAAACAACTATTTCCAAATTTTGGAATGGCATCAAAGAATCGTATGAGCGTTTTACAGAGCCAATGAAAGCGGCGTGGACTTCTTTCTGGGGTGTACTCGGAGAGACAATGACCGGCGCATGGGAAAACGTGAAGGCCACAGTCAAATCAAGCATCAACTGGCTCATTGAAAAAATCAACGCAGTCATCAGCGCAGCCAACTCAATCGCTCAAAAAGGTGCGTCGGTTTTTAACCTCAGCATTCCACAATTCGATCCGATTCCAATGCTCGCGCAGGGTGGAGTCGTGACCAAGCCAACACTTGCCATGATTGGAGAAGGTGGAGAACCGGAAGCAGTCATCCCTCTTTCAAAACTCGGGTCTCTTGCGGGCGCCGGTGGCAATATCACGATCAATATCACAGGAACGTTCCTATCAGAGGACGCCGGCCTTTCTCTTGGTGACCAAATCATTGAAGTTTTGCGACGTAACATGCGCATCTAAATTTTATGGTGACAATTCGTGTTGAACGGGAAGATTTTACAGTGACGATCGCCTCACCGGCGGTCTTTTCGCTTACCGGACACGGATTGATTGCGGGAGATATCGTCTACTTGGAAACGACCGGAGCACTGCCGACTGGTTTGTCAGTAGACACTGTCTACTACGTGATCGCGGCCGGTCTCACAGCAGACGCGTTTGAAGTTTCAACCACATCAGGGGGTTCCGCCGTGAACACGTCCGGCACACAAAGCGGTGTGCACACTTTGCACGTCGATCGAACGTCGAAAATCGAATATGACAGCGTGCGCGTATCCAGAAAACTAACAAGTCAGATCGATACGCTTTCTTTTGTTGTGATTCTCGATGCCGCCACCGACTGGAGGCCGTCCGTGCTTAATCAGGTAAAGGTATACGAGGGCAGCACGGTTATTTTTGGAGGTTCAGTCATTGAGCTGAGCGAAGAAATGATCGGCGGAACAGCGCAGAGGATGTCCTGTGTGGCAAAGGATTTTAGCTTTGAGATGGATCGTGAACTCGTCGCAAATGTCTACGAAAATACGACCGTGCAGGCGGCCATTGAAGATATCGTCGACAACTACACAACGGGATTCACTTACAACAATGTCGTCGCTATTGGTTCGATTGATTACGTGGCATTTAAGTACGAATATCCGAGCAAATGTATTCAACAGCTCTGCGAGCTTGCCGGATGTGATTGGTACATTGACGAAGACAAAGACCTGCACGTTTTTCAAAAAGAAAGCATCCCGGCGCCTTTTGATCTCACAGACACAAACGGCATGTACTATTTTGATACCCTCAAAGTAAAGCATGACGTAAAAAACCTTCGAAATACCATCATCGTCCGCGGGGGGAATTATTTGGGAGATGTCCTCACAGAATCCCAAGTTGCTGACGGTGACCAGATCACATTTTTGTGGGCTTATAAATACTCAAATACAACATGGACGGTTGATGCGACTCCCATCACTGTTGGGATTGATTTTATCGACGACCCGACAGGTTTTGATGCGCTTTATAATTTCAACGAAAAAGCATTGAAGTTTCCGGTAGGAAGTGAGCCTACAATTGGACAAGTCGTGGCTGTGACCGGGAATCCTTACATTCCTGTCATTGTTCGTGTAAAAGACCCGGCTGCTATTGCCCAGTACGGTGCGTTTGAATTCAAAATCGTCGATAAATCCATCAATAGCAAAGAAGGCGCCCGCGACCGCGCGCAAGCAGAACTTCGAGGGTGGGCTGATCAAATTCATGAAGGCGGTTTTGAGACGAATCAAGCCGGTCTGAAAGTCGGAATGAGCATGAACATTCAGAGCACCATCCGAGGTATCGATCAGGATTACATCATCAACAAAATCGACAGCAAGCTCATCAACGGTCAGGAATGGCGACACACCGTCGGTCTTGTGACCACACAGACATTCGGCATGATGGAATTTTTGCAAAGACTTTTGATCCAAAAAGATAAGGAAATCACCATCGATGAAAATGAGGTGATTGACTTGGTTGAAAGCTATTTTGAAACTATCGTTTTGGTTGAAGCCGTGGTCACGTCAAAAGTACACAATCCACAAACAGAGACGTTGGCCGTGGGTGAGAGCGTGACCGTCCAAGCACTCGATTATGCGGTTGAGTTTTGTGTCGGTGACTTCGTACCAACAGGAACAAAGCGAGCGTTTATTATCAGCGGCTCACCAATGGCATAGTTTAAATGTTATAATCTATCCGTATGCAACCATTACTGGTCAAAGATCAAACAAAAAGCTTCGTTGGTCGTTATCGATTTACCAAAGCGAAGCTGGAAACAGCTGACCATTTTGCTCTGCAAGATGAAATTGTTTCTGTCCGCAATCGATTATCTGACGTTCAAACGAACATTTATAAAAAGCGAAAAGCGGCTGGTTTTTTTGCTTGGGTAAAATACTGGGCAACCAAAAAAGAGCTGGTTATTTTGGCTGCTCTGCACAAAGAACTTTCCGCAGAAATGCAGGGATTGATTCGACAACTTCACCGTGTCTGTAAAACAGAGATTATTTTTGCCGAGAACATTGTCCCGACGGTTGGTCGCACAATGATCGCGAACAATCTGACAGATGCAACGCCGACAAATTCGATGTTGATCTCGCACGCTGCTCTTGGAACAGATGGCACAACCCCAGCGAACGGCGACACGACGCTTGGCACAGAAACATACCGCAATGCTATCGCATCCCTCACAAACGGAAGCAACGTTGGATATGCGACTGCTTTTTTTAATGCAACAGAAGTGACCGGAACATTCGCCGAGGCCGGTATTTTTTCAGATGGAACGGGTTCTGTGGATACCGGTATTCTTGTTTCTCACGTGCTTATCTCAGTAACGAAAAGCAGTAGTGAAACTTTGACAATCGATTGGGAATTAACGATCAACTAAGTTTAGCGTTGAACCCTATGAAAACCTACGTAGCTTTAGAAAAACTCCTCGCCGCCGATTTAAATGAAATCGTCAGAACAACAGGATTATACGCAACAGATGCGGGTGGTGATGACACATATGCCATCACTGTATATCCAGTCCCAGATGATTATGAGGATGGCGATGAATACACATTTAAACCTGCAACAGGAAACACCGGAGCATGTACCCTAAACGTAAATACGTTGGGAGCTATTTCAATTAAGAAATTCAAAGGAAGCGCAAAGGTTGAATTAGATGATTTTGATATTCGAGCAGGTGAGTGGGTGCGAGTTAAATACGACGGAACAGATTTTGTGTTGTTTTCTAAATCCAGATTACTTAAAGCTGACCCTCAAACTTTAACCACAAGCTCAACGACAGAAAAGACCATCGCGACATATTCAGTACCTGCCGGTCTTCTAGCTCCCGGACGTGCGATCAGAATAAAAACATGTGTCAAGCAAAGTCAGTCGGGAAATCAAGGAACTTTTACATACAAGCTTAAATACGGCTCTACCACATTGATTACCGGTGCGGTCAGTACAGGAGATGGAAGCAATAGAGATTTTTCTGGCTTGGTCGAAGCGGTGCTTTACTACAATGGAGCAACCAACGCACAATATGGAAGTTTGGCAGTTGTTCTGGCAAGAGCCGGAGCGGTAACTTCGAACACTGATCCGGGTGCATTTGCTGGGTCAGGCACGTCCGCCGAGGATAGCACGAGCGCTCTTACGCTCGAGTTGACTATCACATCCACCAGCTCTTATACCGCAGACACTTACGGTTCAACGATTGAAATTTTGTAAAACCAAAATCGCACACCATATGGAACCAACCACAATTCAATTGAAAGGAAGAATCCCGGAATTAACAGAATTGAAGCAAAAAGCTCAAGAGCTTATTGATGCCATTTCAGAATTAGAAAAAGGTGAAATAGTATTGACTGTATGAATACAAAAGCACGCAAGCGGGTCGATCTATTCAGCACACTAAAAGGCACAGACACGACTGTCGATATTTCTGTTTTCAAAGACAGTGTTCTCGAATTATTTAAAAAAGTTTTACAGAGTGATGAAGTCGATGCAGAAACCACAGGGAAATTAGCGCGTTTACGTGCTCGTATCGAGATCGAACTCAAGGATCTCTGAGAGAAACATGTTTATGACGGAGGATATCACCAAAAGACTCGAAGAAGCTCGCGCATCAGGTCGCTTTGAAGGCGAGGTGTTGACGTCTCTTGGAGATATCAAGCGCGTCCTAGAAGACATGAAGGCAAAGCATGTGAATCAAGACGCCAAAATCGATCAGAAAGCAGATCGAGATGATGTTGAATCATTAAAAAAACGTGTCTGGATGCTTACGGGAAGCGCGTCTGTCTTGGCAATTATAATCGGTAAAATAATCAGCTGATATGAAAATATTAGGTCAAAAGCTTAATCAGGACGAATTCCGAAATTACGTGGAGACCTACAATTTCGGATCGATTAAACCAGACGGTATCGTGATCCACCACACGTGGCGTCCAACGAAAAAAGACTGGAATGGCGAAAAGTCCATCATGGGGCTCAAAAATTACTATGAAGGACTCGGGTGGTCAGCCGCACCACACATCTTCATCGCAGAAGACGGTATTTGGCTGTTCACACCAATGACTGAGGTCGGAATCCATGCAGGAGAGGGAAACGCCGTGTGGGAGCGACTGGGACGGCAATACAGGGGCTTCAAAGGGCCTATTGGTTCAAAGCTCAAGGGGTATACCATCGGGATCGAGGTTGTAGGAGATTATGACGTGGAAAGATGGACAGGACACACGTTCAGCAATGCTTTGTCTTCCATCCGTATTCTCATGGATACTCTCGCGATCGATAACGAGCATGTGACGTTCCATAGGGATTGGACAGACCAAAAATCATGCCCAGGACACGCGATTACCAAAGACTGGTTATTTGCAGAACTCTCAAAAAGAGATTCGCACGGAAGTCCGAAACCCGTGGATGTATCCGGTGTCTCCCCGTGGGCTAAAGAAGCCTTTGATTGGCAGATTGAAAACGATCTTGATCGGTCGGTGACCCCTCACCAAAAAGTCGAGGCCGAATGGGTATTCGCAATGATTAAAAAATATCACGATAAATTCGGAAAATAGTATGAACTCCTACTCAATGACATTTACAGGGCGTATCGTTGCCCTGATTTCCGCTCTCACGTTTCTTTTCGGGATTGACGTCGATCAAGGACATCTGACCGAAATTGTACAAGCCGCTGTGTTCCTCGCCGGTGAAGCCTTCACATTTTATGGCCGATGGCGCGCTGGTGGTGTAACATGGTGGGGCGCTCGCAAATAAAAAATAACCCTTAAACAGCAATTTATGTACTATCTCAAAACTCTCCGCAAAGGTATTTCTGAAGCAGCATTGGCGGCAGGAAAACCACAGTGGGAAACCATTAAAGTCGAAGATGCAGACGTGGACACGTACCTGAACAACGACCAGAACGACGTCTGGGAACACTGCTCTGAAACGGACTACCAAGAGATCGAAGCGCAGGTCGCAGCATACCAAAAGTATGTGGAAGAAAACGGCGATCCAGACGCGCCTTCTGAGGAGGAAAAACTCGAGGATCATGTCGTCACACAAGAAGACCTTGATAACAATCCTGAGCTTGTTACCGAAGGCGTTTCAGTCGGCGACACCATCCAAGTTGCTGTCTCTGAAGATGAATCAGTAGAGGGCGAAGAAGCCGGAGAAGAATCGGAAGAAAGTGAAGCATCTGAAGAAGTTGAGGATGCCGAGTCTGACGAAGAAGAGTCGGAAGAAGAAGCTGCATAGTCACAAAGAAAATAGGAAACAGGAGCACGACAACGCTCCTGTTTTTTTGTTGCCCAGCACGCTCCCCTGCTCCACTCACGGATGCCACAATTTTGCACTCCCCCGGCTGTTTTATAGGCAAAAGAGAGCAGGGAAGGGGTTAAACCCCACGTTTAACGGCATTATCGGAAATACCGTTTTTCGCACTCCCCCACTCACAATCATGATGTTTTTGTACATGACAGGTGCTGTGGCAGAGGGTGTCAGAACGTGAAAATAACTGAGGTACAGATACGATCTGCATCACACTTTTGATCGTGACACTTCCACGACGCGAAAGTGTCCGATAGCATAAATGCCGATGTGCTATGGTCATGTAGGCACGCCTACATGCCGTAGGGTGGAACATTTATCCACTCGCAATCTTTGACAGTGTTGATAACTTTGATACACTGGAAGACAGGAATTTAATCCTTTAAAAATCTTATGAAGAAACCAAGTACCGGAATGGCGATCCTCGCATTCCTCATCGGCTTCTGTGCGTTCTTTTTAATCATGGGACAAGCCGTGAAAGTTTATGAGAAGGCCGAATGCGAGCGGTTGCAGGTATACTCAAAATCCTTTGTTTTTTTCTATCTGACACAGGCAGAAAAAGATCAGTGTGATGCACACGGTATTCAGATCGACGCCCCGGTTAAATAATATGCCGGGCAAAAAAAGTGGATTAGCCGCCATTGCCGTTTATATGGCCTTCACATGGTTTTTGATAGGCGATGCGACAAAAGCGACGCTCACAGAGACAGAACGCGCGCTAGGGGCAGAATTTGAAGCCTCACAGCCCGATATGAGGCAGGAAATACCTCCGTTTCCAGAAGACGAACTGGAACGGCCGGCGACTATCGACCAAACGATACGTTTTTACGCCAAAAAGAACGGTGCGGACGAGAAAACAGCCTACTGGATCGCATGGTGTGAAAGCCGCCTGCAAAATGTCCCCAATTCCGAAGGCGGGACGTACGGTAAGGGGATTTACCAGTTTACCCAGACCACATGGAACGAGCGATGTGTGGGAGATGTGTGGAACCCAGAAGACAATATCGCCTGCGCGACACGCATTATCGGCATGGGTGACGTGAATCCGTGGAAGCCCTATAGCGGCCATTGTTGGTTGCCAAAAATTTAATTGATAGTACAATATGAGTGCA
>ERZ1292629.643-Hain-H43-01um-R1-643-length-38547-cov-14_pt1 | contig 38547 bp, 48 predicted proteins | sample MGYA00564399_ERZ1292629 | MGnify/ENA primary metagenome ERZ1292629 (study PRJEB36523, sample SAMEA6512636) | groundwater metagenome | collected 2019-01-08 | study: AquaDiva: Metagenomics assemblies of 32 groundwater samples
TATAATCTGCAGATTATTTCCTTATTGCTCTCAGTTTTCCCGTAGTGCAAATATCTTTTACATCATTTAAAAACCCTTTTCTGTTTCCGTTTAAAGCGTCATTTTTCATCATCACTGTGCCATAATCAACACTTATGCTTCGTGATGAAGTTTTTTCAGCTTCTCCATCAACAAGAATAATTAAAGGAAGGCCTTTTTCTTTAACAGCTGAAGTGAATCCAATTCCTTTTCTCAGGCTTGCTCTGCCGCTTGCACTGCTTTTAATATTAAGGTCTCCGAGAATAACTGCTTTATAATTTCCAGAGTTCAACTTTTCAAAAGCTTCTGTGTAGTTTGTCGCAGATTCAAGTGCTAGTTTTCCATACAGATTTAGATTGGTATAAACTAAACTATTTACAGGAGCCTCTCCTGCAACATAAAGAACTTTAGCCATTTTAGAAAGATTATTTTTTCTTCACAATCTCAATGCAAACGCCTGCAGCGACTGTTGCTCCAGCATCCCTGACGGCAAATCTGGATGTGTATGGGTTTTCTTTTTGTGTTTCAAGACAGAGATTTCCTTGAGGCTTTATTCTTACCTTGGCAACATCTCCGTTCTTCAAAAAGTCTGGATTTTCTTTTATTACTTCTCCGGTCTGAGGATTAATTTGCGCTATAAGCTCGACAAATTGGCATGGAACTTGAGCCGTGTGAATGTGGAAAACAGGAGTATATCCTTTAGCCAAAACAGTTGGATGGTTGATTACAGCTATTTGCGCTATGAACTCTTCAACTACTGGAATTGGATGATCAGCTGAGCATATAACATCTCCTCTCGCAATATCTTTCTTGCCAACTCCTCTTATATTTATTCCAACATTATCTCCTGCATCTGCTTGAGACAAAGTTTCATGATGAGCTTCAATTGTTTTTACTTCTCCATCAATTCCTTTTCCAGTTCTTCCAGGCAATATCTTAACTTTTTGCCCGACTTTCATTATTCCTGTTTCAATTTTTCCAACTGGAACTGTTCCAATGCCAGTTATTTCATAAACATCCTGGACAGGCATTCTTAATGGAAGATTTGTAGGAAGCTCTGGCTGAGGGAACAAATCAAACTGCTCCATAATTGTTGGCCCCTTATACCATGGCATCTTATCTGATTTCTTTAGAACATTATCTCCCTTTAATCCAGAGCAGGCGACAAATGCAGCAGGCTTGACTCCTACTTGGGCAAGAAGCTTGGCAACTTCATCTCTAACAGCGTTGAACTTTTCTTCTTTGTACTCTACAGCATCCATTTTATTAACGGCTACAGCAATATTTCTAACTCCCATTGTTCTCAAAAGCCACAAGTGCTCTGTTGTCTGCGGCTGAACTCCGCTAGGAGCAGAAATTACAAGAAAAGCAGCATCTGCCTGTGAAGCTCCAGTTATCATATTTTTGACAAAATCTCTGTGGCCAGGCGCATCAATAATTGTAATCTGGAATTTTTGTGTGAGGATTTTTCTATATGCTAAATCTATTGTAACTCCTCTTTCTCTTTCTTCCTTGATTTTATCCATAATATAAGCGAATTCAAATCCAATCTTTCCGTGTTTTTCAGCCTCAGCTCTGAGTTTAGTCATCTCTTGTTCTGAAACAATTCCGCTGTCGAAAAGAAGCCTGCCTACAACTGTCGACTTTCCAGCGTCGACGTGCCCGACGAACACAACGTTCATGTTTGGTTTCTCTTTAGCCATTTTTCGTTTGTTTTTGAACAAATGGATTATGCAAAACGCTTTTGGCGTTTTAGCTTAGCCATCTCAAATATAAAATCCTTTTCAGAATTTCGAATAATTTATTATGAGAGATTTAGTTTAAAAACCTTTCTGTTTAAAGAACTTTTTATTTCAGATTCTTTTTTCAATATTTAACATTTTTACCCCTCTTCAAATCTTTTGGATCATAGTCAATCAGCAAATGTTTGCTCTGAACTTCCACTAACACATATCCTTCTTTTTTGTTTTGAGTGATTACCTGGCCCTTTACATTTTCTTCATAAGAAATTTTTCTCTGCATGATGCCTAAAGATATAACTCCTTTAGGAATAACAACCCACTCTTCCTTGGCAAACTCCTCAATTTTTGATTTTTTGTTTTCTCTCTTAGAAATTCCTCTATTTTTTGTCATAAAAAGAAAAAATGAAATTTGTTTTTAAGGATTGTTGTATAGAAGTATTACTGATTCTAGAAATAATTATGATACTAAGCTAGGAATAAAATAAGGACTTGCTTCCGATGGAGTGTCTATTGTTTCTTTGTCTCCTCTTTTTCTTTTTATACTTAAGACGTTTAATAATATCTCCCTATGAAAAATTCTTTCGTTGCTTGAGTGGATAATACTCCCGGGTAAAGCTTGAAAAGTTATATCAAAAGGAGTAGCTTCATTAGCATCCAAAACCATCCGGAGTTGTTCTTTCTCTCTACCTTTGTTAAGGTAATTTGGATATCTTTCGTATATAAATGCCCCTCTTATTACCTCTTGGTGCCAATCTCTTATATCAAATTCTACACATTTATTTCTTGCCTCTTCAATGAAATTAAAATTATCCAAATAAACATTGTCTAAACCGGCAAAATTCAGATTAATTCCCAGGAATTTTTTATCGCATTGGGGGTCATCGTATCTTGTAAAGTTTTCCAAAGAATAAACAAATTCAGGATCACTCGTCATCTTTGAATAATTCTTGATTCCCCATAAAAGTGCTATTAAAGGAGAGATTTTTTTCTTTAATAAAAGGTCGTAATTGTCTAGAACATCTTCAATATCATCTGCTTCATACAATTTAACCTTTTTTTCTAGTGACCTAACCACCACTCTTGGTTGAGATATCTTGTGTTTTCCCATAGTAAGTGTATACATTCCCTCCTCAAATTTTAGATCAATATGTTTACTTAGCTTATCAGCATATTCGTCAGTTATTTCCTTCATTTTCCTTGAGATTGATAAATTTTAAGGTTTTTAAGCTTACTGATTTTTAAGAATTGTGGTATTTATCTAAATCTTTCATCTCTTCTTCTGGAAAGGGCGGCATTACTTCATAATAGCTTCCCGGAACAAATTCTTTTCTGCTGTATTGATACTGCTCTCCTAAAAGAATGCCTCCTGCTTCTTCAGGTATTTTTCCAAGATTTGAAAATTCCCCTCCAAAAACATAATTATCTCCAATTTCAAGAATTATTGAAGGAACTTTCAAAGGGCGGATTTGATCTTTGCTAAGAATTATTTTTTCTCTCACAGTCACGAACTCTCCGCTTTTTTCATCTTTAACAAAAGCAATTAATTTTGATTCATCTACCATGAAAAATAAAAACATAATTGATTTAAAAGTATTACTGCATTAGAGGCATTAGTTTTTTCTTTTATTTTCAAGGCTAATATTCTTTCCTCCACGAAAAGGATGAATTTGAATATCTCCATTTTTGTAAGCATCTTCAAAACTATCATTTAATAAGGGAAATTCCATACAATTTAGTTTGCTTTTTAGCTTAAAAGAATTGTTGTGTTTCAAAAAACATTAAGTGCTTTGTGATTATTAAGGACGTAAAACAATAAAAAACTATCACTGATTCTCCGCCAAACCCTTTCGTTCCCTGATTTTTCTTATGACTTCTGCCTGCAAAGATGCAGGAGTTCTTTCGAAAAACTGGTCAACAAGAGATGTAACACCCCTTCCTTCTGTCGCGCTTCTCAAGTCAGAAGCCCATCCAATCATTTCAGCAACAGGAAGTTTTGCTTCAATAGAAACATCACTTTCAGTCTGCTCGACATTTAGCAATTGCCCTCTTTTGCTTGAAATTAGCTTGTTAATTTCCCCCATGAATTTTATAGGACATTCAATTAAATGAACCTGAACTGGCTCAAAGATTGCAGGCGAGGCATTATTCATAGCTTCTTTTATCGCTTCCCTGACTGCGGGGTAAACCTGAGCCGGTCCTCTATGAATAGCATCTTCGTGAAGTTTTACATCATCTAAAGAAACTTTCATCTTCATGCAAGGTTCTCTTGCTAAAGGCCCTTGGTTTATAACCATTTCAAAAGCGTCTAATACCATCTCCATAACTTCTCCGATATGGACTTCTCCTCGTGTTTCATCCATAAAAATATTTCCTTTGTAAACATCCCTCACATTTCTTATCGAGTCTCCACTCCATCCTGCTTTTGAAAGAACGTCAAAAACTTCCTGGCTTTTTTTCTTTATTCTTCCCTCATGAAGTTCTCCGCTTTTTATTAAAGCATAAACATTATCCTCTAAAGGCTCCACTCTGATAAAAAATGAGTTATGTTTGTTTGGGCTTCTGCCTTCCTCAGCATCAGATTCCTTTTGAATAGTTTCTCTATAAACAATAATAGGAGGAGAAGTTTTAATCTCAAGCCCCTTTTCAGATTTAATTCTATTCTCAACTATTTCAAGATGCAATTCTCCCATTCCTGACATAAGGCTTTCTCCCGTCTGTTCATTAATCTCAATTTTTATTGATGGATCTTCTTTTGCAACTTTTTTAAGAATGTCAACAAGTTTTGGAAGATCGGCTGTTTTCATTACTTCAATAGCTTTGGTTATAACTGGCTCAAAAATATGCTTAAGCTCTTCAAAAGGAGTTTCAGGTTCTAAAGTTATTGTCTCTCCAGCTTCTCCTGTAACTCCTGAAATTGCAAGAACGTTTCCAGGTCCTAGCTCTTCTACATGTTCTGGCTTTATCCCATTATAAATAAGGAGCTGCTGAATTTTTTGTTTTTGTTTTGCAAGATTAAGATAAACTTCCATGCCACTTTTTAAAGTTCCGGAAAAAAGTCTTCCTGCTGAAATTTCTTTTCCCGATCTGGAATCGATAACAATTCTTGTTATGACAAAACCAATTTTTCCTTTAGGGTTACAATCCCTCAAATTCTTTCCAAACTCGCTGTCAGCATCACCGTGCCATATTTTTGGAATTCTGTATTTTTGGGCTTCAAGAGGGTTTGGAAGATGCTTGACTACCATATCAAGAAGAACTTCATAAAGGGGAGCATTTTTCCAGCACCATTCTTTTCTTTCTTCCTCACTCATTTCATAAAGCCTGAAAATATCCTTGAATGTAATTCCTTTTTTCTGCATGAATGGCACTGATAAAGCCCAGTTTTCCCTGGCAGAGCCAAAAGCAACGCTTCCATCCTTAATATCAACAGCCCATTTTTCTTTGTAATCAGATTCTGCAATCTTTATTATAAGCTGGTTGAACTCATGGAAAATATCAACGAATCTCTGCTGCATCTGTTCGGGTGTTAATTTAAGCTCTTTAATAAGTCTGTCAACTTTATTAATAAAGAGGACAGGCTTTACTCTTTCTCTTAGAGCTTGTTTAATGACAGTTTCTGTTTGAGGCATTATTCCTTCAACAGCGCAAACAAGAACAATTGTTCCATCAATAGCTCTCATAGCTCTTGTAACATTTCCGCCAAAATCGACATGTCCTGGAGTATCAATTAAGTTTATTAGATATTCTTCTCCGTGATAGTCGTGAACCATTGAGACATTTGCTGCGTCAACTGTCATTAATCTTTCTTGTTCATCCGCATGCTGCCATGTAGTCATTCCTCCTTCAAGATCTCCAGCGTTTTTTACTGCCATAAATCCAGAAGCTGCGAGAAGATTGTCTGTCAGAGCTGTTTTTCCATGGTGAATGTGCGCAGACGTTGCAATATTCCTAATATCTTTTTGGTGCTTGCTAAGCCTTTTTATCTTGTCAAATTGCGATTCCTTTTCTGCCATTTTATTTTTTCGTTTTTGAAGCCTTTTCTAAAGGTTCATTTTGGAAACCTTTTTTAAAAGGTTTATTTTTTGCCATTTTTATGTTTAATTAGAATCTGAAATCTAATCAATGATATAATTTAATTGAAAAGTTTATTTTTAAAGTTGTTGGTTTTAAAGAGGAAAATTCTGGAAGAGAGGCAGGATAATTGCAAATCACGCAAAAGTTAATAAATGAATTTAATATGGAAATTTCATGTTAGAATATTTTAAAGGCATAGAAATAAATAAAATAAATCCTGTAGGGGAAGACCCAAGAGGCCCAACTTATGAATGGTGCAAAGGAATTCCAGGAATCCAGCTGACTGTCTGCAAAAGGCATAAAGGCGTTGTCTCTGGAAACCATTATCATAAAGGCGATGATCCTTCAAAAAACCCTGAAAGGCTTTTGTTAGTCAATGGGAATTTTAAGCTTATAGCTCGAAATGATATGGCAGAAAAACATCTGGAGGCTATAATAAATGAGGGTGATGAATTAATTATCCACCCAGGAATCCTTCATAGTTTTGAAGCATTGACAGATATAACTTTTTTAGAATACAGACAAACTATATTTAACAAGGCCTGTCCAGACACTTATGCCGAAGATACTTATAGCTCTTACATAAGTCAGTTGAGAGAATCTAAAAGATGATTTTATTTTATAGACACAATTTCATATTTCTCTATAATGGGGTTTGAAAGAAGTTTTTCAGACAGCTCTTTAGCCTCTTTTTCAGCTTCTTCTTTTGTGCTTTTTTCGCTTGCATAAGAAAAATATTTCCCTTTGTTTAGATTTTTTAAATCATATCCTAGGCTTTTTGCAGCTTCCCCTATTACTCTTGCTTCAGGATTAAGAATTCCGTCTTTTGGTTTCACAAGTATTTCAATTAGATAACTCATGAAATGCATCACTTGGTTATATTAATAAATATTTATGTGATTAACTAGAATTAACGCGCGCTGGCTGTTTTTTAAGGTTAATTCCCTGTCTTTTAATTTCCTCTTTTATAAAAAAATCTGAAATTTTCATGTCAATGCTAATAAGTAATTTTGCCAGGCTATTCTCTTTATTAAGGGCGTAAAGCCATGCTTTTCCAAGCTTCCTTGTTTTTTTTACAATGCCTTTTTTGATGAGCATTTCAACAACTTTTTCTATAGTCTCCCATTTTGTCTCTGTCTCTTTTGCTATGAATGAAATTGGATAGTCAAAATCTTCAAATGCAAGAAAGAAATCCAGTACTTTTACAAAAGGAGATTCTCCAAAAACCAATGTAAATGATGATTTTTCCATTCACTATCAAAATTTCTATGGTTTAAATATTTTACTATTATGGATTTTAAATTACTTTTAGTGAAATATCCCTAAAAAGGCAAGTTATAAAAAATTGCAGACCTATAGCCCTTTATGTTTATAAGAAAAGCAATATTGAAAAAACTTTTTAGGCATAGACATATTGGAGGAAGGCATACTGAGATTAGAAACGCTATGAAGGGTTTTCCTCCTTCATTATTAAAAGATGTTAAAGAAGAAATAAAAAATTTGATAAAAGAAGGTTATTTGCTTTCAAAAATGAGTACTGGAGAAATTCATGTTAGCTTAAATCCAAGAAAAATCAATGAAATAAGAAAAGAAATAACGGATTAAGAATTTGGCATATCATTCTGGCATCCACATTAATTCCAATTTTATACAATCCGGATCTTCAAAGAAAACGGCATAATATCCTTGATGATATTCTGGATACTCTTTAGGTTTTCTGTAAAGGACAGGGATTTTATTTGGTAAAAGAAATTCTCTATAAAATTTATCTACAACTTCTCTTGAAATAGCGCGAAATGCTATATGATTTAATCCAACATTTTTTCTGTGAAAATCTTTGTTTTTATACGAATCACCTACTTGATTAATCCAAAATCCGTTTGGTCCATTTGACCATCCATGACAATCCTCTTCAGAAGTAATTTTCTCGAATCCAAAAAAATTTAAAAGTTTGTCATAGAATTTCTCTGATTTTTTTATATCTTTAACTACAATACTTAAATGATCAAATCCCTTGCAAACACCATTCTCCATATTTTTTATAGAAGTATCTATTATATAAAATTAACGCGCAGAGTCTGCCTGCTTTTCAGATTCATTCTTTTTCTTCAAGGCAAAACTTTCCATATTTCCTTCATAAGCAAGAATTATTTCTTCAGAAAGCCCCTGGACAATGCTTTTCTTTTTTCCAAATGCCTTGTCAGAAGCTCCATGAATAAGATGCTTCAAAGCAAGATTAACTCTTCTCAAAGGCGAAACATCAACAGCTTGAGGGTATCTTGCCCCTCCGTATTCTATAACAGTGATTTCATCTCTTGGTGCTGCATTCTCTATAGCTTTGATTAAAACCTGAACAGGATTTTTCCCTGTTTTCTTTTCAATTATGCTGAAAGCATCCAGAATAATTTTCATATTCTTGTCATATTTTCCTGTAACATGCCCTAAACCAATTCTGTGCTTCTTCCCTCTGTGGCCTGCTACTCCCAGCCTATTCATTAATCTCTCAACAATATTCACCTTTGTCTGCCCAAATTTCTGGGCATTTCTTCCTTGAGTTTTCAGAACTAATTTTGGATTAAGATTTATTGCTGCTTTCAAGCTGAGGTCTTCTATAACAATTTCTTTTGTGTCGTACAAGTCAAAAATTTTGAAGTTCTGAATTTGCTCTGTCATTTTATTGTTTTCTGTATACCTCTAAATACGGAACCTTTCTGTGATTATTTTTCAGAGTCATTCCTTCAAAATCAATTACATTATAGCTTTGATTATTTACTATAAATCTTCCTTCTTTGCAGTCTATTCTTATTATGGGCCCTGCGATTGTCTTTCCATCTCGGTTTGTTAATATGGTTTTATCTCCTATATAAAAAATTTCCGGCTCGACTTCATTTTCTATCAGCCTTTTTTTTGCTCCAAGGTTGCTTTCATATCTTCCATGGGGTAATCTTACATTTTCTGAAAATTCATCTGGATCTGTTTGTCTTTCCATTTTATCTCCTGCCCTTCTCAATCTTTCCAAGCCACAGCAAATGCAATGGCTGGTCATTTACTTGGATAACTTGAAACCTGACTCCAGGAATATCTCCTTTAGATCTTCCCTGCTTTCCGCCAATTCTTTCAATCATAACTTCATCGTGTTCATCAATGAATTTCTGCGCAAGATTTCCCGGTATAAATGCTGTCACAGTTTTGCTGTTTTTTTTAAGCTGAACTTTGCAGCATTTTCTCATCCCTGAGTTTGGCTGTTTTGCTTCTTTCTGAGTTTTTTGAAGAACAATTCCCTTTGCTTGATTAGCACCTTCCAAAGGATCTGATTTTGCATAAAGATTTAAAGTTCTTGCTTTAAATTGCCTGTCCTTCCATCTGAATTTCTTCCTTTTCTTCATTAATTTTTTTGCTGATTTTAATCCCATAAATGACCTCACTAGGGCGTTCATTGACAGAAATCGTTAGATTTCTAGTCTTAAACAATTTCCCTAGAAATTGTAATATAATCTAATGATAAAATTAGTTTAAAAAGGTTTCCGATAAGAATTAAGAGGAAAATGAGATTAATAAATTATATTTTATTTAAGAACTCTTAAGTGATTAGGCATAGCATATTCATTACAAATAACAGAATTTTTTACAGACCCCCATGACTCATAATCTTTTGTATAAATATACTTTATTCTGTCTTTAGTCTTTATTCCTTCTTTTTGATCAAAAGGAAGAATTGCTAATTGCCATGCAGAAAGAGTACTCATTCCTACTAAAACTATTTTTGTTAATTTTTTCATTTTTCAACCCACCCTAAAATCCAGCCCGAAAAAATCGCTGATTATCTTCTGCATTTCAAGAAGCCTTCTTTTGTTTCTTCCGATTATTGCTGCTTTGCTCTGCATGCTGGCGCTTAAAACCGCCTCGTTGTCCCTGACTTCAATGTTTTTGAACGTCACAGGGCTTATGATTGACTGGACAAATTGCCTAATGTCTTCAATTCCCTTAGGTGATGCTATCACTTTTATTTTTTTGTTTAGTATATGGCTGAGATTTTTTGTGTTTTTCCCATTCTCACCTATGGCTCTTGCTACAAGCTGCCTCGGAACAGAAAAAAATATTGTATCATTATAGACAAATGAATTATTTGTCCTTATCCTTGTCACCCTCTCAAAAAGATTTAGATACATCATATGTTGCATATCAATAGTTCTGGTCATCTTAATATTTAGCTTGAAGAAACATTTTGTTTATAAAACTTTGTAAAAATCTAAAAAAAGAGAACAGACAAGTTTTAATATTTGTAATGTTTATTATATACATGAAAATTACATTTGATAAGGAAGCTGATGCAGTGTACATAAAACTGGCTGAAGGCAAATTTGCAAAAAATAAGATAATAGATGATGATATTATAATAGATTTGGGTAAAAATGAAATTATTTTGGGAATAGAAATTATTAGTGCAAGCAGAAGAATGCCTAAAGAATTTTTTTCTGATAAAAGTATAAAAAATTTGGTTTAATAAATTTTTTATTGTGTTTTTAAGAACGTAATTACTTATTCACTTTCTCAACAATTTCCGGCTTTGCTTTCTTTAAGTCTTCTTCTTTTTTCTTCAAAGGTCCTATTATCTTTACAAGAAGGCCCGGAAGCCCTGTCCCAATGGGAACCGGCTGATTCAAAATAATATTTTCTATAACACTTGTCAATTTGTCTTTGTTTCCTTTTATCGTCGCATTTACAAATTGCTTTACAGGAGTTTCGAATGTGGCTCTTGCAAGTATAGAGGATTTCTGAGCTATTATTCCAATTCTAGTTACTCCTTTTACATCCCCCGTATTAGTCATAGCATCAGCAATAAGCTTTAAGTGCCTTATGTTTATGTCCAATCCTTGGGGCTTTATAACGTCTTGAATTTCATTTATGATCAATTGTCTTGCCACTTCAATTCCAAAAACATCAGCAACTTCATGAAGATCATTAGAGATTGTTCTATGGCCATTGACTTCTTTAAGCTCAAGAATCTTTTTTAAATTTGTGCCCAGAGTTATAATTACAAAATCCTTGTCTCTTTTTACAATCAAAACCTGCTTTACTCCTTTTATGCCAGAAATTATTGTCGCTTTAAGCTTCTCTTTCATTTGATATATATCTTTGAAGCTTTCTTCGTCGGCATTTACAATTATCTTGTCAGATTTTTCTTTAGCTTTGAAGCCTAATTCATTCAGCCTGTCAACAGCAGTTTTTAGAGACATATGTCCTTGCTTAAGCCCTTCTTTATCAGTTATTATCTCAATCTTTTTATCGCTGAAATTCAGATTTATCTCTGCAGCAAGGTCTTTTACAGTAATTTCTTTTATTTTTTCTGCCAAAACTCTTGAATCCTTTTCATTATTATATTCTTTATTCAAATGAATCTCCATTTTTGGAGATGAAGGTTTTTTTCTTGCGTCGAAAATTTCAATAAGTCTTGGAAGTCCCTGAGTAACCTGCATTTCAGAAACTCCTGCGAAGTGGAAGGTTCTCAAAACCATTTGTGTTGAAGGCTCCCCAAATGACTGAGCTGTGACAATTCCTATTGCTTCCCCTGGCTCTATTTTTCCCTTAACATAAGCTTTAGATACGTCAATTCCATCTTCCCCATATTCAAACTGAATTATATTATTGTTGCTGTCTCTTACAGTTCCATCATACTCTGACCTTAGGTCCTGAAGCGCGTTGGCAAGCCTTCTATACAAGTAGCCGGATTTAGGTGTCCTGAGAGCTGTGTCCATCAAAGTAGATCTTCCCGTTATTGCTCCGAAAAAAAATTCATCAGGCCTCAATCCTTTTATAAATGAGCTCGAAATAAATCCTCTTGACTCAGGGGAAAGTTTTTTTCTTTCAAAAAAGGATAAAGTTCTCTCTGTGTATCCCAAATCAATTCTCTTGCCTTCCAAATCCTGCTGCCCTACACAACAAGCCATTTGCGTAATGTTCAAAATATTTCCCCCTCCTCCGCTTCTTATCATGTGTGTAACTGGATTTTCTTCGGGAAATTCTCTTTTTACAATTTCTCCTATTTTGGTTCTAACTTCGTTTAAAGCCCTTAGAATTTTTATTTCTCTTGACTCTTCAATGCTTTTTCCAGGAATCATTTCAAGAGTTCCTCTCTCGCATTCCTCAATTATTTCCTGCGCTTTTTTCCTTGCTGTGTCAATAATTTTATTTGATTCTTTTACTATCTCATCTGTGACATTTAAATCTTCTAAAGAGATTGTTATTCCTCTTTCATTCAAGTAATTTTTCCCAAGGTTAAACGCTCTTTTTATTGTCTCAAGAGTTTCAATTCTTCCCAGGGTTTTATCCAATTCAACAATTAATTCTCCATCTTCATTCCCAAAAAGTGTCTTGTCAATTTTGCCTTCTATTATTTCCCCATCCTTTATTTTTACAGAATCATTTTTGAAGTTTATTTTTGGAAGAATCTTTGAAAATAACTCCAGACCCGATATATTCTTTTTTGATATTTGAGTGTCTATGCCAGAATTAAAAAGCAGCTGATTTGCGTCTTCTCTGGAAAAGTTGTCCAATCCAAGGAGATAGTCTCCAGTTATGGAATCTGACACGCATCCGATTTGATTTGTGGTATTTTTTGGAGAAATTAAATTCTGTTTTACATCAAGAAGTATTTTTGCTTCAGCTTTTGCTTCTTCAGTCTGAGGGCTGTGAATGTTCATTTCATCCCCGTCAAAGTCTGCATTGTAAGGAGCCGCTACAGAAGGATGAAGCCTAAATGTTCTTCCAGGAAGAACTCTTACATAATGCGCCATGAGACTTCCCCGATGAAGACTTGGGTGCCTGTTAAACAAAACAACATCTCCGTTTTGAAGGTGCCTCTCAACTTGGTAGCCAGGAGTTAATTCATTCATTATCTCTTCTTTTAATTCTGGAGTTATTTTTTTTCTTTTTCCATCCGGCCTTATTACATAATTTGCTCCCGGATATTCTTCCCCTTTTTCAATAATTTTTTTTATGTACTCAATATTAAGATCTGTAACGGTTTCAGCAACTGTGACAACTTTTGCGATTTCAAAAGGAACTCCAACTTCATTTATTTCTATGGCTGGATCTGGAGAAATAACAGTTCTTCCAGAATAATTGACCCTTTTCCCTGCTAGGTTCTTTCTTATTCTCCCTTCTTTTCCCTTGATTCTCTCAGTTATTGTTTTCAATGGCTGGCCGCTTCTGTGTCTTGCAGGAGGAATTCTAGCCACAGTATTGTCAAAAAATGTTGTGATGTGAAATTGGAGCAAGTCCCAAAGGTCTTCAATAATGACTTCAGGAGCTCCGGCATTTAAATTTTCCCAGAGCCTTTGATTAGCCCTTATTATATCAGAAAGTTTATGGGTCAAGTCATCCTCGCTTCTTTCTCCAGATTCAAGAATAATACTTGGTCTCACAGTCACAGGTGGAACTAAAAGCGCTGTTAAAACTGCCCACTCTGGCCGGCAGCCTCTAAAATCAACCCCAATTTTTTTTAGTTCTTCATCAGGAATATTTATAAGAATATCTCTTATTTCTGTTGGGAAAATTCTAGATTTACCTCTGTAAAAACTTGTCGGCTTGTCAACTTTTATTTTTTCATTTACATTTTCGCAATGAGGGCACTTTTTTGCATCTTTGGCTTTTTTAGCTCTCTGACCCGCAGAATATTTTACCATATCTTTCTCATCAAGCATAAGCTTTCCGCATGAATGGCAGAAGCATTTTAATCCAATTTCAATTAAAGGGACATATTTCAAATGGATAACTGACCTGGCAAGATCGATGCTTCCAGGATGTCCAAGGCATTCTTTGAGTCTTCCTCCGCATGTTCTGCATCTTACCCCTGGATCTATAGCCCCTAATCTTAAATCCATAAGACCTCCATCAACAGGATACCCGTCAATGTCATAAAGTTCTGGCGTGACTATTTTTGCAGATGACAATTTTTTTATCTGTTCAGGGCTTGTCAAGCTGAATTTTATTTCCCCGATTTTTTTCCTTATTATTTCTTTCATTTTATTTTTGTTTAAAATCCTAAATCATCCATATAATGTTTTTCTCTATACTCATTAGACATAACTGCTAACTTAACAGCAAGATTTTTTAATTGATCTTCAGTTAGGCTATCAAGGAAGCTTGCGTCTTTTACATATTCTTTTCCAACAGGATTACTTTCTTTATTACTTTTATCTTCTATTGTCATTTTTTGTTATATTCCAAAAGCTCCAATTACTTCTATGTCATCAATAATAGATTTTGAACAATTTATCATAGACACTCTTGTTTCTTTTGATTTTTTATTGTAAACCATATCAATTTGTCCATCTCCAACTAGGCTATAATTTGAATGAAAAGCTTCATGTTTTGAATCAAGCAGTAATTCCTTTAAGTGTGTTAAATAACATTGCATAGTCATAGCTGCATCCTCATTAACTTCAATAGTTTTCGATATTTTCTCTCCGCTAATTTTTACATTCCCAATTAGGGAAATTCGCTTACCCCCAATGTCTTGATCAATGTATATTTCTAAACTCATTTTATTTTTTGGAAACCTTTTTCTAAAAGGTTTATTATTCATACTTGTTTTTTAATGTGAATGATGTGTGAATGTGAAGCCCTTGAAGCTCTTCGAGCAAAAGCTTGAATGCATATGAAACTTCAACAGCCTCTATTTTGTCGCTGTTGCACAAGGGGCAGAAAACTTTTTTCTTTATATTGTCATCAATTCCAATAGACCCGCATTTAGAGCAAATTGGCAGAACTACTCGGTCAGAGCTGTATCTTTCTTTTAAAAGAAGAGATGCTCCATGTGCCACCAACGCTTGCTGCTCCATTTCTCCAAGTCTTAAAGCTCCTCCTTTGGATCTTCCCTCAACAGGCTGTCTTGTTAAGAGGGCTATTTTTCCAGACGCCCTACCATGAAGCTTGTTTCCAACCATATATTTTAGCTTAAGGTAATACAGGTTTCCTATGAATATTTTTGTAGAAATTCTTTTTCCAGTCACTCCACTATACATTATTTCTTTTCCATCATATCTGAAGCCAAGCTCCTTAAGCTGCTGTTCAAGCTCTTTTTTATTTTCTCCTGAAAAAGATGTGCCATCGACAACTTCTCCTCTTAGGCATCCAACTTTTCCAGCCAAAAGCTCAAGCAAATACCCGACTGTCATTCTGCTCGGCAGGCCATGTGGATTGAAAATAACATCAGGATGAATTCCTCTAGAGCTGAATGGAACATCCTGTTCAGGCACAATCATTCCCACAACTCCCTTCTGACCGTGTGAAGTTGCAAATTTATCTCCAACTTCCGGAATTCTTTGATCTCTTGTTTTTACGTGAATTAGTTTATTCCCTTCATTGTCTTCTGTGACAAAAACAGACTCAACAATTCCTTTTTCCTCCTGTCTCATGCTTACACTTGATTCTTTTTTTGATTTCACAGATATTTCTCTTGCTTCTGAAAGGAATTTTGGAGGGCTCGTTTTTCCAATAAGAACTTCCCCCTCGCCGGCTTCTGCTTCAGGATATGTTATCCCATCTTTTTCAAGAAGCCTGTAGCTTGTTTCTGTTTTATATCCAGAAGCGTCTTTTTCAGGAATTGCAATTTCATCTTTAAGGCCTCCAGCATAATTCATCTCTACTGCAGAATATGGTCTGTAGTAAAAGCTTCTTCCAACACCTCTGTCCAAGCTTCCTTTGTTGAATACAAGAGCGTCTTCCATATTATATCCTTCATAAGTCATTATAGCGACAACAAGATTTTGCCCTGCAGGATATGTTTTAAGAGTGTCATAAACAAAACTTTTCACAACTGGCTTCTGGGGATATTGCAAAACACTAACATCTGTATCTAATCTGCATAAATAATTTGCCGCATAAATTCCCAAAGCTTGCTTCTGAGTCTTGCTTCCTCTGTTGAGCCTTGAACTCTGATCATGGTTGCCATATGGAACCAGGCTTGTAATAACCCCAAAAAGATCCATGGAGTCTATTTCTAGGTGAGTGTGTTTTTCAGTAAGCTCTTCTTCATAAATTGCTACAAGGGAGTTTTCTTCCTCAGCAGCATCGAGATATTCAATAATTCCTTCTGCTATAAGCTGCTCCCAGTTTGTTTCTCCCTGCTCAAGTCTGATTAAATGATCATTTTTTAATTTTGAAGCGCCATTCTCTACAATAATTAAAGGCCTGAGAACTCTCCCAGGCTCTGTTGATATAACTATTATTCTAAAGTTTTCCGAATTTCTAATATTCAATTGCACAGGAAGTTCGCTTCTTCTTCTTTTGTCTCTGACCTTGGCGGCAAAACCTTTGGGGTCCTCAACGCTTCCTATAAATATTCCATTAAAAAATATGTCAAACTCTTTTCCATTGCTGTTTTCGTCTTTAACCATGCCTAGCGCTTCAAGATCTTTTATAAATTTAGATTCATCAAGATTTGTCCTTGTTGAAACCTGGCTTAAAATGGCTAAGTTTTTTCTCAGACCAATTTCCGTTCCTTCAGGAGTTTCTATCGGGCAGAATCTTCCATAATGAGTTGGATGAAGAGTTCTAGCCATGAAGTTTTCCTGATCGCTTGAAAGCATGCTGGAAACTCTTTGAAGCTGAGAAATCGTCGCCAAATAGTTTGTTTTGTCCATATTTTGGGTAATTCCAGACCTTTCTCCAGTCCAGCTGCCTGTTGCAATTGCAGACTCAACTCTATGGGAGAATAAAGTAGATTTAGCTATTATTTTTATAGAGAAGAATTTTTTTCTTTTGGTAGATTTCTGCAAAGAGTATTGTATATCTCTTATAAAAATTCCAAGATTTACCCTGAATAATGTAGAAAGAAGATCGCCAGAAAGTCTTACTCTTTTATTTGCGTAATGATCTTTGTCTGTTCTAAGATTAGAATTTCCTTTTGAAAGAAGAAATTGCTTTATTAATTTGCACATGGTAATAGCTTTGTTTATTCTATCTTCCTTTTTCTGCCCTATATGGGGAAAAAGATAAGAGTCAATTCTTTGTTTCACTCGGTCAAGAATTTCTTTTTTTGTGCCCTGAAGTCCTGTCTTCTCAGCGATAAACATCATGGCATCTTCTTTCTCAGATGTATTTACAAATTCATAAAGATTGACAATAACGCTGTCCGTTTCTTTTCCTATACACCTTGCCATTTCAGATTCTTTTGTCATTCCAAGAGCCTTAAGAACAATAACTGCAGGAATGTCCCTAAACTTTCCAAAAGAGATGTTGAATATTCCTTTTTTGTCCTCGTTTATTGTTGTTGGAATTCTATAAGTCCCTTTTGAAGAGAATAGCTTAAGCATAAGATTTCCCCTAGAATCAGGCTCAACAAAAGGCTGGTTTTCAGCAAGATCCTCTGCCATAATCATAACTCTTTCATTTCCCTTTATTATAAAATAACCTCCAGGGTCCAAAGGATCCATATAATTTTCAACAAGTTTCTCCCGTGAAAGGCCATGAGTATTGCATATTTTGCTTCTTACCATTATTGGAATTTTTCCTATTTCAACTTCTTCTGAATCTACCTGGCCGTCTTTCTTAACAGTTATTTCGAGCCTAATAGGAGCAGCATATGTTAAGCTTCTTAGTCTTGCTTCTGAAGGTATTAATAGAGAAGAGCTTCCATCAGCCTCGGTAACCATTGGTTTTCCAATGCTTATTTTTCCAAGATTGATTTCAAAGTCGTCGTTTTCTATTGTTGCAGCAATTTCATCAACAATTTCCTGCATTCTTCTGTCTATAAAGTTATTAAAAGAAATAATATTTGACTGGACAAGCGAGTGAGTCTGCAAATAGCTTTTCACAACAATATGCTTGTTATCTTTAGCCATTTAAAAACAACCTCTCGGTTTTTTTTGATTTTCCCTGTTTAGTTATTGATGTCAATTTCCAATTGCCTCCGATAAAATTGCTCCCACTGTTTTTTTCCCGCTTTTGGAAACCTTTCCTAAAGGTTTATTTCCCTCTTGACATGAATAACAACTTCTTTCTTGCTCGATCATCGGAATCGAGATTTTCAAATTTGCTCTTCCAATAATCTCGTTGCCTCCGATAGAAGTTGGAAAAATATTTGATTTTAGTTTTGCCATTTTTAGTTTGTTTTAAACCCAAATACCCCAGACAGGCTTTTTAGTTGAATATTCTATTTTCTGTGATAATGGATTATCCTCCCCACCCACTTTATAACCTAATAATCTGTTTATTAATTCTATATGTTCCCCTCTTGTGCCTCCTGATCCTCTATCTTCATCGTCTGGGTGGCAAAATTTCCCTTTTTCCAAATTAATTTCTAAATCCATTTTCAAACAACCACCCTATAATAAAAAACTTCGCCGTCATCGGTTTTTCTTTCTATTTTTATAATTTCTCCCACTTGACATCCTTCAGGAAGGGAAGGATCATTAGAAAGAATTTTTGGCAGCTGGGATTTGGAGACATTCAGTCCGCCAAGTATCTCTTCAGCTTCTTTTACATTTAATTTAGAGTGCTTTGGTTGAAGAATATGGGGCATTTTTGAGGATTTTGAGCGTTAAACAGCGGAAGTCTTTAACAACTCTGGGATAATAAAAGATAGCAAAATTTGGTTTTTAAAGCTTTCTATATACTCGAGAATATATGTTGGAATTATCTTTAAATTTCTTTATACCTAAAACAGCTTGTTAAATGGTCATTAACCATTCCAGATGCCTGCATGAACGCATAACAAATAGTGCTTCCAACAAACTTGAATCCTCTTTTCTTCAAATCTTCGCTCATTTTGTCTGATTCTTTTGTTTTTGCAGGCAGTTCCTTAAGAGATACAAATCTATGTTTTATTGTTTTATTTTTTGTAAACTGCCATATATATTCATCAAAACTCCCGAATTCTCTTTGAACTTCCAGAAATCTTTTGGCATTTTCAATTGTTCCCAATATTTTAAGCCTGTTTCTTATTATTCCTGCGTCAGAAATAAGCCTGCTAAAATTTTTTTCAGTGTATTTTGCAATCTTCTTTGCATCAAAATTATCAAATGCTTTTTCAAAACTTTTTCTTTTCCTTAAAACAATATTCCAGCTTAACCCTGCCTGAAACGCATCCAGAACAAGAAATTCAAATAGTTTTTTATCATCATGAAGAGGGACTCCCCATTCTTTGTCATGATACTCATTCATCAATTCGCTTTTAGGCCATTCGCAGCGTTTCATTTTTTATTCTCTAATTCTAAATCCAATGCTGGAAAGAATAAATAATTTTCCTTTTAATTCTGATTCAGAAATTTTCATAAATAGTTTGTTAAGCGATGTGTTTATAGTTTCAATTATTGGAGGATGAATATTTAGAAAGATTATTCCAAAATGATCTTTTGGAGAAAATAATCTTGTATTAATAAAATGTCTATCAAAAGTTAATATAGCTCTCTTTTCTTGTTTTGCAATTTTCAAGATATCATCATCATTAGATCCTAAAGGAACTTTTTGGACATCAAATCCATTACTGCTCAAATACTGATCTGTTGAAAGAATTTTTGATTTAATCAAGCGAAGCATATTTTTCTTCTTCAATTAATTTAGAGGCGTAGTTAAGCAAAGAAAGTATTGATTCCTTTTTGAGTTGGGGAAAGTAGTCCTTTATAATTCCTTCAACACTTATGCCTGCCCCCAGTAATTCTAAAACCTGCCAAGCCATAATTCTTGTTCCTCTGAATACAGGCCTGCCATCACAAACTCCTGTATCTGCCACAATATAATTATTAATTTCAGTTATCATAAAATGTTCAAGTCATGGGAATATTTAAGTTTTTCCATAAACCTCTTCAGAATCAAATTGTCAGTGGTTTACGCCACTCTTCCAAACTTATTTTTCTATATTCTCTTAATTTATCAGTTACCTCTCTTGCCGTCCTAATAGCTTCAGCTATATCTTTTTTACCATCTTTAGAAGTAATATATCTCCCAAATTCCTCTGCACTAGCACGGCATAATGGAACATCTTTTGCAGTGATGTATTTCCCTTTTCCAATATATAGTCTTCTCATAAGATACAAAAGTTAAGATAGTATTTAATAATTTCTATATCTTAATCATGGCCCCAGGGGGATTTGAACCCCCGACACCTGGATTGCTTTGCGAGTTTCGCGAAGCATGCGAAATCTCTGATTTCAGCTTAAAAGTCCAGTGCTCTACCGGGCTGAGCTATGGAGCCGTAGCTCAATAAATTAATTTACATTTAAAAAGTCTTTTGTTATCTGAATTGTAATATTTATTATAATAATCTTTAAGAAACAGTTTTCAAATTATCTAAATATTTTTGAAATTTTTTATCATGTGCTTCAACTACTTTTTTATGGCCTTCAAGAGAAAGACAATACCATTTGACAAATTTCTCAATATTTGCAAACCCTGCCATAATCTTACTTTTTTTGTTTTCTGTCAACTTATATAATTCTTCTTCTGATTTCTCCTCAAAAGGTATGCTTCCATAATAGCATCCAATTTGGCTTGTTTCAACCCCAAACCGATCTTCTCCAACTTCTTTAACTTTTGAATACCACAAATCTTTATTTCCCTGTGTTAAAAATTTTGGTTCTTGTTCAGAACCAAAAATCATATCAACTCCTAAAAAACCATTGAAATATTCCTTTTTCTCAACTTTAAAAGGTTCTCTTATTTGAAGGTTTGTTTGAATTTCGACAGAATCTTTTAACTTATCACTTATTTCTTTTCCCTTGCTTTCAACCCACCTTTCCAACTTTTCTGCTCTATCTTTAGAATCAATTAAATATCTAGTCATATTCTGGGGAATATCCCTTAGTATTTAAGAATTATTGTTTTTCAATATGGATTTTTTACCAATTCATAAATAACTCTTCAATTTCTCCTCAAAGTCCTCTGCAGGCATTGCGCCGACAAACTGTTCTACAGGTTTGCCGTCTTTAAAGAGGACAAAGTTTGGTATGCTTCTCACATTGAACTTGGAAGCTATAGAATTATTCTCGTCAATATTAACCTTTGCAAATTTGATTTTTCCCTTGAATTTATCGCTAAGCTCTTCCATTATAGGAGCCATCATAACACATGGCATGCACCACTCTGCAGAAAAATCAATAAGTACAAATCCTTTCTTAATAAATGATTCAAATTCTCCATTTGTAAGCTCAGGAACTTCATGTTTCATGTAACCTTAGATAAATTAATATTTATAAATATTCTTGTTAGAAATCTTGCTCTCCAGAAATTCCGCTAGCCAAATTTTTTCCTGCAATTTTTGACTGTTCTTTTGCCCTTGAAATCTTGTTTCCTGGATCAGAATAATCAACGAATTCATAGAACTTTTCCGCCCAGGGATATCTCAATGCAACTTTTTTTGCCATTTCCATTGTCATTGCCCTATAACTGTAATGCCCTGCAGGCTGTGTCCTTAATTCAGAAAGATGTTGAAATTCCCTGAGATTCATCCCCATCATAAATCTCATCCTGTTATTAAATAAAGTTGCATACTGTGAGGCATATTGAAGCCCTGCTTTTTTCATTTCACCATTTAAATTGGACATTGCATCAACAACCTCTCCAACTTTTTTTTCCAATCCAACTTCAATCATTTCAGAAGGCATAATAAATCCAAGATCTGTTGTCAGCATTTGCCTTTGCTGAGTCACCATCCTATGCCTTTCCAGGTCCCTATACTCTGCAAATCCCCCCACTAGGTCGAATGTCAAAGGATATCCAGCTTCCAAACCTCTGCCGCTTCTGTCCCTTCTTGTTTTTCTGTCTCCTTTGTACAAATCTAAAATGTAAAACTTCTTTTCTTCAGGCATTCTTTCAATTCTTTTTAAAATCTGAGGAAGAGAAATATTTGTAAAAGGAAAAATGCTTGATGATACAGTTAAATCTAAATAATCAGCATCACCAACAAGGCTGACACTTTCAGCCTCAGGTTTTATTCCTGAAAATGCAGCTAATGAGAAATTGAGCATTTCTTTCCTGACTTCTTTTACATATTCATTAACTCTATTCCTTTTTATAAAAGTTGGAATAACTTTGTTTAATTCTTCTTCAAGCTTTAGAGCCCTTTCCCTTGATTCTTCAAGCTCGCTGGATTTTAAATGTGTCAAGAGATTGCTGTAAAATCTTCCATTTGCATTTTCTCCAATATGAGTAAGTGTTGAAGAGGGCAGAACGCATCTTCCTACATCAAGAGCAGCGCATCTTATTGTGAAATTATACGCATTTCTAAAAGCAGCTTTTTCTTCATCTGTTTTAAGATCTGTCTCTTTTACTTCTGACTGGTTTCCATCTCTTTCAACTTTGATGCTATACTTTTCTCTGGGAAACTCTTTTTTGAAAAACTCTGACAATCCTGCTATTCCTTCAGAATAAACTTCAAAAGCCCTGTTATTAACTTTTTCAAATTTTTCTTCAAGGCCAGTTCCAGTAATCTCCTTGGGTCTTAAATACCTCCATCTTCCTCCAGAATCTTTTTGGTCATACTTTACATATCTTGTTGACTGCTCAATCGGGCTTCCTCCAATTCTTCTGTCTTCTATTTCTTTTGTGAAAACTTGAGAGATATTTTCAAAGCCAACTGTTACATTTTCAAGTTCTCCGACAGAATCATCTCCAAACGAATTAAGGACTCTGTCCATTAGTTCTGTCCCTTTTTCCTGGCTTGGGTTTCCGTTTTCATCAAGAAATTCGTTAATAAGTGTGAGTTGAAGACCCGTCTTAGCCCTGGAGTATCTTGCCAGCAACCCGCCTGTAAGCTCTGAAGGCAGGCCCTGAATCACAAAAGTGTCTGCTCCGATATTAGTTATATATTTTGAAACTTTATCTAGAATTTTCTCAGGCACTTCTCTTAAGCTTTCATATTTGTTTCTGGGCATTTTTTGAAGAGAATATTTAGATATTTAAATAAAATATTAGTGCAATATATACTTTTTTATTTGATATGCCTTATAAATAGAATTTCCATTGCTAAAAAATGAAAAAAGGAAAATTTATTATTTCTGCTGATAAACACTTAAAAACTCTTCAAATATATCATCAGAGACTTCTTCTACTTCTCTATTCCCGTCAATCCTAACTACTTTTCCAAATATTCTCTCGTCAAATTTAGAAAGTGCTCTTAGGGCATTGTATGAATCCACTAATCTTTTTGCAAATTCGATATCTTCAAATTTTTCTTTTGCTTTCCTACTTGCTATTCTTTCCTGCGCTATTTCTGGTGGAACATCTAAGAAAAAAGTTAAATCTGGAGTTATTATACCTCTTTCCTTATGCATTTGTAATAATTCATGTAAATCCATTCCTTGTACCCATTGATAAGCACAAGTTGACATTTTATATCTAGAACATATAACAACAACTCCTGCCTCAAGATTTGGTCTTATGAGTCTGTATGAATGCTTGGCTCTGTCATCAACATAAAGATCAGCCATTTCATAAGCATTTGAATAAGCATCACTATCTTCTTCAAGCCTCTTTTTAATTTCTGCGCTTTTCCAAGGTTCGTGTGTTTTTAACACATCTTGGTATTTGTTGTGTTGCTCAATTCTTTCAGCTAATCTATGAACATGTGTTGATGTTCCAGCACCGTCAATTCCCTCAAAAACGAAAAACAATCCCTTTTTTTCTAAAGTCATTTTTTATCAAAAGATAATTATTTTATAAATAAATATGTTCCCAATTATATATTTTTCATCACTCCAACTCTATCTTAATCTCTTTTTCTTTTGGAACAAGCCTCTCGTATTTTATTCCGGCAGAGTCAAACATTTTCTTTGAAGCTATTACAGGGTCTGTTCCTTCATATTTGTCTGTGAGGTAAATTATTTTTTTTATCCCGCTTTGTATGATTGACTTCGCGCATTCATTGCATGGAAACATCTGGACATATAAAGTAGATCCATTAAGGTCTCTTCCAAAGCTGTTTAATATTGCGTTAAGCTCTGCATGGCAGACATAAGGGTATTTTGTGTCTAAAAAATTTCCCTCCCTTGCCCACGGGAAAACATCGTCAGAAACCCCTTTAGGAAATCCATTATACCCTATTCCGACAATTTTTTTGTCTTCGTTTACAATACATGCTCCAACCTGTGTATTTGGGTCTTTGCTTCTTTTGCCTGAAAGCACGACTATTGACATAAAATAATCATCCCACGAAATATAATTTTTTCTTTTGCCTATTTTATGGAAGCTCTTTATTGCTTCCTCAACTTTATTCTTTAAGTCTGTGAAGCTTTCATTGTTTTCAATCACAAAGTCAGCCATTTCAATGCATTTTTTCAGGTTTTGCTTGTTTGGGTCGTCAGAAGTCATTTCTCTTTTTTCCTGCGACAAAAATTCTTCGTAGCTTATTTTATCTGTGGAGCTCGCCCTTGAAAAAGCCCTTTCATACCTTAATTCAGGATTGGCGTTTACTGCAATAAGGAAAAAATTAGGCTTCCCTCTCAATGCCATAACCTCTCCAACAGTCCTTATGCTTTCAATAATTGTGTCCCCTTGAGCTTCTTCATAGAGTTTTTCAATGATATAGCTTGGGGAGTTTTTCTCTCTTAATTCGTTGGCGACATTAACCATGTTGTCTCTATCAGCTTCAAGATTTCTTTTTAGAATTTCTTTTGTCAGAAAATCCCTCACAGAGAGGTGGAGAAATCCTTTCTGTTTTAAGATTTCAGCAACACTCCCCTTTCCTGCAGCTAAAGTTCCTGTTAATCCAATTATCATTTTTTAGTCCATTCCTACCATTGTAAAAAGCAATTTATACAAAAACCATCCGAAGACAAAATAATCCATGAATGAAGTTAAGCTGAAGACAGCCATTAAGAAAATATAAACTCCCAGTATTAAATCTATTTTGCTCATGAACTCGCTGAAGAATATTCCTCCTTTGACAATAAGATATCCTGCAGACATAAACAAAAGTGTTGTTGGAAAACCCAATCCAAGATGCGCGATTCCGACCCCAATCAGAGAAATAAGGTCAAGAATCATGAAAATCCATATTATCATCTTCACAAGATAAAATTAGGGTTTATATTTTTTATTGTGCACATATTCATCTTTCAGAGAAAGACTTAAATACTGAAAAATCAATAATATTACTGAAAAATCAATAATAAAATGGAAAAATTAAAGAGAAAACAAAAAGAGGGTTTTAGTGCAATTTCTGACAATATTGAAATATCTTCTTTAGAAGGAACTATCCTATCATCTTTTTTCCCTGAAGCTGAAGAGATGACAATAAAAGAGATACAGGAAAGGGTTGATTATTCTTATGAAAGGGTCAATTCTGCCTTAAAATCCCTAGAACAGAAAAAGATTGTTGCTAGCAAGCAAAAAGGCAAAACCCTTGTTTATTCTCTTGACTTAAGTAATTCTTGTTCTTACAGTCTTGGTTTTATAAGATACATGCTCCAAAGAAAAATTTATTTTATAAAAAAACATAAAAATGTGTATAATGCAATAAAAGAAGTTGAAAAAAATCCTTATACCTTAGGGGTTATTTTGTTCGGAAGCTACTCAAAAGGAACTGAAGCTAAACAAAGCGATGTTGATATCATCTGCATATCCTCTAAAAAATCAGAAACTGAACATTTTATTAAATCTTTGAAATACAAATACAATATCAACTTTTCCTCTGTTGTGCTTTTATTGCATGAATTTCCCGATATAAAAAAAGATAATCCTGAACTCTGGAATGATTTAAAGTTGTATGGCATATTTTTCAAAGGGGATGGCTACTTTTACTCTTTTATCTATGAAAATGGAAAAAATTGACTTTTATCTGAAAAATGGGCAGGTTGCAAGAGACAAAACAATTGCGAATCTTGCTGAAAAGTACTTGAATAAGGCTAAAAATAATCTTGTGACAATGAGAGTGCTGTCTGAAATAAATAAGAATAACAAATCAAGAAAACTGCTGAATATTCCTATTGATTATGATTCAAATGAATGGGTTGTTATTTGCGGATATTATGCCATGTATTCTGCAGCTCTTGCTTTATTGGCTAAAATAGGCTTTAGAAGCAAAAATCATTCTGCAACCATAATTATCCTGGAAGAGTATTTTGTTAAAAAGAATCAGCTAAACAAAGAGGACCTGTTATTGATAAAAAACGCGCAATTTCAGAAGGAAGAGGTGGAAAAATTATCTGAAGCCAGACATAAGAGGGAAATAGCTCAATATAGTGTTACCAAGCAGATGACTAAAGAAATTGCAGAAAAAATAATTGAAGATGCCTATCAATTTGTGAATAAAGCTGAACTTATAATTAACTCTGATTAAAACTCAATCCCTTCAAACGACCACGCTTGGGCGTTTGCTTAATATTCGATTCCCTTTCTTGCTAAAATTCCTTTGTCATAAGGATGCTTTATTTTTTTCACTTCTGTGACAAGGTCTGCTTTTTCAAATATACTGGGCATTGGCTGATGAGAGCCTGTAAGTATAAGCTCTTTTTTCTCAGGCTTTCTGTCTATTAATTCAATAATTTGATTCTCTGTAAGCAATCCAAGCTGAACAGCATAAAGAATTTCATCTGCAATTAAAATGTCTATTTCTTCATTTTTTAATGATTCTTTGACATGCTCCAAAGCTTCCTGAGTAGATTTTATTTGGTTTTCAGTTGGCTTTTTCAAAACCCAGCCATCCATACCAAATCTTTTGTAAGTAAAATTTGGGAATTTTTCAAGCGCCTTTATTTCTCCTGGAATCTGTTCTTCCAATGAGTCAGCTCCATTTTTCATGAATTGCACAAGATGAACTCTATATCCATTTCCACACGCCCTCAAAGCAGTTCCAAAAGCGCTCGTAGTTTTTCCCTTTCCATTTCCCCAGAATACCTGAACTAAACCGAGTTTTGAATTGTTGGGAGTCATTTTTAATCAAAAAGCTTGAAGTATAAATAATTAGTTGTTTGCCAGAAGAAATGTTATCTCTTGTTGGACCTGCTTAAATCTTCAACTATTTTCTCCCAATTCCCAAAAGAATACTTAGATACACTTTCTCTATCTCCACGTTTTTCATAATCAAAAACAATTTCATTATTTGCTTTTACAGTAGTTGTATGAATGGATTCACAATTCATATCATCATACTTTGTGCTAGTTGTGGATTGCATATTAATTTCTCCATGTGAATATTCTCTATGAGAAAATCCATCAGCGCTGGTACTAGCGTTACTTTTTCTTACGTCCAAATCAGAATTGGAATTCTTAGCAGTTATAGAATCTACCTTGTCACTTATTTCACCCATTTTACTTCTGGTCATTCTTATTACAACACACAAATCTTTTTAAATATTTCTTTCTTTTAGGAAACATGGGGAATATTAACTGGAAAGATAAGTGTTGGGTAACTACTATTTTTCTTGTGGATGGTGAAGGAAAAGTTCTTCTTACATGGAACAAAAATCTTCAAACATGGATTCCTGTTGGCGGCCATATAGATGAGGGAGAAACTCCAGAACAGGCTATAAGAAGAGAGGTTGCTGAGGAAACAGGGTTTGACTTTACCTTTCATGAAGATTTTAAATTGTTGCAAGACGGAAAAGTTAAGATATCCAATCCCTTTAAATTTCAAATAGAAGAAGTTCCTCATCATGGACACCATATGAATTTTGTATTTTTAGGGAAATGCTCTTCTCATGACAGCAAAGTTTCTGAAACAGATGAGCAGGAAAAATTAAGATGGTTTTCAGAGGAAGAGCTTAAGAATGAAAACATGCTTGAAAGTGTTAAAAATAGCGCTCTTGATGCTGTAAATTTCTTTAAATGATAAAACTTATAATCTTCTATTCTATTTAATTTAATGAATAATCAAAGAGTCGCTATTTTCATTGATGGAAGTAATCTTTATCATAATTTAAAAAGATTCAACATAAAAACTAAATTTGAAGAAATAATAAGAAGGGTAGAAACTAAAAGAAAAGTCACTGACATTTTTTATTATACTGCCTTATTGGATAAATCCATAAATGAAGAAAGATACAAAGAGCATAAGAGATTTTTAGATAAAATAAAAAACATCCCGAATTTCCATGTGATTCTCTGCAATTTAAGAAAAGTGGTTTTAAAAGATGGCTCTGTGGATTTCACAATAAAAGGAGATGATGTTTATTTGGCAACAGATTTAATCAAAGGAGCTTATGAAAATTTATATGATATTGCCATAATTGTCTCTGGAGATGCGGATTTTATTCCAGCAATTAAACTTGTCCAAAAAAATGGTAAAATGGTTATTAATGCTTTTTTTCCAAAAAGTTCTTCCTATCTTTTAAGAAATTGCTGTGATGGCTCAATAAACTTAAAGAAAGCATTATTATAAAAAGAAGTCCCAATATGGTAAACCATACGGGACAGTTATTAATCATACCATATCTTTAAACTTTAAAAAACCTTCGGTTGTTTGATTTTTTAAATCTTGTTCAAATAAAAATCATCAACTGCACTTTGAATATCCGCAGTCAAAGCAGGTTGGTTCAGAGCACCCAGACGTCATGCCGACATTTGAGCTGAAGCATTTAGAACAATGCAGGACAGCCTGTGGATTTTCAGAAACATCAATTATCTGGTGATTTCCATTGGTCATATTTTCTGCCAGCTTTATTTTTCCTGTTTTAATCAAATGGTTTCTCAATGCGATTGAAATTCCATGAGCCACAGAATCAATCCTGTTTTTGCCTATCCCAGCTGGCTTCTCTGATTTTATCGAGTTAAGATGCTTCAAAATTCTTACGGGATCACCTCCAAATTCAAGATACTTTGAAAGAAGAATTGCAAGTGCTGTTGCCATGCCAGAGATTTCTGTTCCTGCAGGCGACAAGTTGGCAAAGACCTTTGTTGGTCCGCTTTCATCGTAGTTAATGTGAATGTGCATAGGCCCTTGCCCTGTTTCAATAAGAAAGTAATCTGATTTTTCCTCAGTTGCTTTCTTTTTTACTTTTGATTTTTCTTCCTTCTTCTCATTAATATTCAAGACTTGGAATTGTTTGCTTCCATCTCTGTAAACAGTAACACCCTTAGCTCCATGCTCATAAGCCAGCATATAAACATCTTCCACATCTTTTTCAGTTGCTTCATTCTTCATATTAACTGTTTTTGAAACAGCATTGTCTGTGTATTTTTGAAACGCGCATTGAATCATTATGTGGTTTACAGGTGTCAGATCATGAGAAGTCAAAAATAAACTCTGTATTCTTTCTGGAATTTCTTTTATTCCTAGAAGAGATTTGTGGTTGTCATTTATTTTTTTGTAGAGCTCTTCTCTTTTCAATTCAAAATAATTATTCTTTCTTGCGATTTCTTCAAATAAAGGATTCACTTCATAGAAAGTGGCGTCTTCAGAAGGTTTTTCTCCTCTTCTTAAAGCATCTAGACCCTTTGCATTATATCTAACATAAACTATTGCAAAGAAAGGCTCAATGCCTGCCCCTTGAAGTCCAGCTGCAATTCCAATTGTTCCTGTTGGTGCTATTGTTGTTCTGGCAGAATGTCTTGGAAAGAATTCCTGGCTTCTAAAATGAATGCTGTCCTTGTCATATATGGATCCTTTCCAGGAAGGAAATACTCCTCTTTTTTCTGCAAGATCTTCAGAAGCTCTCAAGCACGACACATTAATAAATTGCATGACCTCTTCAGCTTTTGCCATTGCCTTATCAGAATTATAAAACAAGTTTAGCGTTACCAATGATTCAGCCCATCCCATAATGCCCAGACCAATTCTTCTGGATTTCTTGGCCATCTCTTCAATTTCAGGAATAGGGTAGTTGTTTACATCAATTACATTGTCAAGAAAGTGCGTACATGCATAAACACATTCTTTTAATTTTTCATAGTCAAAATCGCTTCCATCTGCTTTGACAAACTTAGACAGATTTATAGAGCCAAGATTGCAAGGTTCATAAGGCAATAAAGGCTGCTCACCGCACGGGTTTGTTGATTCAATTTGTCCAAGATGAGGAGTTGCATTGCTTCCTGTCCTATTAATTCTGTCAATCATAATTATTCCTGGGTCTCCTGTTTCCCAAGCTCCTCTTATAAGTTTTTTCCAAACTTCTCTAGCGCTGATTTTTTTTACTACCTCTCCTGTTCTTGGATTTGTCAGTTCATAGTCTTCTCCATTTTTAACAGCTTTCATAAATTTATCATCAATAGTTACAGAAACATTGAAATTTTCCATAACTCCCGGAGTCTTTTTCATCTCAATAAAATCAAGAATGTTTGGATGAGTGTAATGCAGAATGCCCATATTAGCCCCTCTTCTTGTTCCTCCTTGCTTCACAACTTCTGTTGATTTATCAAATATTTGCATAAAGCTTAATGGACCTGAAGAAATTCCCTTTGTTGTTTTTACATCATCTCCAGACGGCCTTAATTTTGAAAATGAAAATCCTGTTCCTCCTCCGCTTTTGTGTATTAAAGCCATGTTTTTGACAGAAGTGTAAATCTCATCTATTGAATCTCCTACTGGAAGAACATAGCATGCAGACAACTGCTGCAGGTCTCTGCCTGCGTTCATTAAAGTTGGAGAATTTGGCAGAAACTTAAAATTTGACAGCAAATCATAGAATTTTTCTTCACTTGCAGAAACTATTTCAGGATGCTTTCCACTTATCTCTTCAAGATTTTTTATAAACCTCTTGAAATTCTCATGCATCTTGTTATGATCTCTAAAATCATGATGGAGAAGATACATATAGTAATTTTTCCCTTTCGAAGTGTAAGGAACCCTTTTATAGCTTACTCCCGCAAAAACCTCGTCTTCATTTGTTTTGGAAGAATGAAGAATATCTCCCAAAGCGATATTATGGCATATCGTCCTTAGCCATGATTCTACAGTAGGAGAATCTTTTAGATATTTATCTTTTATGACTTTAATCTGATTCTCAGTAAGATTTAGTCTTGTAAGCTGCTGCAATTCTGTTTTTAATTCTTGAGTCATTTTTTATTGATTTTTATAAACATTTCTAAGTTTAACACAAAATATTATTGTCTAATTTGTAATAATTAATCATATTTTTTCCACCCACACTATAACAATACTCCAATATCATTTTAATTCTTCAATACACATACCAATTACAATTCCTTTAGCTCCTTCTTAAAATCTTGAATATCTTTGAAATCTCTGTAAACTGAAGCAAATCTTATGTAAGCAACATTATCAAGTTTTTTCATTTTTTTCATGATTAGTTCTCCTATGATGGCGCTTTTAACTTCTTTTTTTCCTTTTTTTCTTGTTTGCTCTTCAACTTCATTAACCATCCCATCAATCTTCTCTTTTGAAACAGGTCTCTTTTCAAATGCCTTTTCAACACCTCTTTCAAGCTTTTCCCTTTCAAATTTCTCTCTTCTGCCGTCTTTTTTTATGACATAAATCTCTGGTTTCTCAATATTTTCATAAGTTGTAAACCTCTTTTTGCACACCAGACATTCACGGCGCCTTCTTATTCCCTCAGGAGAGCTTCTTTTATCAGTTACTTTGAAATTTGCGCTTGAACAATATGGACACTCCATTATTTATTAATATACAACCTATTGTATACTAAACGCCTTTAAATAACTATTAGTTGTATACTTCTGATTATCAAAAACTAACTTCTATTTAAACATTTTGCACTATTAAAAAAAAGTAACAGGATTGGGCGTTGCACGAAACCCTTTTATACATAGTTTTTCTATTCAGTTCATGTTTGACTCAATATTATCTTCTCCGTGGTACGCTTATGTACTCTTGCCTTTGTTTATTTTTGTCGGGAGAATAATTGATGTTGGGATGGGCACAGTCAGAATGATTTTCACAACAAGAGGATTGAAGCATATTGCCCCAGTTATAAGTTTTTTTGAAATTCTTATCTGGCTTTTGGTTATAAAGCAGATATTTTCAGATATTACTAATCCTATAACTTACATTGCTTATGCAGGAGGATTTGCAACAGGCACTTACATAGGAATAAGAATAGAAGAAAAACTTTCTGTTGGAAAAGTTATGGTTAGAATAATAACTGGAAGAGATTCAACCTCTATGATTAAAAAACTTAAAGATGAAAAATACAGGTTCACAGTTGCACCCGGAAAAGGTTCTGAAGGAGATGTCAGCATAATTCTCTCAATAGTAGAAAGAAAAGAAGCTCATGAAATAATTAATATAATTAAAGAATTCAATCCAGATGCTTTTTACACAATAGAAGATTTAAGATTCGTCCATGAACATCCTGCTCCAAACAATAAAAACAAGATATTTGACATCTTTAAAGGAATAAGAAAAGGGAAGTAATTTTTCTAGAGTGTCTCAAATAAAAAGATTTAAATATACGTGTGTATACTGATGTAAATGGAAACAACTATTAGAATTTCAGAATCAGTTAAAAAACACTTAGATAGGTTAAAATTAATTGAGAGAGAGACTTATAATGATGTAATTGAGGTTTTGCTTGAAGATCATATGGAATTGAATGAAAAAACAAAAAAAGAAATAGAAGAAGCTAGGAAGCAAATTAAGGAAGGGAAGTTTGTCAGTCATGAAGAAGTTAAAAAAAGATTTGGCTTATAATGTATAAAATAGAGTGGACAAAAATATCACTAGAAAATTTAGAGGGCTTAGAAAATCAAATTTCTGGAAGAATTACTAAAAAAGTTAACGAGCTTGTTGAAAATCCTCTCTCTAAAGACATCAAAAAATTAAAGGGACTTGCAGGATATAGGCTAAGAGTGGGAGATTACAGAGTTATTTTTGACATAGAGAAAGATACAATTTTTATTTTGAAAGTCGGGCACAGAAAGAATATTTATGAGAAATAATAGATTATCTTAATTAAGCCTTTAGCTTCAACCCAACTTGAACACTTCGCTTTATTTATAAATAACTATTTCTTGGATAAATCATGAGTGAGGATAAATTTATTTTGATGAACATGAACGATGCAAGATCAAAGAAAATTGCAGAGGTATTGGGAAATGAAACATGCAAGAAAATTCTTGACTATCTTGCAGAAAACAAGGAGAAAAGCGAAGAGGATATTTCTAAAGATTTAAATATGAAATTGAATACTGTAGAATATAATTTAAAAAAACTGCTTGAGGCAGGGCTCGTTGAAAAAGCCACAAACTTTTTCTGGAGCAAAAGAGGAAAAAGAATAATTTTATACAAAGTTGCCAAAAAGCACATTGTTATCTCTCCAACATCAACAAGACCAAACATGAATGCGCTAAAAGCAATTCTTCCAGTAATATTAATAGCAGCAGTTGCAATAGCATTAATACTTCTTTTATTGCCAAACAGCCAAAAACCAATTGAGACTTCTAATGATCTTAAAACATTTAATTCTATTGATGATTTGCAGAATTTCCTGAAAGAAAATCAAGATCAAGGAGGATTTTACGGGGGGGCTTTTAATGAGTTTGCAAGAACAACAGGTTCAGGAGATCTTGCAATAGCTGCAGCAGAATCAGTCGATGACTCTGGTTCAGCATCCCAAAAATCAAGTGCTGACGATTACTCTTCAACTAACATACAAGTGGAAGGTGTTGATGAAGCAGACATTGTAAAAAACGATGGAAAATACATTTATATTGTATCAGGAAACAAAGTTGTAATTGTTGACGCTTATCCTGCAGAAAACATGAAAATTCTCTCAGAGATAAACTTGACAAATTATGCAAGCGATATTTTCATAAACGAAGATAAATTAGCAGTCTTCACTAGTGAATATAAAGACACTTCAAGAGCAGTTGTTTCAATTTATGATATAACAGATAGAACCTCTCCTGATTTAGAGAACGAAATTTCTATTGATGGAGATTACGTGACCTCAAGAATGATTGGTGACAATATCTATTTAGTTGCAAACCAGTACACTTATTACAATGGTCCAATGCCTTTGCTTCCAGCTGTTAAAGTAAATGGTGTTGAAGAAAAAATAGCTGCAACAGACATAGCTTACTTTCCAAACCCTGATTCAAGCTACACTTTCACAAATATATTAGCATTAGATATTAACACTGGCGAGTATAAGTCAAAGACATATCTCACCGGAGCTAGCTATAATATTTATGCTTCAGAAGACAACATTTATTTAACATACACTAAAACTTTAAGTTATAACACTTATTTTGAAGAAGCTGTAAAAGAAGTTATGATTCCTTTGCTTCCTCAATCAGAAGCAAGCCGTGTAGAAGAAATAATGAATTCTGATAAGCCTTATTATGAGAAATCTGACGAAGTTTCAAGAATTGTTCAAGAATACTCTGAAAATTTAAAAGGAGAAGAAAAAGAAGGCTTTGATTCAGAGCTTCTTGTAAAGACACAAGACTTTATGGAAGAATTCAGCAAAAAAACAGAGAAGACAGTAATTCACAAGATTAATGTTGATGATTTGGAAATTTCTTACATAACAAACGGCGAAGTCTCAGGATATTTATTGAATCAGTTTTCAATGGATGAATACAAAGGAAATTTCAGAATTGCTACTACAACTGGAGATAGTTGGTGGGGAAGAGTCTCAAGTTTAAATCATATGTATGTTCTTAATGAAGATTTGGAAATAATTGGAAGTGTTGATGATCTGGCAAAGGGAGAAAGGATTTACTCTACAAGATTTATGGGAGACAGAGCTTATATGGTTACATTTAGGCAGGTTGATCCCTTATTTGTTATAGATTTATCAAATCCAGAATCGCCAGAAGTTCTTGGTCAGCTGAAAGTAACAGGATTTTCAAGCTACTTGCATCCTTATGATGAAAATCATATAATTGGAATTGGAAAGGAAGCTTCAAAAGAAGGAAGAGTTCGAGGACTAAAGATAGCCTTGTTCGATGTTTCAGATGTCTCAAATCCAATTGAACAAGCAAGATATGAAGTAAAAGAGCAATGGTCTGACTCAAATGCGCTTTACGATCATAAAGCATTTTTGTTTGATAAGAAAAAAGGGCTTTTAGTCATTCCAGTTTCATACAGCGAAGAAAGCAACAGAGCAGATTCAATAGGAATAATGAGGCCATATTACAATTACTGGCAGGGAGCTTTCGTTTTTAACATAAATGAAGATGAAATTTCATTAAGAGGAAAAATATCACACAATCAAACAGACACACAAGAATACAGCTACCTTGCTTATGTGCAAAGATCCTTATATATGGATAATATACTTTATACAATATCTCAGCAGAAAATAAAGGCAAACTCTTTGACAGATTTAAGCGCAATTGGTTCTGTTGACTTGCCTTACGAACAGCAATATTACTATTATGGTGGTGGATTTGCAGAATCTGGGGTGGGAGTTGCAGAAGCAGGTTCTCCTGTTATGGTTAAGTAAGATAGAAAGTATTTTATAGGGAATATTTCTTTATTTTTCATGGACATTGAATTATTGCTAAAGGGATTTGGCGCAATGACTCTTGCAAGTTGTCTGCCTCACTTTTTGATTAGAGAAAGCATTTCTGAACATTGGAAAGATCACTTAAGAGAGGAGTTTAGTTATGAATTGGAATTTTTATCCAGCTTTTCTGATAAGCCGGACATGATACGAAGCACAGAAGAGCAGGATGACATCGAAAATTATAGAGAATATCTAGAATATAAAAAAAAGTTATATAAAGATAAAGAATTTGAGCATATCTTTAATTATATTTTAGAAAGCTCTGAAAAACAAGAGCTTAGGGCTACTCAAAGAAAAATATCTAATAAACTTAGCAGAATTTTAAACACAGGTTATTATCAAGTTTAGTTACACTACCCCTTTTCTTTGTTTTCTTGCAAATAACAAATTTTATATAGTTACACTACCTATAAAGATTGTACAAAAAAGAGGTAAAATGGTTTTAAAACTTTCATCGGAGGCAAAGAAGGTTGCTGGAGCTGTGAAGAACCCGCTGGAGGTTCTCAGTTTGAGGGATAAAAAACCGTAGGTTTTTAATGGTATTCAAGAGGTATATCTATCGTAATGGAAAGAGGTTTGGCCCGTATTATTATCATAACAAAAAAGTTGATGGAAAAGTTATCTCAAATTATGTAGGAACAAGCGACCCCAAGAATAAGAAAACAATAAAGATTGCGATAATTGTTCTTTCAATTATTTCCATTGTTCTTCTTGTTTATGTCGCTTCCGTGCTTAAATTGTTCCCTACAGGAGAAGCTTTAAGAGATAAATCTGCTGTAGAAATTCCTGATATTGACTCTAAAATTCAGCAAACGAACACTGGAGAAAAAACAAGCGGGAAAGAAGTCAGTGACAGCAAAAGCATCACAGGCACCATTCCGGGCGAGAAAGTAAAAGAGCCAGTTCCAGCTGATGCAGACATCTCTGTTTCTGAACCAACTGTAGAAACAACCCAGCTTTACGCAAAAATAAATGAACCTGTAAAATGGAAAAAAGAAATTTCTCTTGAAAAAGAAGGTCTAATAAGAGTTCAATTGCCTAAAGAAGCAGAAAACATAATCGTTTACAAGATAGATAAAAACGGGGAAAGGCATGAAGTATCAGGCGAAAATGTAAAAATAACTGCAAAAGCATCTTCTGAGATTATTCTTGACAAGTCTGGAGAATCTTCAATAGTATCTTTTTTCAAGAAAATATTTGATTTTATAACAGGAAGGGCTGTTAAAACCCAAGAATCAGAAAGTGGGAAAGAAATCACTTTAGACGAAAATGTACTGAATTATGAAATTGAGTATGAAACTCCTGCTCCAACATTAACAGAAGAGAAAACTTCAAGAGGAAAAAGAATTAAATTAAATAGTCCTGAAGGTTTTAACTATGAGAATGTTTTGGTTTCTACAGTAATTGGTGATTTAGAGATTACTAGCCCAGAAACTCTTAGAATATACTGGGTTGAAAAAAATGAATATATCTCTTATCAAGAAATTAAAGATACAAATGAAAACGGAATCTATGATTATATTGAATGGGTAGCTCCTTCTTCAGACAACCAAACCTTTGAAATCATTGTCATAACAAAAGCAGACCATCTTGACGAAAACAGGGCTTTTGTTTCAGATATTTATGAAGAACTAAAAGAGCTTGACAATATTTGGAGTGAGACAATTTCTCAAAATGATTTTGTAAGAGTAACATTTGAAAGAAACTTGACATCAGGAAACGACATAACTATTTTCCCAAGAATTACTGAAGGAAATCCAAAAATTGAAGTCTATGAAAAAGATGAAAATGATTTGGTAGCAGAATTTGAAAGTATTCTGTCAAATGAATACAATAAAGTCTACCTCTCAAATCTGGAAGGAGAGCAGGACACTTTTGACTTGAAAGTTGTTAGAGGAAGTTTAGAGTTTGACTATGTTGTTGATCCTGTTTTTGAGGGAGATGGAAGAATAATTTATGGTGAAGGAACTGTTGTAACGCCAAGAACGAGGGTGTGGTTTAATTCAACTCAAAGCTGGGAAGATCCAGAATCAAGCCTTAATTCTGTAGCCGCAACTTCAAGACATGTGGTAATAAAATCTTCTCCTAGAAGAGATGAAATCCTTGTTGGTATTCAGACAACAGGCGGACAGCTTTACATTCAGAGATGGAATGGAAGTATTTGGACAAGTGAATGGAATGTGGCAGTTGGAAATGGAAATCTTCCAAGATTTGACATTGTTTATGAACAAAATTCGGGGGAGGCTTTGGTTGTTTATGGAACAAATACTGCAACCACTAATGAAATTGCTTATCGTATATGGGATGGAAATTCTTGGGCAGGGCCAACTAATTATAACGCATTAAGAACTTCAGGAATTATTCAAGGGCTTTCTATGGTGTCTTTAAACAATTCAAATGACATTGCAGTAGTATGGGGCGATTCTAACTTGGATCTTTCAGCAAATTACTGGAATGGAGCATCTAATTCATGGGTTGCAGAGCCAAGCGCAGCTCTTTCAACAGGAGTTGATACTCTTGGAGGAGCAGCCTCTCTCACAACATGGTCTTTTGACATTGAATTTGAGTCTTTATCTGGAGAGCTTCTTATTGCATGGGGAAATGCTGCATCTCTTGATGTTAATTATGTAACTAGAGGAGCAGGAGCTGGCGGAGTTTGGGGAAGTGTTTTAACAGCAGCAGCTTTTAATGAACAAAGCGGTGATTTAGAATTAAGTTCTGATCCAACTTCAAACAGAATTCTTTTTGTTCATGGAGGAGGAATCGATAGTGGTAATGATATGGAATTTGCCATCTGGGATGGCACAGCTTTTCCAACGACTTTAGATACTAATCCCCCATGTATAGCTAATGCAATCTGTGCAGACTTAAGTGTGGACATTACTGGAGCAGGCACAACTAACAATGCTGGTGGCTGGCTTAGTGATTCAGGAAATGTAAGGGCAATTGTTACTTATGATGACAATAATAATGCAGGTGTTGACTGGATTGTTTGGGATTCGTCTGGCGGATGGGTGCTCCAACCAGACTGCACTACTGCCTGCAATTCACAGCCAGCAAGCGGAAATGATTTGATGCACCGTATTCGTGTAAATCCTTTAAATCCTGCTGAACTAATGTTTATTGGCATTGATATAAATTCAGATCTTTATGCAAAAAAATTAACCCTTTTAGGCACAGCTTTAACATGGAGCTCAACAGAGCCTTCTGGCTTAGCGCTTGAAACAACAGTTTCTGTTACGTCTGGTTTTCCTGCTGATTTTGCTTATAACAAATTTATTGACACCCAAGGTCCAGCAATAAGCAGTCCAAACACAAATTCAACTTTAATAAATCAAAATGAA
>ERZ1292629.523-Hain-H43-01um-R1-523-length-42135-cov-66_pt1 | contig 38357 bp, 35 predicted proteins | sample MGYA00564399_ERZ1292629 | MGnify/ENA primary metagenome ERZ1292629 (study PRJEB36523, sample SAMEA6512636) | groundwater metagenome | collected 2019-01-08 | study: AquaDiva: Metagenomics assemblies of 32 groundwater samples
CACATCTGCGTACTCTATAGTTTTGGGGCCTGTATAAAGGAGCGCTTTCATATATGCGTAAATTTAGTCATCTGATAAATTGTAGCACATAGTTAACTTAATAACCTTTATCAGGCTCTTATTTCCACCGATAAATGTGTATCGCTATGTACATTGCCAGCATTCCCAACAAAAAGCCACTGGATAATAACTCGAAACTTTGCTCAACCAGATGAGGCAGTTATTGGACCAGCCGGAATGGGTGGTTTGAGGTATGTTCATTTTGTCACCTTCTTATACCTCGCCCCTCTTCCACGCCCAATAAGCTCGATTAAACGAAGTTCGACCAAGCGCGCCAGAATCTTCTTTGTGGTTTCTCGGCTAGCATCGCCATGGAGCTTTTTGGAAATATCAGAAATACTCAATGCTTCGTCAGCATGAAAGAACGCTAATACTTGTTCTTGGCTTTCAGATAGGAACATTTCAGGATGCTCACCCTGCATGAGCTTGCGGGCTTTTTCAACATGGGTCAGAAGAGTATCAAGCACATAATTTAGCCATGGAGTAATATCTTCATTGTCAGTTTTATGCTTATTCTGGGTTACATTCAAAGCTATGTAGTATTCACTTCTAGTATCTTCAATGATCTCATCAAGAGAGACATAGGGAATATAAGCGTAGTCAGCACGAAGTAGAAGAAGGTTGGTCAATGCACGAGAAAGACGACCATTTCCGTCACTGAATGGGTGAATGGCTAGAAACTCAAAGATGAAGTTGGCAATAATAAGAATCGGGTGAAGCTCTTTTTTATCAAGCTCATTAACGGTCCAATCGAGAGCAACTTCCATCTCTGGCTTAACTAAGTATGGAGGGGTTGCTTTGAACAGGATGACATTCTGACCTTTTTCATTTATAGCGGCTACGACATTATCTCCCGCTTTGTATTTTCCTTTGTGTGGTTGATCCTTATCTGAATAATTCAAAAGGATGCCGTGAAAATGCAGGATATTATTCTCGGTCAATTTGAGGTCTTTGTAATTATCAAAGACTCGTCCGATGAGATCAGCGTATCCAGCAACTTCCTGTTCGTCTCGATTCTTCGGTGGGGTAGTTTTCAATCCACGTAAAAGTCTTGCAACTTCCTCGTCGCTCATTTTAGAACCCTCGATACGTGTTGAAGCACCTGTAGAGGTGATAACTACGGTCTGCTTTAGGCGTTTCAAGATAGCAGGATTGAGATTTATGCTTCCACGCCAAAGACCCTTAAACTCGTCGATTTTAGCGATTTTAGCGAGTATTTCTGGACTGATTCTTATTCGTTTGTTGAATCTATTTTGCTCCATTTTAATTGGGTATTATTAGATATACCCAATCTTACCCAATTATACCCAATTAAGCAAGGTGTAAAATAAAAAAGCTCTGCACCGGACGAATCCAACACAGAGATAGATGGAGATAAAGACCTCCAAACTTAACTAGAAACACATTTCTTGAATTCATAGGTGTAATTAATTGACCTTTCGGTGCAATTGAAAACGCACGGGTTCTGTCTTGGCTTAGCGACTTCCTCACTCAAAAATATTGTTCTCATGTTTGTTCTTTTGTTAATTATTAATTCTAACAAAAGAAAACAGCCGGCACTCTATTCAGTGTCCACTTTATGGGGTACAGATCATTGGCTCCCCGAACATGAGATTATTATAAGTATATTCTCGGACAAGGAATACATGTCTAACATGTATAATCAGTTGCTGTTTATGAAGGCGATGAAAAATCAGTAATTGTTATGCTAAAGTTATTCACATCCCCATGGTTAATTTATATCCAATAAACTGTTACAATTATTAGGTACAAGAAAACCACTTAAATTTCCATACCGCTTGCAATTCATTTTTTCCGATTGCATCGGCATCTTCGCTTATAAAGCATGTTCACTTCACCCAACTCACTATATTTGGAACAGTAGATGGGTATCTGGCAGAGCGATACGGAAGTTCAAGTGGTTTTTCTGTTACAAGGATAGCAAAAAAGAAACTTATAGTCAATCAATACAAGAGACTATAGAAGGGGACTTATCCACAACTTATAAACAATTATAGCGAGAAAAATGGATAAATAAGGCTAGAATGACAAAATTTGAAAAATATGGAGCTTGTGTAAAAAGTATATGAATGATAATATCAACATATCGAATAACAAATATGTCTTTTCAATTTTCTAAATTTGAAGGAAGAAATGGTCGTTTTGAAGATAGAATAACTATCTCAAAGTCGAATTCTATTGGCTTTCCGACTAGATTCTATAATGATAACAAGATTGCAGACTACAAATACATAGTTCTATTTTGGGATGAAAAGGAAAATGCTATAGGAATACTATTCTCAAATGATGAAAATGAAAGAAGTAAGTTCACCATTATTCGCACTGAAAAATATGGTGGCATGGCATCTGCAAAAAGTTTCTTTACTCAGTATAAGATTGATACAGGAAAATTTCGTGGTAGATATGAATGGGAAAAGTTCAATCAACCAAATGTTGGTGAATTATTTGTGATTCGCCTTAAAGAACATGTACAAGCTCCATTACTCTAGTATGCTAGTAGAGGTTTTCATTTGTTCATAATATTGTTTGCGATACATAGAACAGTGAAGTATACTCATAACTATGATAAATACCTTCAAAGGTGTGGCGTATGAGATTTTGAAAGAGGCTGGAAAGCCTCTTCATACTGAGGAAATCACAAAGATTGCTTTGCAAAAGGGTTGGTTGAAGACGGCAGGCAAAACTCCTGAAGCAACGATGAATGCTCAATTAGTGGTTGATGTAAACAAGAATGGCGTAAACTCACTATTCATAAAGTCTGGTCCTAGTACCTTCGCTCTGAATGAAGAATTGAAGGTTGTTAAAAAGGAAGAGCTTGATGAAGAACATGAGAAAAAGGAGTATAAAATTTCAGAAACACTTTCACCACCACAGAAAGGTGATATTGTTGAAGGTCGTGTTGCTGAACTTATTACACTCTATGGGACTAATCTATCATGCTATCATCCGATTTCAGATGATGATGGTATTGATCTGATAGTAAAAGAAAAAGGTAGTTTGAAGTCAATTTATATCCAAGTCAAGAGTAATTTTAGTGATGACTTTAGTAGACCGTTTGTTGCGACAGTAAAAGAGCGAAGTGCAGTAGATAATTATTCTATGGCTTTTGTCTTCTGTTTGTTTGATACAGCCAAAGGCGATGTTCATGATTATGTATGGTTTGTACCTGCCCCTGATTTCATTCGTATGGCTCATAAGGATAAAAATGACCTTCTAGGTTTTGTTTCGGGCAAACAGAAGAAAGAAAGTAATAAATGGGATGCATTTATGATAGATAAGAGAGATTTGGCAGAACATGTAATAGAACAGTTAAAACGAATATAATCGTATGGACACAACACAAAAAATCTTAAATAAAATCTTCAAAAACCCTGAACACGACCTTCTAATGTTTAATGACTTAGGCAAGATAGATATTTACGAAAAAGAAGTTGGCAAGTTTTACATAAAGGCAATCTCCAAGAATGATGAAGAAAAAATTGTTTATAATGAAAAGACAGGAAAATCTGCTCCTGAAGAAATCGTAAGACAGCTTTATCTTATAGAACTTACAAAATACTATAAGTATCCTAAAAACCTTATTGAGCTTGAAAAGCATGTCAATTTCGGCAGAGAAATAAAGCGTGCAGATATTGTTGTATATCGACCAGACGGTATTACACCTAAGATTCTCATTGAAGTAAAAGCCCCAAACGAAGAGAATGATGTTCAACAACTTAAATCGTATTTGAATGCTGATGGTGTTCCTGTGGGTGTTGCGATAAATGGTAAGACCCGTCTTATTCTCTATCGACCATATCCAAAAGACTTTGATGACACATTGGATGATATACCCGCTTCAGATGAAGAGGTTGCGGATGTGCTCGCTAAACATAAGACACTTAAAGACCTAAGAGAGGATGACCTAAAACAAACAATCCAAATGCTTGAAGAACTGGTACTAGCCAACTCAGGTGCAGATAGTTTTGATGAGATTTTCAAATTAATTTATGCTAAATTATATGACGAAAAAGAAGCACTTAATCGCCCGAATCAAGAGCTTCATTTTAGGAAAAGCCCAACAGGAAAACCTGAAGAAACAAAGCGTATAATTGATGAACTTTTTGAACAAGCAAAAGGAGAATGGCCAGATATTTTCGATCAAAACGCAAGCCTCAATCTAAGCCCTGAACATTTATCTGTTTGTGTTGGTGAGCTTCAGGATGTTCGACTTTTCGGTTCGAATCTTCGTATTATAGATGAAGCATTTGAATATCTATTACCAGATGTAGCTAAAGGAAAGAAGGGTCAATATTTCACACCTCGCGTTGTCATCGATTTGTGTGTACAGATGCTCAGTCCACAAAAGCGAGAGTATGTCGTTGACACGGCATGTGGTAGCGCTGGTTTTTTGGTTCATGCCATGCAGTATGTTTGGAAAAGTTTAGTAACACCTGAAGTTCGCAAAGAATATGCAAGCAGGTATCTATTTGGTATAGATTTTGATGAGAAATCTACAAAAATCAGTCGTGCAATAATGCTTATCGCAGGGGATGGAAAGAGTCATATTTATAAAACAACTTCACTTGATACAAAAGAGTGGCCAGAGGCATTCAAAAGTGAATTAAAAAATTTGAGATTGGTTCAGGAGTTTGGTGATTATGAAACTCACAGACAAAATAAGGAAACATTTCAATATCTTAATTTTGACATACTTCTTGCAAATCCACCTTTTGCTGGTGAAATAAAAGAAAGACATCTTCTAGCCCAATATACACTAGGTAAAAATGCTAAGAGTAAGCTTCAAAACAAAGTAGAACGACATCTACTTTTTATTGAGCGCAATCTCGATTTTGTAAAACCCGGTGGTCGTTTGGCTATCGTATTACCTCAAGGTATCTTCAACAACCCAAGCGATGAATATGTTCGCAAACACATAATGAAGAAAGCACGCATACTTGCTGTTGTAGGACTTCATGGAAATTCATTCAAACCGCATACAAGTACAAAGACCTCAATCATTTTTTTGCAGAAATGGACCGAAGAAGAACTCGATAAAAATGGTAGTACAAAAGTTACTGACTATCCAATTTTCTTTGCTACTCAAAAACAATCATTCAAAGACAACAGTGGGGATTACATTTTTGAGAAGGATAAGGGAGGACAATTGGTAAAGGATGAAGGTGGTAATCCAAAGTATCTGAGTGACCTTGATGAAATCGCTGAAGCGTTTGTTGCTTGGGGTAAAGAACAAGGTCTAAGTTTCTTAAAATAATATGAGCTGGCAAACTATAGTAAAAGAGAAAGAATTAGATGTATCAATAATCAACTTCAAAAATATTGAAAGAGAGAGAATTGATGCTGATTTTTACTCTAACACTTTTCTTGCAAATAAGAATAAAATCAAAGAGCTCAACACAAAATTAATGAGTGATATTTGTTATATAAAAAGCGGGACAACACCAAAAGACAGAGATGATGATTTGGAGGAAGGTGTAGTGTTACTAAAAACAACTAATATTAGAAATAAACCTTTAACTTCCGGCACAAGTTATTATTATATTTCTAAAGAGTTAGCTGAAAGGATGAAATCAACTCAGTTGCAGAAAGGCGATGTACTTATGAATATTGTCGGAGCTACATTGGATGTTATAGGACGAGTTTCAATTGTTCCAAACGATTTTCCAAAAGCGAATATAACTCAAGCTATGGCAATGATGAGGACGAAGGATGAGAATTTTTTGTCAGGATACATTTTTACTTTTCTACTAAGTAAATATGGTAACTTACAAACTCAAAGGTTAGCACGACCAACAGGACAATATAATCTCAACCTTCAAGAAGTTTCAGCAATTCGTGTGCCTGTAGCAGATAGAGATTTTCAGGAATCTGTTTCAAAACTTGTTTTTGATTATCAGATTTTATCAGATAAGAGTGTTAAAGCATATGGTGATGCTGAGCAGATACTCCTCAAAGAAATCAATCTTGAAAAATATAAAGGAACTGATGAAGCTATATCGATCCGAAACTTTACAAACTGTCTCGCAGACAACCGCTTTGATGCCGAGTATTGGCAACCTGAATACGATATTATCCTTGATACTCTTTCAAAATACAAAAAAGGCGTAAGCACTATCGGCAAGGAGTTCAAACCGATCAAAGGTAACTTCAAAGCCGAGAATGATAAAGAATACAACTATGTTGAGATTGGTGATGTAAATATATCTACAGGTGAGGTTGAATATAATGCAATCATCGGTGCAGAGTTGCCAGCTAATGCCAAGGTCAAGTTTAGTAAGCGACAACTCATTACCTCAAAAGTTAGACCAAACAGAGGGGCTACAGCCATTCTTGATAACCACGAAGGTTATATCGGAAGCGGTGCATTTACGGTTTTGACCGAGCAAGACAACATAAACCTTGAAATACTTATGGTTTATCTCAAAGCACGACCTATCCGAGAGTTGCTTTTGAGATACAACACAGGGACTTCGTATCCTGTTATTACCGATAGTGATGTTTTGAAACTACCAATCCCACTGATTGATAAAGCTGTGCAGAAGAAAATCAGTGAGCTTGTAAGCGTTTCAGCAAAAGAGCGACAAGAAGCAGAAGAACTACTTGAAAAAGCAAAGCGAGTAATTGAGATTTTTATTGAGAAGGATGAAGAAGAAGCGTTGAGTTATCTAAAAAGATGATAGTAAGAACAGTTTCTAGCTTTTTCTCCTAATATATACACTAAAAATCTAAAAACTAAGAAACAAAAAACTCCTCGTCAGAGAAGTCCTTTGTGGGAGTAGCAAGCGGGAGGATAAATCCTCTTGCGCCTTTCAGCCCTCATTTATGCTTCCATTATGCTCGGCTGAACTCTTGATGTACCCGTAAGTCACCGTTGCTTTTAACCGCACCTTTCGCCCTAATGGGCAAATCCACCGCACAAGGCGGATGACGGACTTAGTACACAACCTTGTTTTCAATCCGAAGACCGAAAAACACCAACTCTCACTACTCCAATCAGATTATAGCAGATCTTAGATAACTTCGTCACTCTATCCTATCCACGAAAAGGATTATCAATAAAAAATGACAAAATCCATAGTCCAAAGAGAATAAGACCAACTACACGAAGATATGGAGGAAGTATTGTATCGTGGCGAGAACGACTAAGCACGACCAAAATTACACCTGCCATTATTACTGGAATAACTGGTATAAGCATAAGGGTTTCAAGTGTACTCCCTGTTTCTGGTGTAATAAAGAAAGAAGATATGATTAAGAAAATCAAACAGATTCCAGCTACTTTCATAATGATTTTTATTATTTTTTCTTCTATCATCTTTGTAATTTAACTATACGACTTTATTTGAAAACATCAACTTTTTAGCCTATCTGTGAATTCAGAAACTATTTCTCTAAAGTGAATAAACGATAGTTATCATTTATTGGATATCTAGTAATACATTTTACTTCGTAAGAGGCTTCAGCATATATTGTCCCATTTTTAATATTAGCACCCCCAGAAAGCAAGTTTAGATTTTCAGTATCACAACCATTTGGAGCATTAAATAGTGTTAAGCCTGTCCCTTGACCTTGGGGCATAGAAATCATAACTGTAAATGTTGTGAGGTAATCACCTCTTTCATTTATTATTTCGTCCGTTTGTTTGTATGTAAGTTGTTGTTTAGGTGCATAGATATTGTCTTTTATTAATTCCAGCGCTTCAAGTCCTCCCGTAACTGCTCCTACTACTCCCAAAAATCCTACTAACAAAACAACTAGTAGGAATATTAGATATACTACGAGCATTCTTCGCTTACCCCCATTCCATGCAGTTTTTATGCCACTAATAATACTTCTAACAGTCTTCTCGAAGATCGGGAATCCTTTGAGATTATTCATCCATTTATTCTATCATAAAATTGATTGTGCTTATTCATATAATCTTGCCTGTGGTCTCTGAGTGAATCGATATTAGGTATAGCATGTATACCAGTAGTTATATGTGTTTCTCTTAAGTAGAACTGCTTTTAGTATTTTTTGTTATGGTGTATACATTTTTTATGTTAGACTTTATATATGAAGTATTTAAGTACTATATTTGTCTTTTTTATGTTACTGATTGTATGGTCATTTGTTAAAGATTCTATCCCTCATCAACGAAGTGGAATTGAAATATATCCAAGTGATGGAAGTTGGGAAAAATCATTGTTTGGATATTCTCATATAAAATCTTTGTAAATTACACAATTATTTAATGTGTGGTTTTATTTCCAAATAAATTGTGGTCAGAGATACCTTGTAAACCAGTCGCTCTACGCGTTTCTCTCATGTAGGACAGCTTCAAATCAGTGACTGGTATAAGATGACCTATCTGCGATTGTAATGTAAGCACGCGCATTGGGCATGATACAAATCATCATTTTATCTATGTGTTAAGGATGAGGTAATTAGGTTTTCAATCCTACTGTGGTTAAGTAAAATCAATAGAAAATGGAAAGAAGGATGGTAGACCAAACTATGTTTAAAACAATAAAACAATATTTTTAGAATCTAAAATAACTATGATAGTTATTGGATGATATATGGGTATTGTATTGGTGTCAGTAACAGTTTATAGTTTTATCTCCCTTATATACGCTAAAAATCTAAAAACTAAGATTGTCGTTTGAATCATGAAATAATCAATTCATCGTAATTACTATAATCGTGTGGTATAACAGATATAATAATCCCAGCAAAAGCTAAATATGACTAAAGAATTATATAAAGAATGGAAAACCCTTACAGATAAAATGCTAGATGATAGTCGGAAATTTCGGAATTTATGTGGCAAACCTTTTGATCGAGGGTTTATAGGAGAATTGTTGGTCATTAAACAACTATTGAATACTTACAAATCAAATCTCTGTTCTCTTCCAGAGAATGATCTTATCTATGCTGGGAGCTCAAATAAGGGATGGGATGTTGAATTGAGATTAAATGGCAAATCTGTTTTTTTGAATGCCAAGGCTACAACAGAAATGCACAATAATAAACCAAAATGGGTGCGACAAGGTGCAAAAGTTTTTTGTGATATAGAAATCAATAAAAAAAGTCTTGTGCAGTGTGTGTCCTTAAAAAATGACTTTATCCCCAATATGTTCTATGTTTTTGTTGATGTTGGAACATGGTTAAAAAATAATAATACGAGTTATTTTACTCTTTCAGACAAGGAAGCAAAATCGAGATTTGGCAGGAAGTATTGTAATTTATACAATGGGAGAATAAGGAAGACCAGTTCTACAGATTTCTGGGTTGAATACAAAGATATTGAAAAGTTTGAGGATAAATATTTTAAATCGCTAAAAATCTAAAAACTAGAACTTAAGGTAACAGGCGCCCTCATTTTTAGCCATAAAAAGTATACCAATCTTGAGAATGAATCAGTCCTACGCGAAGATAAGCGGTAAGAACAGGGTGTTAAACCTACCTATAGCAGTTGATGACGCTGTACTTATTCTAGAATACCACCCATTCGACTGTATCTATACCTGTTTTTCCAAACACATCTTTTACTTCGACTACTGCTGTGTGTAATCCAGCGCTATATTGAGTTGTATTAACAGGCCACCTCTGTTTACCACTAGATATAAAATAATCGTCGTCCCAATTGAGACCATCGTTTGCATCAAGGTCGATCCTGTATTCGAGTTCGTCTCCTTCTGGGTCATATACATCTGCTACGAACATGAAAGTCGTGCCTCCTATAGCTGATGAAGGGCTCACTGAAAGAGTTACTATTGGTGCTTGATTTAAAGCTAAATTCCTAGCTTTTTTATTAGTCAGTGTAGGTAAATCTGAGATGATTACAACATTATTAATACTTTGTATCACCCCTTGAATTTCATAATTTCCCATTTTAACTGATGTCGGAATCCCCATGATACACAAATTATTTTCGTGTTTAGCTATTGCTAACCCGCCCGAATTCCCACTGTCTATCTTTGATGTGACGAAGTAGTTATAGTCTGGGTAAACACCGATTGGACTGTCATCGTATGAGGAAATAATACCATTTGTCACAGTTAGATTTATTGATCTAACATCACCAACTTGAGTCCGCGTCATCGTCTGTGTCGTAACTGGGAAACCAATGGTAAAAACCTCAGTCGCAAGTGGTAAATGTTTCGGACAAGGTTTGAAATTGTTATCTATTAACGGCGCTTCGTCTGAAGGCCCGCCTGCATATTTAACCTCTTTTAACCCAATTATTGCATAGTCAACAATGTCATTATATTCAACTAAGGCATTATCAATATCTAAATCATAAAGTACAGAGTTTGGTTTTTCTGAATCAAGGTTATTTTGATTGACATACATTAATTGACACTGCCTTGCTCCTTCAATTACATGATAATTAGTAAGGAATTGATAAGTATTGTCGTACTTCCATATTGATCCCGAACCTGACCAGCCATCTCCTTTATCATCACTACATGAAATCCAGCCGACATATTGTAGATATTTATTGATATTGTCTGATGATGTCTTGGCTATGGGATTTTTATCGAAAGATATTGATTTCGAGTCTTTTTCTATAAATAAAAACCAAATAGATAATATAATGATGATCGCAACAGCAACTATAATTGTCGTTAAGAAAGTTTTATTAAGAGGTCTTATATAGTTCCAGAGATGTATATATTTACATATTAAATTCAAGATGAGTTATCCATATTTTTTATATTAAATACTTTGCTTCAAAAAATAAACCTAAACTTTGTGTGGATAATAAGAGCAGTCATAAACTTCTAGCTAGATCTTTTAGTCCACTCTTTCCTTCATAGAAATCCATTCCCCAGATAGCACGATCAAAGTCTCTCAATGAAAGATTATTTTTCTCTGCAAGTTTTTTGCATACTTCTAAATATAAAAAATAGTTTTTTGAATCAGAGATTTTTGATGGTATGTTTTCTCCATCAAACTTATTTCTCAATGAATTTCCTGCTCTGTAATCAGCAATTGTAAATTGTGTAGGATAAAGAACTGTCAGTATTGCAGAAGCGATAGAGATACCAATACCCGATATTGATGTAAGTATCTCTAGTTTTTGTTCAATATTAACCGTGCGTGATATTTCAAAAGTGATTTCCTTAATTGTCTTACCGCTATTTTTTATACCCATCTTTATCTTTGTCTTGGATGCATTACGTTTCCAGATTACAATTGCAAAAAAATCTTCATCACTAAGATATCCATCTTTCTGGAAATTGCCCGAAACTTCTCCAAAGAGATAATTTTCAAGCCAGTAATATTTAAGATAATCTTTTATAGCTGGCATTAGTTTTCCCTAATCTCAAGAGGCCAAGTTAACGGAAGTGAAAATGGCAGTGTTATTTCTTCTATTTGAAGAAACGGGAGAGTTTCAGTTTTTTGGCCACTCGACTGAACGCACATAGCGCTACCGCCGCTCATGTATGAGCTATAAGAAATTTCATAGGCGCGATTTTGTACCCTGAAATACTTACCGTTTCCTGTCGTCACTAGAATGTGGTTATCTGGAACTGAACCTGCGTTAGGAGCGGCGGCATATACATTGCCATTACAATCCATATCAGAGAAATATGTTGTCACTTTAGGAGCATTTACTATTGATCCGATAGTGCATACAACAGACGGCGCACAAATAAGTTTTGTGGTGAATGGTACCCGTACGCCTAGCTTAGGAATAAAGGTTTGATAGCTTAAATCGTCACTGTTTAGATAAGTGCCAAGGTCTTGTCCGTTTGCGTCAAATAAATGTAAAGATTGCCCTGATGAACCTTGTTCTCCCCTATCTCCTTTTGGTCCAGGTTCACCTTGAACTCCTTGTGAGCCTGTCAAACCAATCGACCCCTGCTCGCCGGTATCGCCCTTAGGACCAATATCTCCTTTATTCCCCTTAAGACCTTGTGGACCAACAATGTTCCAACTTAGAAGTGAGTCGTTTTTCTTACAGTCTTGTCGCTTGAAACTCTCTCCAATTACGTAGACTAAGCCACTATTTTTTACACAAACAGAGATCTGTTGACCCCCAGCCTTTATAAAAGTCCATACACCAAAGACGGCTACAAATACCATAACAATGATTGAAACAATCCATTTATTTTTCATAATGATTTTTATTAATGATTAATTCTAACAAAAGAAACCAATGAATTTTGGAATCCGTGTCCACTTTATGGGGTACAGATCATTGGCTCCGGGAGCTGGATTCGAACCAGCGACCAACGCTTTAACAGAGCGCTGCTCTACCGCTGAGCTATCCCGGAATGTATTTTTTAATGAACTCTCTTCCTTTGTAAGTTTTAAGCTGTTTTTCCCTAATTCTAGCTTTAATCGCAGAACTATATTTCTCGGCATAGATTACAATCCAGTCTCCGATAAATCTTGAAGTGTATGATCCAGTAAAACCCTCGTTATGTTGCAGAATTCTTTTTTCAAGATCACTAGTAAAACCTACATATGTTTTCCGGAATCGCTTGTTATAAATTACATATACTGTAAACATGGTAGAACAGATTATACAAGCGATTGCTCTACCTCCGCCAGCTGGCGGATATCCCGGAATATTTTGTTTTCAATAGACTCAAGGTAATGTATCATAATAGCCGACCATATTCAATCGAAAGTGATGTGGTACAATAGATACGGATAGGAATTGAATTATCAGGAAGTTTTGCTTAATAGGTAAAAAACAAAACCATGAACATAAATATCAAAGCCACCAACATTTCGCTGACTCCTTCTATATCCGACTATGTTAGCAAGCGCATGGAAAAGGTATCGAAATTATTGAAGAATGATGAGTCCGCGCGATGTGATATCGAATTGGCGCGCACGACGGAGCATCATAATAAAGGCGAGATTTTCAGGACGGAAATACATATTGTTGGCGCCAATAAGAATCTCTATGCCAGTGCCGATAAAATAGATCTATATACTGCTATTGACGCGGTTCGCGATGAGATTTTAAGCGAGTTGAAGTCAAGAAAGGAAAAACGCATGGTATTCGTTCGTCGTGGCGGAGCGAAGATCAAAGCGATGATTAAGGGTTTATGGCCGTGGGGAAGGGGTAGCGTTTAAATTCAACAACAATGAACACGAAGCCATCTTTTTTCAGTCTCGCGGAATTGAAACAGCCGGTCAATCAATGGATTTGCTACGCTTTTCTCGGGGTCTTTTGTTTTTGGCTTGTTCTATTTTATCTCGCGCAAAAGACGCAGATAATCGTCGAAAGTTATTCGTCGATTGGAGTAACAGGCTTACGATAGCCATGCAAGAAATCCTCGTATAGCATCTCTCCTCCTCCTTCAGGAATGACTTTCTCGATATTTAGTTTTCCATTGCTGAATAACGCTTGCGTGATTTTGACGTGGATTTCTTTGCCGCGATGATTGATGAGAAAATATACCAGTGGCCATTCATGAAAAGCTTGAATTTTACGGAAGTTCAAATAAGGGTCGTAATTCAAGCTGATCAAACCGTCTTCCTTGGTAATTTTCCTTGTATATGTCGCTTGTTTATGATTTTGTTCTTTCTCTTTGATTTTACCGGCAATCCAAAGCGGTATTATTTTTTCCAATAATCGCCCGCCTATTTTCGCCATCATCGCCTCGAATTCTTCGTATATCGGCCATTCATTCACATTCACATTCTCTCGCGCCACTATAGGTCCATGGTCCATTTCCTCGTCAATTCTTATAATAGTCACGCCGGTTTGTTTCGCGTCGTCAAGCATAGCGCTTTGTAATGGAGAAGCGCCACGATATTTCGGCAGAAGCGAAGGGTGAATATTAAGAGTTTTGTATTTTGGCATATTAATAATCGCGCTAGGGATTATTTTCCCATAAGAAGCAACGATAAATAAGTCCCACTTTTCCTCGCTCAATGATTTGGTAAATTCATCATCGAGCTTAGCCGGGCCATAGACTTGGATTTTTCTTTGAATCGCCCAATCCTTCACGAGTGAAGGAGTTAAAATCAATTTCCGTCCTTTTGGTTTATCGGGTATCGTAACTACGCAATCGGGAATATAGCCGGCTTTTTCCAATTCATCGAGCACAATTACGGAGAATCGTGATGAACCAAAGACGACGAATTTTATTTTATTATTCATGGCCTTGCAACTCCTTTATCTCCTCCGCGGTCATTTCCCAAACTTCGTTCGCTTTGTCGGTAAATAGCACGCCATTCAAATGGTCGCATTCATGCTGGAATATTTGCGCGAGCAACCCCGACGCTCCACGAACTATTTTCTTGCCTTTTTCATTATAAGCTTCCAGCGTTACGCGCGTCGAGCGATTGACTTTGCCATAAAGCCATCTGACGGAAAGGCAACCCTCCTCCATCTCTTTTTTGTCTTTTGAGGTCTTAATTATTCTTGGATTTATAAAAATGAGATCATTTTCGTCTCCTTTGTAATTTTTCACCGCTTTTTTTAAAAGACTGCCGGCAATCGCGAATATTTGAAGCGATTCGCCGATCTGCGGCGCGGCGATAGCGACGCCATCTTTTTGCGAATGCATGGCAATTTTCATTTTTTCAATCAATTCACGCGTCTTCATTGCTCCAATCTCTTTGATAGGCACTATTTTAGCTTTGCCGCGCAATACCGGGTCGTTTTTCTGGACGATATTAGACATAATGAAACTATAGCTATTTTCGCGGTTATTGGCAAATTACAGCAAACTCTCCGGGTCCACCCTGACGCTGACATTCGGCGGCAGTGATTTTAGTTTCGCGATCAATCCCGAATCCGGCCATTCATTCAGGGGGATTTTCGTGAGTCCGTGAATAATGGAATTACCGCGGACGGCGGAAGTGAAAGCCGGGAAGATGTCGAGTTCGCGCGGTTCAATCTTTTTCTGAATATTCGCCATGGCGAGCGCGATCGCCTCCTTTTTGCCTTCGATGGTTATTTTAACAAGCGTGGAAAACGGCGGATATAAGAAATGTTTTCGATCCTCGAGAACATCCTTGTAAAAATCTGAGAGATTACCTTTTAGCCCATATTCGAAGACTTTCTCTTCAGGTTTGCGGGTCTGAACAAGAATAGACCTTGTCGCGAGCTGGCGCAATCTGACAAATGTGTACATTATTTTTTCCGGGATACGGAAGTCTGGCAGAGCGAATAGGGAATCGAGGGAAGCGACGGCGATATGGTCGATTTTCTCCCTAATTCTAGCCAAAGCAAGTTCGGTGCCGAGGAGGATACTGCCCGGTTTTTCCTTGAATTTATCCAAGGATTGATTTATTTGTTTTTCTGTTTTTGTGGTATCAGCATCAATCTTTATTATTTCTATTCCTTGGAATTTATCGCGAATGTCCCGTTCGACTCTATCTATGCCAACCCCCAAAGGCGTCAATCGGAAACCTGAACAATTCTTGCAAGTAACATTCGCGTTCATAATCTCGCCGCATTTGTGACATATAAAGAAATTATTTCCCGATTCTTTTGAAGCGTGTAGAACAACCGGCGACAAGCAGTTATTACAACTGACAATCGTTTCGCAATCGTCGCATATTGTCATGGACGCGAAACCGCGCCTGACGGCGAATATGAATAGATGAGTATTATCTTCGTGGTTCCTCTCTATTAAAGATTCCAATTCCGGCGATATTACCCTGAATGAATCTTCTTTTTCTTTAGTCGCATTATTCCTTTCTGTTTCACCATCTTCTCCATCTCTCCGATTTACAGCAATACCCCTTTTGACCATATCAATGAGGGTATCTTTCGCGTTTGAGATTGAACGCCACTTCATCGGTGAACCGGATTCAATCTCATTATTGTCCAGCCGGTGAAGTGTTTCGATTCGGAGCATGCTATCCGCCAGGAAAAGTATTTTGCCGGCATTGGACGAAATCATTTCGAGCACGCGGCGTAAGTCTAAATAAGGCGCTTTTTGGCTTATCCATCCTCGGTCGTTTTCTCTTTCAATAATTACCGTATTGATGTCGGAGCGCGGTAAAATCGGGAATGAACCAGTGGTGATAACCACGATCGGATGGTCGGCTTTCGCTATTTCTTGCCATGTGTCCATTATTTTCTTTTTCGTGATATTGCCGTGTAGCGTGAAAATATAATCCTCAATCCCTTTTTGAAGAAAAGCGAATAATATTTCCGCGTCTTCGATAGTGGGAACATGGAAAACGATTGATTTCTTCTTGGCGAATTCTTGACGAATAAGGGAGCGCCATGTGCTCATTCTATCCTCATCATCTCCTTGAACCGCGTATATTTCCTTGTTTTTTCCGTTAGATGAAATTGCGGCGGTTGTATTTTCGTACTTCGCCGCGAAAGGAGGTATGACCTTATTCGCGTTTTCCAATAACGCTTCGGAGATGGTCGCTCTAATGACCGCGCCAATGTTTGTGGCGTAGTATTCCGCCAATTTCCCGCATGTCTCCATGAATTCGGCAGGGAAGAATGTAACCACTTTGACTTTGCCAGCTCGCCTTATTTCATATGGTGCTGTTTTGATTTCACTCTTCACATCGGCAACTAATCTTTTTTCCACGACAATCCCATGGATTATTTTCGACCGCAAAGGCACGGATACTATTGCCCCGTTCGGTGCTTCCGAAGAAGTGAAATATAACAGCGTTTCTGCCACTTTTGAGCGGGTGAGGGGAATGACGGTGATGAGGTTCATGGTGTATTTATACCCCTAATTTCAGAATATCTCAATCATTCCATGATTTGTAAAATATCCCTAAAACCATTACAATACCTCTTACGCATGAACGCGAAGGAATCATTTATTATCGAAGGTTTGGCGGGTGAAAAGAAACTTCATGGCGCGGTATTAGTAAATGGCGCCAAGAATGCCGCTCTGAAAGCCATGGCGGCGTCCGTGCTTTTTGACGGTCCGGTACGACTCAAAAATGTGCCGAATACGGATGATATTCGCACAATGGCGGAAATATTGAGAAAGCTGGGCGCGAAAGTAGAATGGCATGTCATTCCCGCGAAAGCGGGAATCCAGAGTAAGACACTAGATTCCCACTTTCGCGGGAATGACAATATTATTGAGATTGATGCAAGTAAAATAGATTCAACTGATATTGATCAAAAACTGGCGCGAAGTATGCGAGCCTCGATTGTATTAACCGGTCCGCTTTTGACGCGATTTGGCAAAGTATTATTTCCTGCGCCGGGTGGCTGTGTCATTGGCACGCGCCCGATTGACCTATTCATTGAAGGATATAAGGAAATGGGAGCTACTATGCTTGAAAATAACAGTACTTATGAAATAAAAGGGACTCTGAAAGGTACCGAAATTTCTTTTGATAGAATTTCCGTTGGAGCGACCGAAACTCTGATGATGGCGGCGGTTTTGGCAAAAGGTAAAACGATTCTTAGAAATTGCGCCAAAGAGCCAGAGATCGCGAATGTCGCTGAATGGCTGAATTCTTGCGGGGCGAATATTAAAGGCATTGGGACTTCCACGATAGAAATCGAAGGTACGAATGGCGAATTGCTTAAACCAAAAGCGATTTACACCGCGATTCCGGACAGGATTGAAGCGGGGAGCTTCCTGATATTAGGAGCATTGTGCGCGGAAGATATCACGATTAACAACTGTGAGCCAAAACATCTGGAATCAGTCGTGAATTTATTGAAAAATGCCGGCGTGCCGATAAACTCGATGGATTCAACACTTTCTATTACAGGAAATTCAAAAGCCAATTCTTCATTCAAGTCTTTTAACATAAAGACAGAAGAGTATCCCGGATTTCCAACCGACTTGCAGGCGCCAATGGCGGTATTTCTGACTCAAGTAAACGGAGAAAGTATTATCGAAGAGAATATCTTTGAAGGACGATTTAAGTATGTTGACGACTTGAAGAAAATAGGCGCGCGAATTATTGAAAAGGGTCCGCGCGAGATTGAGATAAAGGGTCCAACATTATTGGAAAGTAAAGTTGGAAGTGGGCAAAATCATTCGGAGTTTGAAATGGAATTGAACGCCCACGATATCCGTGCGGGTTTCGCCATCGTTCTCGCGGCTTTGGTCGGCGAGGGTAAATTCAAGGTCAATAATGCGCATCTAATAGATAGGGGATATGAAAGCCTTGAAAAGAAATTACAGGCTTTGGGCGCGAGTATTAAGAGGGTTTGATTGCAGACAAATGGCGAGGAAATATTATTTTTAAGTTTGTTTGCGGCGCGCTTCATTTCCAATCGGTGATGTGTTATAGTCGCAAATACCATGAGTATTTTCTCTCCGAAACTTGGCATCGATCTCGGTACCGCTAATACGCTTGTTTTTGTTCCCGGAAAAGGAATAGTCTTGAATGAACCGTCTGTGGTCGCTATTTCTGAAGTGGACAAAAGGGTTATAGCCGTGGGTAACGAAGCCAAAGAGATGGTTGGCAGAACGCCTGATACTATTATTGCCTATCGCCCTATGAGAGATGGCGTTATAGCCGATTATCGTATTACCGAGGCAATGCTTCGGTACTTCATTGACAAAGCTCTGGGTAAATTTAATATTTTCAAGCCTGATGTCATGGTCTCTGTTCCAGCCAGTATTACTTCGACTGAACGCCGCGCGGTGATCGAAGCTACCGTGCGCGCCGGCGCTAGGCATGCCTATGTAGTCAAGGAGCCGATTCTCGCGGCTATTGGCGCCGGTATTCCTATTCAAGAAGCGCGAGGACATATGGTCGTGGATGTCGGCGGAGGCACTACCGATGTGGCGGTTATTTCTCTTGGCGGAATCGTTTCATCAACTTCGGTCAAATGCGCGGGGAATAAGATTGACAGCGCCATCGCCGACTATGTGAAAAAGACTTTCAATCTAGCCATTGGCGACCATATGGCAGAAAATATCAAGATTAATATTGGTTCCGCTATTCCGCTCGAACAAGAACTTGTGATGACGGTCAAAGGTCGCGATTTCATTACAGGATTGCCACGGTCAACGGAAATCAAAACGAATGAGATTGTGAAAGCAATTACCATGCCACTTCGAGATATGGTGAAAGCCATCAAGGATGTTCTCCAAGAGACTCCGCCAGAACTCGCTTCCGATATTATTGACCAAGGAATTATTTTGACCGGCGGCACGGCCCTTCTTCGCAATTTGCCGGAATTGGTGTTTCGCCGCACGGGCGTCAAAGCCCAGCTCGCCGAAGAGCCATTGCTTTGCGTGGCGAAGGGGACGGGGATTGCGCTCGAGCATCTGGATGCGTATAAGAGGACGATGATGACGAAGAGATAGAGTCAATACTTTTGGAGTTATTATTTTACATGTATGATATGAAGTAATGAGAATATCACTTTTGAAAAACCTAAATCACCACGCCTATTGCCTCATCGGTAATAGTTCAGCGCGGGTTCGATTGATTACATTACTCGGCAAGGAACATTTCATTTTCGCGGAAGGGAATACGGATTTTTCTGATAGGACTTATGATACTTTAACCATTAACGATGCGCGGGAACTCAAAGAACAATCGTGGATTAAACCAATGGCGGAGGGAATAAAGAAGATTTTCATTCTTACAATGAATGGAATAACAATCGAGGCACAGAACGCTTTACTTAAGCTTTTGGAAGAGCCGGCTGAATATTCCCATTTTTTTCTTATAATTCCATCGGCGCATTTACTATTGCCGACGGTCAAGTCTCGCATATCTTTTATTCAGCTCGATAATGAAAAAAGCGAGATGGGTTCAGACACAGCGGCTTTGGATGAAGCGAGGAAGTTTCTGAAGTCGAATACAAAAGATAAGTTAGCATTCGTGAAAAATCTACTCGACGATATATTAAAAGAAAAAAAGAGCAAACAGGATGCTATTTATTTCTTGAATGACCTCGAACAAATAACTTATGAAGATTTTGGCGCCAAGAATGGCAGACGAATGCTCGAAGTAATTGATATGGCGCGAAAATACGCGAACGACCGCGCGCCGTCTTTGAAAATGTTGCTAGAAAGTGTCGCGTTGGTGGAATAAAAATGCCGAAGTGGTGAAACTCCAGCATTAATTGATTTCTTCGAAACATTTTTCTACACTCGTTAATGCTCCAAATGTTTTAGCACCCTAAGATATAAATCTTCGACGATCTTTTCCTGCGCTCTGCCGATCTTAACATAATGGTCCAAACCAGGTGCGGCATTGATCTCAATGACCCAGAATGTTTTCGGCTCCTGGCTGATATCTCCTTTGATTATAAGATCGACGCCACAGAAGCGTAGTCCCATATCGCGGGTAAGTTTTACGGCCAGTTTTTTGAATGCGGGATGTACATTCGAAGTGATATCAATCGAATCGCCGCCAGTGGACAGGTTGGCGTTATCGAGGAGATAAACTTTTTGCAGTTTTATCGGCACAGACTGGAAATTTAGGCCTTGGCGCGCGAGTTTTATGGCGATACGCGAATCGTCAGGTCTGATCTGCGTATCACGGCTCGAAGCAATGAACCGCTCTTGCTTTGTTTCCAAAAGTTGTCTAATGGTGGAGTTTCCATCTCCGACAATATTGAGTGGAATCCGTTCATAGGCCGATATTATATCTTCGTCTAGAACTACAATACGGTAATCCTTGCCATAAACAGGTCGTTGCACCAAAACTATTCGATCTCGTTTGAATACGATACACACGGCACTATAGAACTCGCGCTTGTTGTGAACGAGCGCGACACCGGATCCTTGACTGCCGCTGTTCGGCTTGACTATCACCGGAAAGCCAAGGCTTTTGGCATGACGATATGCGGCGTCAATGTTTCGTTCGGGTGAACCGATTGCTTTAGCCCACTCATCTCTGAAGAATGTCTTACTGTCCGGTACGATCGGATAGTTCATTCTTTTCATAAAATAAGACGCATAATCTTTGTCTTTGGCAACATCCGAACTTCCGACAGGATTGAGGTCAAGCGTGTTGTACCTGAAATAACTTTTTTTACCATTCTTAAAGATGATTTGACCAACAACATTCCATTCTGGTTCCAATAACACAAATGCCCCAATGCGCGGAGCAATCTTTACAAGGAGCCGCCCCAAAAGTGGTGTATTTATTTTCTTCATGACTTAAGTGTGGAGACAGTCAGACAGTTATACCATTTGAATAATAACTAATCAATGATAAAGTCTCCGCATAAACTCATGGATAAATTTGAAAGATATTATAAAGCGGTTGATTTTCTTGAAAGATTATTCAATTTACCTTTGAAGGACGACTATATGACTGGTAGGAATCATGCTGATATATACATAAAAAGGATGAGATATTTTCTGAATATTATTGGTAATCCAGATAGAGGACTGAATTTTATTCATATTACGGGCACTTCAGGCAAAGGCACGGTGACAAATATGGTACATGAGATACTTTTTGCTTCGGGGAAGAAAGTTGGATCATTTACTTCTCCCCATACCATGACTTCAATTGAAAGAATAAAAGTAAATGATAAATATATATCACCATATGGATTTTCTGATATTGTCGACTATCTGAAACCTTTTATAGATAAGGCATACGCGGAAAGTTCATACGGCATGCCGTCGTACTTCGAAATATTTTTAGCTATTGCTTTAGTATATTTCAAGAGACGGAAATGCGAGTGGGCAGTGTTAGAAGCTGGTTTGGGCGGAAGATATGATGCGACTAATGTCATCGAAAAACCGATAATTACGGCAATTACAAATATTGACTATGATCATACTGAACTTCTCGGCAAGACTTTAAAAAAAATTGCTTTCGATAAGGCGGGTATAATTAAAAGCAGTTCAGTATTTTTCACGACTGAACAACGCCAACCGCTTTTGAAAATCTTCAATGAAGTATGTAATGAAAAGCGCGTATCAATGCATAGATTATCTCATCAAAATAACCACAAAGAGTATAATAGAAAGCTAGCAACCGCCATAACAAGGCAATTGGGAATCAGCGACAAATATATTGCTAAGGGAATAGAAAACTCATGGCTTATGTGTCGATTTGAAGTCGTGAATATTAAACCGATTATTATCTTTGATGGGGCACACAATCGGTCAAAGATTAAAGCTACGATTGATGATTTGAAGAAAATGAAATACCAAAAATTATATCTAATTATTGGTATTGCGGACAACAAAGACCATACTTCTATTCTAAGACAAATAGTACCCGAAGCAGATTATATATTTTTTACGCGATTTCAATATAAATTGAGAAAATGTGCTCATCCAGATGAGTTGTATACAAAGTCAAAGAAATATATGAAAAAAGGAGCAAAGGTAAAAATATTTTTAGATGCGGAAAGAGCACTACTTCAGGCATGTAAAAAAGCAAAACAAAACGATTTGATTTTGGCTACCGGCTCATTTTACATAGCAGGCGAACTCCGAAGATATTGGTTCTCCGAGAAAATGATCCTAGAAAGAAGAAAAGCCGTAACAATCGCTAAATATTAAATCGTTAATATCACCGGAATAACCATCGGTCTTTTCGCTGTTTTCTGCAATAGGAACTGGCTGACGGCGTCGGTAATATTATCCTTGACGAAATCAATACTAATCGGATTCATGCCCTTGGTTGTTCTCTCGATAGTGTCTTTTATGAGAATACGGACTTCATGGAGCAATTCTTGCGATTCACGGAGATAGACGAAACCGCGGGAAATAATATCAGGTGATTTCTTCAATTTGCCGGTTGTGATATTAATAATGCCAAAGATAATGAAAATACCGTCTTGAGCTAGCATTTGGCGGTCGCGAATGACGACATCCTGCACGTCACCGACGGAAAAGCCGTCAACGAGAACAAGTCCTGAAGGCGCTTTCTCTTTCAATTTAACAAACTTCGCGCCGCCATTTTGAATTTCGATGAGCGAACTATTGTCGGGAATAACGATATCCTCTTCTTTGAGACCATTGGCTTCCTTGGCGACATCGGCGTGCACGCGGAGCATATAATGATAACCGTGAATGGGCATGAAGAATTTGGGATGAATCTTCCTATGTATCCACATCGTTTCGTCGCGATACGCGTGTCCGGTAGAATGCACTTCGGCGGTGCGATAGTGGATGATTTTCGCTCCTTGGCGCGACAGATTGTCTTTCAGTTTTTGCACGGCGCGTTCGTTGCCGGGAATGACCGAAGAAGATAAGATAACGGTATCTCTTGGCGTGATTTTGACTTTCGTATGAGTGCGATTCGCGATACGCATGAGGGCGGCGAATTCATCGCCTTGCGCGCCTGTTGCGAGGATAACAATCCTGTCCGGCGGATAATTGTCCATATCTTCCGTCGCGATCATTGTCTCTTTCTTGGCTTTCAATAGTCCCAGATGTTTGCAGGCTTCAATGTTTTGTTTTAGGCTTCGCCCTTCTATGGCGACCTTTTTACCGTACTTTTCCGCGAATTCAATCATTTTTAGCAAGCGTTCCAGCAGGGAAGAAAAAGTCGCTATAATCAAACGGCCTCGGGCGTTCTTGATATATTCTTCCAAATTCTTATGGACTGTTTTTTCCGGCGTGGAGAAGCCGGGAATTTCAACATTAGTCGAATCCGCCATGAGCAAAAGGACTTTTTCGTTCTTGAAGGCGCGATCATACTCGGCGTCTTCTTCCGGCGCGGCTATGCCGTCCATATGGTCCATCTTCAAGTCTCCAGTATGAACTATCGAACCATAAGGAGTTTCTATGATAACTCCCATGGCATCGGGAATAGTGTGCGTTACGGAGAAGAATTTTACTTTCAGTTTGCCAATTGTGAATATTTGGTTTTTCTCCACGACCGTCATATTCAATCGCGGTACCCCGGGAAATTCCTCTTGTCTTTTTTGAATCAGAACGGAAGTTAGTAGGCGAGTATAAATAGGCGGATTGCCGATTCTCGGCATGATATAAGGTATGCCGCCGATATGGTCCAAATGTCCATGAGTAATGAGGACGGCGCGAATCTTGTCTCGCCTTTCTTCCAAATATTTCGTATTTGGCAGTATATAGTCAATGCCGGGAGTGTTTTCATCCTTGAATTGAAAACCGATATCAATAACTATTATATCATTGCCAAATTCGACGGCGGTCATATTGCGTCCGATTTCCTCCACGCCCCCGAGGGGAACTACGCGGATTGAATCCGGGGCAAGAAGCGGAATGGCGTCTCCATTAGCGCTTTTTTCAACTAATGGTTTGACTCCTCCGCGCCACGCGCCCTGAGACCTTCGGGACGGTTTCATCTGTTCTTTTCGCATGACATTCATGCGCGCGCCGGCAGTATGCCTCACCATTATCGGTCTAGCGGCCATTTCTGCTCCGGAAACTCTATTGAATGCTGCCGGGTGTCCTGATTTTCTCGAAAATATTTTTCGCGCGCCACGACCCATAACGATCCTATGCGGCGGGTGAAAACCCTGTGGTTTATTGTTTGGTTGATTATTCATGATTAATTATTATCTCTAAATATTTTATTTTCGTTTGCGATTTGCCGATTACTTCGCGAAGAATCGCCAAACTTTCTCCGTGTTCAAATACCATGTGCCGATTGAGTTCCACCTATCCCCGGGCGCCGCGATGGAGTTCAGAGACACGCCTTTCAAATCTTTTGGTATCGCGTAGATGAAATCCGGAGAATACAAGAAGATCGCGGGTATGTCGTCTTTGATCAATTGGTCCAGTAAGGCATAATCATCGGCTCTCTTCTTGCCATCGATTGTTCCTCGAATATCGGAAAGCACTTTGTCCACTTTACTGTTCGTGTACATGGCGATGTTCAAACCCGGCGCGTTTCTCTGCGAAGAATGCCAAAAAGCGTAAAGGTCTCGGTCCTTGCCGATTTGTTCGCCGAAAAGTAACGCGTCATATTTTCTTGCCCGGATTACATTCTGGTACAAATCGCTTGATTCGAAAACTTTTATATTGACTTTCGCGCCAACCTTTGCCCATGTCTCTTTCACTAATTCCGCCGTAAGCTGGAGATCCGGCGAGTCGGCGGTATATATATCGAAAGCGAGAGTGGTTGTCGCTTTCTTGCCGATTTTTTTATTATAAATACCATTCATGTCTTTTATCCAGCCATTCTTTACGAGTAATGTCTGGGCTTGCAAAATCCGATCGGGAGCCACGCTTATATTTTCCATATTATTGGCGGTAGAAGCGGTTACCTTATCATCCGAAGATATATTGAAAAGTCCCGGAGGCAGAGGACCATCGACCGCGTTGCCGTATCCATTCAAAATCTTTTCAATAATAAGATTACGGTCAATTGACATCTCCAGGGCTTGTCTCACGACCTTATCGGCGAGGACAGCCGATTGATTCTGATTGAAGAAAATGCCGAAAACGCGCGGCAGGGACGTATTTATTATTTTGTACGCTTGAGCCGAATCGTTAGCTAATCGTTTCGCGGAAGCCGGCGGTATTGCTCCCAAACTATCGATACTGTTCGCGTCGAGAGCTTTTAGAGCTTTGTCCAAATCAGAATAGAATACCGTTCGGATAGAACTTATATACGGCTTATTCCCGGAATATTCTCTCCAATTCTTCAAGAGATATTCCGTCGGTATGCCGCCGGAATTTCTAACCACGGAAGAGACTTTATAAGGTCCCGAGCCGATAGGTTCAACATTATATTGGCTAAAGATAAATTGGTCGCCGCTCACGCCGCCCCAAATATTTTTCGGAAGTATTCCCACGGTTGTGTTGGCTAGAAAAGGCGAATACGCTTGTTTCAAAATGAATTGTATTTCCAGCGGCGATATTTTCTTTACCGTTATATTCGCCCAATCGGCATACCGCGGACTTTTCATGTTTGGGTCTTGGATTTTATTAATCGTAAATTCAACATCATCGGCGGTTAACTCAGTATCGTTTTGAAAACGGATGTCTGGACGAATTTTGAAATCATAAGTCAAACCGTCATTCGAAATCGCATATGATCGCGCTATATCCGGCACAAGCTGACCGTTCTCATATTTCATGAGCCCTGAATAGACGATAGAAGATATGTCTTTGTCCACATCGGTAATCGCCAAGACCGGATTTATCGTTCGCGGCAATCCGACCATACCTTCGCGCAGTTCTCCGCCGGAAGCGGGAATACTTATCATAAAGTCGTCGATAGTTCTCATTGCCAGGGAAATCGCCGAAATAATAGCTAAAATAGTTAGAATGCCGAAAATGACTTTCTCCGTTGAAGAGAACTTGCGCATGTATTCCAATATGGATTTGCCGCTTTTCAAGCGGAACTCTTTTTGTTCAATTTGTTCTAGCACGATGATATTATTCTTGATTCTTTGTGTCATTCCCGCGAAAGCGGGAATCTAGTGTATATAAATAGGTATATTAGTTTGACACTGGATTCCCGCTTTCGCGGGAATGACAAATTAAATTAAATTGACTAGAGCCGAAATCGCGAATAGTATCGCTGTAATAATAGTTATCGCGAACAGCCACTTTTCCATACCTCTCCTTGTGTGATATGCCGAGCTCCAGTTATCACTGCCGCCGAAAGCGCCGCCGACTTGAGCTCCAGTTCTTTGGAGTAGAATGGCGGTAACGAGAATGACAGACAGGATAATCTGCAGATAAGGAAGGAGTGATTTCATTGATGTAGATATGCTACCATAAGGATGTTTTGAGCGCAAATCAATCAATCTCTTGTAGCCGTTATTTATTATCTTAGTCAATATAAAGATGATTTCCAAAAAAAACCGCGGATGGTTGGATCCGCGGATTGAGACAAAAGAATCTCCTTAATGTATGAGCGACGGCGCAAGCTTGATCTTTTCAACACTCTGTCTGCTTTTCCGGCGGTCTGACAGGAAAAACCCATTTCTGTCGAAGCCGAGAACGACTATGTTTGAAGGATTGCTTCTTATGTGGCCATGAATCCTCCAACATTCTCTTTCAAAGTATGATTCAGAATCACCCAATTTTTTGTGGGACTCAAGCTTATTTAGCCTGTACAATCCTGAATAATTGCCAAGCTCGAAGAGTTTGACCTCGACTTTATGCAAAGGCAACTCTTTAACCTTTCCACCGATTTTGAGAGTACCATCCTCAAAACAATTAAAGACCGTTTCCTCGAGATATTTGTGCGCGTTTTCCAGCGCCAGACCGACCTTCCTAGCGGTATCCTTAGTTGCCTGTAAGGGTTTGGAATATCGCAGAAAGTCGATTAATTCCGTATCTTCAAATACGATTTCGAATCGCCAGCTATCAATTGGTTGTTTCTTTTTCCATAATGCTCTAAACAATGCGTTCATTTCAAGGTTCTCCTTTTTTAACCTTCTTTATTTATATTATCAAAAAATTATTTTGTCAAGTTGCTAAATTTTATTTCTTGCCTATAATGATAATAATTATTAAAAGCAAGGTAAAATAAAGGTCTTAATAAATAATCACAATAAATACTATGTCAAAAGAAAAAAAGGCAATCAAAGTCAAACTAGAACCTCTCCAAGACAGGGTACTTATAAAAGAGGATACCGATTCCTCCGAACGCAAGACTGGAGCTGGTATTATTATTCCCATAACTTCGAATGAAGACAAGGGCAGTAAAAAAGGTGAAGTCATCGCCGTTGGTCCCGGAAGGATTGACGATGATGGCTGTCCAATCCCCGTGAATGTTAAGGTCGGAGATATTGTACTTTTCCAATGGGGAGATAAAGTGAAGATTGGTGAGGAGGAATATTATTTGGTTAGGGAAAGTGAGGTATTGGCGGTTATTAAATAATCAAAAACTATGTCAAAGAAAATTCTATACAACGAAGAAGCGCGTAAAGCTCTAAAAAGAGGCGTTGACGCCGTCGCTGACGCCGTGAAAATAACGATAGGTCCGCGCGGCCACAATGTCGTTCTCGACAAGGGTTATGGTTCGCCAACAATAACGAATGACGGGGTATCAATCGCGAAAGAGATTGTCTTGAAAGACAAATTCGAGAATATGGGCGCCGAAATAATCAAGGAAGTGGCGTCAAAGACAAATGAACTTGCCGGCGATGGAACAACTACCGCCGCGATTTTGATGCAGGCAATCATTCAAGAAGGGTTGAAACAAACAACTATGGGCGTGAATGCAATGTCAGTGCGCGCCGGCATCGAGGCGGCTTCAAAAGATGTTGTTTCGGCTTTGAGGAAAATAGCCAAACCGATAAAAGATAATGATGAAATAAAACAAGTCGCGACTATTTCATCGGAATCAGCCGAGCTTGGCGCTATTATCGCCGATACGATTTCGAAAGTAGGCAAAGATGGCGTGGTAACAGTCGAAGAATCGCAATCAACAGGACTGGAATCAGAAGTAGTTGAAGGCATCGAATTCGACAAAGGTTATGTTTCTCCATACATGATCACGAATCCGGAAAGAATGGAGGCGGTTTACAATGATCCGGCGATTCTCATAACCGACAGGAAGATTTCTTCTATAAAAGAGATATTACCGATGCTTGAACAGCTCGCGCAAACTGGCAAGAAAGATTTGGTAATAATTGCCGAAGATATTGAGGGTGAAGCTTTGACTACTTTTGTCTTGAATAAGATTCGTGGCACATTCAATGTGCTCGGAATAAAAGCTCCCGGCTATGGCGACCGCAAGAAAGAAATGCTTCAAGATATCGCCGTCACTGTGGGCGCCACGGTCATTTCTGAAGAAGTGGGCATTAAGTTTGAAAAAGCTCCTCTTTCTATGCTTGGCAAGACTCGCCGGGTTATTTCCACGAAAGATAATACCGTGTTTGTCGGCGGTAAAGGCAAGAAGGCGGATATTGAAGAGAGGATAGCGCAATTGAAAAAACAGAGGGAAAATATTGATTCCAAATATGATAAAGAGAAGATTGATGAGAGAATAGCGAAACTTTCCGGTGGCGTTGCTGTCATCCGCGTCGGCGCGGCCACGGAGATGGAAATGAAATATTTGAAATTGAAGATAGAAGACGCGGTGAACGCGACTAAGGCGGCTATCGAAGAGGGAATAGTTGCCGGTGGGGGTGTTGCGCTCATACACGCCGCTTTGGAAATAGAGAAGTCAAATGCGAAGAAAATTCTTTCCAAGGAGCAGAGTATTGGTTATTCTATTGTCTTGAAAGCTCTTGAATCGCCTCTGAGGCAGATTGCTATTAATGCCGGAAAAGATGACGGTTCTGTTATTGTGGAAAAAGTCAGGAATGGTAAAGGTAATCTGGGATATGATGCATTGAAAGATGAAATTGTTCCGGATATGATAGTCGCTGGTATCGTTGACCCGGTGAAAGTCGCGCGTCTCGGCGTCGAAAACGCTTGTTCTGCCGCGGCCCTTCTCCTCACCACCGAAGCGGCAATTGCTGATGAACCGGAGAAGAAAGAAAATATGCAAGGGCAGGGCGGCGGTATGCAAGGGATGGATTATTAGGGGAAGGTCTGACCTTCACCAATAGGGTGGCCGAATAGAGCCATATTCTAATAACTGGATAGGAAGGTATTGACTTCTATATAGTAATATGCTACACTCATTGGTGGATTCGGATACGTCTGGATCGTTTACAAACTTCCCTGATTATCAGTCATGAGACACGTTCTCCCTCCGATGACACGCCGATTCATTATCGGAAACCGTTTTAATACTTTCGTAATGCTAGAAAGAAATACTGCAAACGGTCCGCTCTCTTACACACCGTAAGGCGGATGCTCGCGCATATTGAAGTCTAGCCTCTAGTGAAGGTAGAGATTCGCCGTACGGTAGTGATAGGTGAAAGGAGTGAAAGTGATTGAGGGCTTTGAGGGATTACCGCGAAATAAGCGGATCGTGAACTTATATTCACGACCCTTTGCCAGCTTGACTTTATGAGTAGTGCAGAATTCTGGGTCAAGCATCGGTGCTTAGAGTACCCATTTTACTTCTCAAGGAACGATATGGTGTAATCACGAGTCGTTCATCCCGCGATCTGAAATATGGTCGCGGTTTTTGTTTGCCAGAAATAGTAATAGCTGAATATTTTAGAATCGGACCATTTTGCCGAAGCCGGCAAAATGGTAGTGGAATATTAATGCCACATTCACATATTTTTTTTATATGTTATGCTACTGGTATGAAATTCATGGACATGAATTTAGGAATTAATATTATCAAAGAAGGTAAGTCGGTTATCGCTTATTCACCAGCACTAGACTTGTCATCTTCTGGTAAAACAGAGAAAGTCGCTAAAAAAAGATTTGGTGAAATCGTCAGGATTTTCTTTAGTGATCTCATAAAAAGAGGAGTATTCGAAGAAGTAATGACAGAACTAGGTTGGACGAAGAATGTTACTTCTGCGCGATTGGGGTGGCAACCGCCACGAATTGATCAACGTTGTATTAGTGTTAATGTGCCTGTTCCAGCTTGATGAGTAAGATTGGGACAATTAATTGGAAAAAATAAGATGCCAAACGAAACATCCCCAACCATCAAAGAAAAAGCGCCACTCATTCTCGCGGAAATAAAAAAAGCGAAGTCTATTTTACTGCACTGCCATCCGTTGCCTGATCCAGATAGTATTGGTTCGGCTTTGGCGATGAAGTTTGCATTGGAACAAATGGGCAAGAAGGCGACAGTTATTAAAGGCGATTCGGAATTTCCGCAGGCGTTCATGCATTTTCCGGGCGCGAGTGCAATAGTGCAGAGAAATTTCTTTGAAGTGGATTTGAAAGATTTTGATTTGTTCATCATTGTCGATTGTGGAAGCTTGGAAATGGTATCCAGTAAGAAAAAAGTTGAATTTCCCGAAAGCTTAAGAACTATAGTTATTGACCACCATGTTTCCAATAATGGATTTGGTAATATTAATCTTATCGATACAACATCCGCGGCAACGACTTTCGTATTATTCCAATTATTCAAAGAATGGGAAATTGAAATCACCCAACCGATCGCCATGAATCTGCTTATTGGAATGTATACCGATACGGGTGGATTCAAATATATTCCAACCGACTATCGAACTTTAGAAGCCGCCGCTGAATGCGCGAAAATCGCGCCATACTTTAATAAGGAGATTTTCGTGATGGAGAACAGTGAAACAAAAGAGTCGGTTTATTTTAAGGCACTGGCTTTGAATTCGATTAAAATCGATTGCGGGGGAAATCTGGCGATGGCGATAGTCTCGTATGATGATTTGAAGGAAAATAATATACCGGATGAAGCAATCCGAGGAGATGAAATATCTAATATACTCAAATCGGTTGTGGAATGGAATATCACGGTTTCGATAGTTGAACGTCAGCCTAATATAATAAAATTGAGTTTTCGCACCAGGGATAAAGAGAAATTTGATGTTTCCCGAATTGCTGTAGCTCTTGGAGGTGGTGGACATAGAGCCGCCGCGGGAGCATGTTTGAGAATGCCTCTTCAGAAAGTAAAGGATATTGTTGTATCGAAAGTAAAAGAGCTGTACAATCTGTGAATTAATAAATTATTTCAATCGCAGTCATGAAAAAACAAATCACAATAATAGTCGCAATGATGGTATTAATAATCATTTCATGGTATATATTTGACTATCGTACATCGGTAGAAAAATTTATGAATAAAATAACAATAGAAACAAACAAAGGCACGATTATATTCGGAACTTATGATGCCGACGCGCCGAATACAGTGAAGAATTTTATCACACTCGCGAACAAAGGATTCTATGATGGACTTATTTATCATCGAGTAATCAGCGGCTTCATGATACAAGGCGGTGACCCAACGGGCACAGGCACTGGTGGTCCGGGTTATCAGTTCGCAGACGAGCTAAATTCGAATACGCCTTCATACAAAACTGGTTATGTCCGCGGTACTGTCGCTATGGCGAATGCCGGTCCGAATACGAATGGCAGTCAATTCTTCATTATGCAAAAAGACAATCCTTTGCCGCATAACTATACGATATTTGGCAAGGTCATTTCAGGAATGAATGTTGTGGACGCTATCGCTTCCGTTAAGACTGATGCGAATGATAAGCCCATTGAGAGTATTGTGATGAAAAAAGTGACAGTGGAAGCAAGCAAATAGACGATAATTACAAAAGACTTTTTATGAGCGGTAAAACATGTTAGTATTCATGTATGAGCGAATACTACAAATCCAGGAAGACGCGAGGGCTTTTTGACCCTGCTGGTAAAGAACCATATCGAGTCAGTCGGTCTAAGATAGATTTGTTCATGAACTGCCCGCTTTGTTTTTATCTCGATTGCCGTCTTGGAGTGGCCCGACCGCCTGGATTTCCATTCGCGCTCAATTCCGCCGTGGATGCGCTCTTGAAAAAAGAGTTTGATATTCACCGCGCGAAGAAGGAGCCACACCCTCTTATGAAAGCATATGGTCTTAAGGATGTGATTCCATTTGAACATGAAGATTTGAATCTTTGGCGGGAGAATTTCAAAGGTATTCGATATATTCATAAGCCGACAAATTTGTTGGTTACCGGCGCCATCGATGATATTTGGATAAATAAAAAAGGAGAGCTTATTATCGTTGATTATAAGTCTACGAGCAAAGAAGAGAAGGTGACATTGGATAAAGAGTGGCAGATCAGCTACAAGCGTCAAATGGAGGTATATCAATGGCTTTTTCGCATGAATAGTTTTAAAGTATCTTCGACTGGGTATTTCGTCTATTGTAATGGCAAGACCGACCGCACAGCATTTGACGCAAAGTTAGAATTTGACATAGATTTGTTACCTTATACTGGTAATGATTCTTGGGTGGAGGTGGCGCTTACTGATATCAAAAAATGTCTGATGGTAGAAAAGCCACCTGAATCAAATGGAGTTTGCGATTATTGTGAATATCGCAAGGCGGCTCGTGATGTGCAGAGTGAAATAAAGAAGAATAGCGCGCTATTTACCTAATATTGGAATAGTAATAGTGCAGATCGTACCTTCATTTTCCTTACTATTCATCGAAATAGTCCCATGAAGTTCCTCGTTCATTATTTTTTTCACGGTAATGAGACCAATACCCGTACCTTTTGATTTTGTCGTAAAAGGATGGCTGAAAATATCATCGATTTTATTTTCCGAAATACCGCAACCGTTGTCTTTTATAATAATTTCAATTTTCCTTTTATCTTTTGCGGCTAAAATCTTGACAATACCGCTCATATTATTTTGTTTATATCTTTCCATGGAAGCTATACACGCGTCGAGAGCATTTGAAACTAAATTCAAAAAGAGCTGATGCAATCTGAACGGATTTAGTTTTATTGAAATAGGGTTAAATCTACCAATAATTATCTCTATTCCGGCCATTCTGGCCTTGTAGGCAAGCAAATCATAAACAGTCGATAATTCCGTGGCAAGATCGGCGCATTTATCCGTTTCGGTTGTTTCAGTTGTCGCGTGCCTAATACTATTCATGAATGATTCCATTCGTCTGGAAGCGGCAATGGTTTTATTAATCATATCTCTTGTTTCATCCGATGAATATTCCGATTCGGCGGTCATATTCTCGATAAAAAGCGTCAAAGACGATAGCGGATTCATAAGGTCGTGGAAGAGCCCCCGCGACAATTCGCCAAACCTCGCGTTTTTCTCCAGTTCCATGCTTCTCATCCGTTCAGATTCTATGAGTTCTTTCGTTCTTTTGCGTATAACGTCTTCGAAAATATCGCGTTCACCCGCTAATAGTTTTTCAGATTTTCGCGCTTGTTCGATTGATTTGTTTATTTCCCTGTTAGAAAGCCAAGCTATTACGCAAGTTAATGTGAGAACCGATATATACCAAACATATTCTATCATAATATTTGTTCGCTCATACCCAAGCTCTGCCAGAACTTGGGTATGAAGCGAAACTATTTCATTTCTTTATTGAGAAGATTCGCGCCATGATTATCACAAAAGATGGATTATTAATGGTTATTTCGACTCATAACCATGGGAAGCATATCAAATGAGTTATGAAGGAATGTTCAAAAAAGTATGAAAAAAGGATAAAAAAAGAATGAAATTTTGTTAAAAAAAGTATGAAAAAAGTATGAATTTTTTACCGTCATTTTAATATCAACCTCCGTATCTTCTCCGGCTCATCAATAACATACCCTCTACCTTGAACATTAGCTATTAGTTCCGGTCTTCCTCTGATTGCGATTTTCTTCCTGACATTGCGAATATGCGCCTCAACGGTGTTGGATAAAGGGTCGCTATCGGCTGTCCAAACATGTTCGAGCAACATAGCTCTGGAAAGAACGGTTCCCGCGTTTTGCGTCATATATTCGAGCAAATTCCACTCTTTACGCGTTAGCCTAATATTCTTCTTTCCTCTTTTCGCGGTTTGTTTTATGGGGTCAAGCATAAGGTCGGCTACTTGTAGCGGTAACTTCTTTACTTGTGCCGGGCGCCGCGCTACCGTTTTGATTCGAGCTTTCAATTCTTCTATTGAAAAAGGTTTTGTCATATAATCATCAGCGCCTTTTTCAAACGCGGAGACTTTTACCGGAATATCGGAAGTAGCGGATAGGAAAATAATCGGCGTAACCCTGCCGGCTCGGCGGATTTCTTCGCATACTATCAAGCCGTCTTTTTTCGGTAGGGAATAATCTAGTATAATCGCGTCATATTCGTAACTTCTCGCTAAGAATGACCCTTCCGCTCCGTCTTTCGCGATTTCAACCGTATATGAATCGCTGGCGAGTCCATTCTTGACCATATCGGCGACGGCGCGATCGTCTTCAACGACTAGGATTTTCATAATGCGGGCATTATAGGGTATATTATGCTAGAATGCCAGCCATGAAATATATTATCGCCGGTCTCGGCAATCCGGGAGAAAAATACGAAAATACTCGTCATAATGCGGGTCGTATCGCGCTTGATTATATTAGGAATGAATGCGAAGAAGAGTTTGAATTTGATAAGAAGTTAAACGCGTTGGTCGCGAATGTAGAAATCGGAATTGGCAAAAGCAAGGTAAAAACGACTCTTGTCGCCCCGGAAACATTCATGAATAATTCCGGCAAGGCTGTTGGACAACTGGTGAAAAATAAGAAAATGGCGGAAGGACTTGTTGTTATTTACGATGATTTCAATCTGCCTTTAGGACGGGTGAAGATTTCTTACAATCGCAGTTCCGGTGGACATAATGGCCTCGAATCTATTATCAAAGCCGTGAAGACGGAAGCGTTCACGCGTATTCGCATCGGCACGGCTCCGGCGAATTCAAAAGGGGAGGCGAAAGTACCGCACGGCGATGATAAAATCGAGAAGTTTATTCTAGGTAAATTTAAGGAGGATGAATTGAAAGTTTTGAAGAAAATTGCAGAGAAAGCGTCGAATGCCGTGGAAATGATTGTGGCAGATGGGCGAGAAAAAGCGATGAGCGTCTTTAACGCGGGCTAGCCGTGGCTTGTCATTCCTATTTGTTATTTATGAACCAGACTGCCTTATGATATAATAAATAATAATCAAATCATGAACTATAAAAATCTCTGGTTTTTCAGCGTTCTTTTGGGAGTTCTTAGTATCTTAGCAATAACAGGCTTGCCTTCATCCGCGCAGGCGGCTCCAAGCGGAAGTCTTTTTTATTACACGACCGAGGGTAATAATTATCGGTTCATGATATATGTTAGCGGTCTGAGTGAATACCAGAAGATATCTAATGCAAAATTTATATTTGATAATTCTTCAAAAGCCACAACGCTCGGCTACAATATTTCAACATATAAAGACAATTCCTCGAGTCACGGCATGAGTTTATATATCCAGAAAAGGACAGATGGCGTATTTTATGGTGGAATATTAACAGTGTACCTCAATGACGGAAGTTCGGTAACTGTTCCTATTAAGGAATTAAAAACAAATACAGACGCGGGCGGTACGAATACGGGAGCCTCTTATGACAACGGCACAATCACAATTTCTGTTCCGAACAACAGCCAGCTCGTAGATCCAAGCGCGCCGATAATAACTACGCTTTCTCCGTTCCCGGCTTATAAAGGGTCATTGATATCGATGAATGCCAGAAATTTGACTAAAGTGCTTCCGACTCATGTGGACATATCAACCGATGGCGTGACATTTTCAAGCCTGACATATAGTAACGCTCATGATATCGGACCTTTCCAATTTACGATTCCCCAATCAGTGGCCGCGGGAAAATATTTTATACGACTTCGTTATGGCAATAATGTAAGCGGTTTTGGTACCGTACATGGCAATTATGTTCCAATTGAAATCAAAAATAAGGCTCCGACGGTAACATCCGTGAATCCGAATCCCGTCGGATTGGGATTAAGCGTTACCGTTAATGGTCGGGATTTCACTCCTACCAATAATGACCTGCAGCTTTCAAAAGACGGAGGAAAAACATTCTCAAGCGCGGGTAAGTTCCCTAGCAATGGTTCCACAATCTCGTTTACCGAAGATGCCGAAAAGTTTCCCGCGGGTAATTACCTTTTGCGCATTGTAAATGGAAATGGGATTAGCAACTCGATTCCTCTTGACATTACAAGTTGTGCGAAGCTTTCCGGAAGCGGTCCGCAAAAAATCGTATTTTTGCGCGGAAATAATGTCTCTGATCCAAAAGAATTTATGACATTGACAGCCCAGATTAAGGACGATTTGTTGCGATATGATCCTTTTATGACCCTTAAGGACACATTTTCCTTTTATGCGGATCTGAAAAAATATGATGATTCAAAATTTCTGAAATTTCCAACAGGTAACCCCGATTTTCCCGTGATATTTGGGCTTGACGCGAGTACTAATGTAATTTCTTCCAGTTGCGCAAACGATTCCCCGGAAACTGATATATTTCTCTTCAATGACTCAATAATTTTACCGGCCTGGACTTTCCAGTTCGGAAAAACAATTTTCCTTAATCTCTACTATGTTTCGGGCTCGGCAGGTATCGTCTTAGCTCATGAACTGGGCCATTCAATTGGAGGGCTTCAGGACGAATACATCAAATCAGCGCGGGGCGACTTGAATAAACCTTATTATAACTGCTCCCCAAAGCCTTTGCGCGACTATCGGGGAACTGATGGAATCTTGTATGGTTCAAAGAGTGTGGCTGGGTGCATGTATGAGATGTCTACCAACGGATTCATACCGGAAGTATACTATCGCCCAAGCCAAGATGGAATTATGGGTCAATCAGAAATGAACACGAATTGGGCGGACATGAGCGCAGATAACTACATGTTTAATGTCATAGACTGCGGTTATATCATAACCGGCCTAAAGAGTGAGCCGTTCACCCGGGAAAATATTTCCAAACATTGGAACGAATGCCTCACGATGGAAACCTTGAAAGAAGGTATACCTCCAAAAGCATTTGTACCCAAAGTCAATTCAATCACCGTAGCTAAACGTGTCTCACAAAAAAACCGGCCATATTTGCTGGCATTCCTGAACAAGATGACTTTTACCGATGTTCTCCAGCAACTAGCCGCGGTTGGGCAGACTGTGTCTATTTCCGCAGATACCAGAGATATTATAAATATCTCCGGCTCAGGCTTTTCTCAAACCGACAATATTTTACAGCTCACTAAAATCTCCGACCAGAATAAAAAATATTCTTCTTATGACATCTCTTCTGCTGACACCGAGAATATCTCTTACTCCATTCCTCCAGAAATTGAGACCGGTTTATATACTTTGAAAGTGGGGGCGGAGAATAGCGGCTGGACCGATATTATCGCCACTATCAATATCAAAAATACTCCGATTCCGTATCCGTATGACCTTGTCGCCGTCTCTGACCAAAGCGGACAAATTTCTCTTTCTTGGAAGAATTCTACTCTGCCCAATCAGACAGCAATCATAATAGAACGCATAGACCGGTCAAAAAATCCCAAATTGAAAATTCTTCCGAGAAGAATCTTTTTACCCGTGGGCGAGACATCATATATTGACACCGATATAATCGTCACTGAGACATGGTACTCTTACAGAGTAAGTAATTATATTTCTGACCCAAATGACCCTATTACGCGAATAATAATGAGAACGGCTTATGTAAACGCGACGAGTTTACCGCTCGGTCAAATTAAACCCGCGTCAATAGCTCAGCCAATTACAGCGCCCCCATCGACAGTTACATCGTCTTCCACATCTTCACCATTCTCAACGACTTCACCCAATCCTTCTCCGTCTCCAACCCCCGCTCCATCCGCTTCACCTGTTCCCGCCCCTTCACCAACCCCTTCATCTTCTCCAGCTCCCGAGTCTATGAACGATCACAATTCATTTATTGCCGCCATTTGGTCTGCGATTCTCAAATTATTCCAACGATAAGCGGTAGCGATTATTTCTTCTCGCCGACGAATGAGAGCGTCATTTTTTGTTCTTTAGGGTCAAATAGGGAAATCTTGAAACTATAGGTTTTGCCGAGTTCTAATGTTTTCC
>ERZ1292629.143-Hain-H43-01um-R1-143-length-72107-cov-9_pt2 | contig 38356 bp, 36 predicted proteins | sample MGYA00564399_ERZ1292629 | MGnify/ENA primary metagenome ERZ1292629 (study PRJEB36523, sample SAMEA6512636) | groundwater metagenome | collected 2019-01-08 | study: AquaDiva: Metagenomics assemblies of 32 groundwater samples
TCTCCGTAATCTTTTTTGATAAAAATTACGGCAATGGTGGCCGAGCTTACGGCGTCATTGGTTTTTATTTTCAAACCATTTCTAAATTCAAAAACCCCTCCCCCTTTTTTAAGCCCGGCATAGCTTAATAAAAATTCCTGCCAATTTTTTATTTTAAAAACAATGGCAGGCAAATACCTCAAATATGCAATAGTTTTTAAAAAAAAATTAAAATTAATCTGTTTTTTCATGGTTTTTTAAAGTATATGCCGGCCTCGTCTATTTTTATTAAATCGGGTTTTGCGCTTCTTTTTAAAAAAAATTCATCTAAGGCTTTTTTCGCCCCCTCCCAATAACTGTAGTCGTCAATAATAATATATCCTCCGCCAACAACATTGTCGTATAAGTTTTCTAAACAGCATTTAGTTGATTCATACCAATCGCCATCTAATCGCAAAATAGAAATTTTGCCAATTTTATTTTTTGCCAAAGGTAAGGTATCCTGGAACCACCCCTTTTCAATAAATACATTTTCTTGATTTATTTTTAATATTTCAAATAATATTTTTTTAACTTCGTCTAACAGCCCTACGCATTTATTAATTGTTTCCAATTTTCCGCTTGATTTGTTTTCTGCATAATCTTGAGCCATTTTTCCATCTTCTTCTGTTGGCTCTGGCAGGCCTTCAAAAGAATCAAACAGCCATATTTTTCTCCCAGCCCCTTCTTTTTTTGCAACAAAAGCCATAACGCCGGCGCACCCTCCTTTCCAAACCCCGCACTCAACAAAAGCCCCTTGTGTTTTTTCTTTTTCAATTAATTTTGCCAACTCATATGCATTAGATAATCTCTGCCAGCCAACCATTGTATACGGGTAAACCCTTAAAAACAGCCGTAATTTTTCAAAATCAAAAATATCTCTCAAAGAGATATTTTTATAAAATCTTATCTTTTTATGCAAATCATACAAACTTTCATTATTTTTAATTATGTTTTTTAATTTATTTATCATACAAAAAAGACCATTCTTTAATAATTTTTATAATATCAAAATCGTTTGCTCTTTGCAAAGATTTTTTATTCAAATTATCAGATAAATTTTTATTAATTAAAACCTCTGTAATAGCTTTTTTAAAAATTTCTTCGTTCTTTGTTAAATAATTTTCGTCTTGGCTATTTTCTTTTTCAAAAACCGGGGTCAAAATGCCAAATTCTGCATATTCAATATTATCTGCTTCTTCTGCAATGCTGGTGTCTGGAGCTAAAATTTCTCTTGGACCCGCCTTGCAATCTGCTGATATAACCGGAAGCCCGCACGCCATTGCTTCTAAAATTGAGCAAGGCAAACCCTCGCGGGAAGAGGGCAAAACGAATAATTTAGCTTTTGCCAAAAAATTAAACGGGTTTTTCTGCCAGCCCAAAAGATGAATGTCTTCTTTAAGCCCAAAATCTTTAATGGCTTTCTTAATTTCCGGCTCTAATTTTCCTGTTCCTAAAATTACCAATTTTGCGTTTTTTATGTCTTTTTTTATTTCCTTAAAAATTTTAACCAGCCTTAAATGATTTTTTCCGTTTGCCAGCCTTCCTATGGTAATTATTGCCGGATTATTAAAAATTTTTTCAAAATCGGCTTTAATTGGCGCTAAAGACAGCTCTTTAATTTTTTTAGTGTCTATCAAATTATAAATCACTTTAATTTTTTCTTTTTTTACGTTAAAATTTTCAGCTAAATCTTTAGCCGACACCTTAGAGACGCAGATTATATTTAACGCTTTTTTAAATAAAATTTTAGCCAATATTTTATATGTTTTGCTCGGCAAAGAAGACAAAAAGGTGTCAATTCTCAGTATTGCTTTTTTATTAAACAAAACATTAATAATGTTTGCCGGCGCCCCGAAGCTTATAACCAAATCCGGACTTTCTTTTTTTATTATTTTTTTAAAACGCCAAACAGCGACAAAAAAATAATAAATGCGAAAAAAAACATTATTAAAAAGCGGAATATTTAAAGAAATCAATTTTCCCTTATATGGATAAAAAACTTCGTTCTTAAACAAAAGAATAATTCTTTCAACGGAATCAGGCAAATTTAAAGACAATTCCGACACCACCCTTTCCCCCCCGCCTTCGTTTAGGGTGGGTATAAAAAAAATAATTTTTTTCTTCATATCTTTTTTTCAAATTCTACATATATAATGCCGTTTTCTCTTTTGGTTATCTTGCCGAAAATCCATAAAATAACAGCTGGCATAAAAGCAATGATAAATCCTTTGGCCCGGCCTAAAAAATAAACAAGCTTTATATTTAAAAAATTTCCCGATTTATTTTTTTTTGACATATTTATCGCTTTTGAAACCAATCCGAATCTTGCTTTGCTGTTTATGGCCCCTATAAGAATTTTTAATTGTTCCACATATGTAATATAAGACGCTTTAAATCCTTGCTTTAAAAACAAATTTAAAATAGATCCTTTGTCCCATTTTGTAAGACAGCGCGAAGGATAGTCAAAAATATCCATATTGGCCAGAGCCCTTTTTCTGGAAGGCGCAGACAAAACAAGTTTTCCCTTATTCCCCATGGCCTGTTTAATTTTTTCAGCAATATCTTTTGGATTGTCTATATACTGCAAAACTTCAAACATAAAAATAAAATCAAATTTCGGCAAATTTTTTCTGTTGAAAAATTCTTCAAAGGGCTCGGCATAAACATTTTTTAAGTTAAAATATTTTTTAGCATAAAAAACAGCGTTTTGGTCAAAATCGGCTCCAAAAACATTGCACCCTCTTTTTTTCAGCTCATTTAAAAACTCCCCTGTTCCACATCCTAAATCCAAAACATTGGCTCCTGGTTTGAAGCTTTTATTCCTTTCTAAAAATTTTTTATGGTACTTGCGAAAAATTTTCGGCTTTATGGCCCCGTTTATTTCATAGTTGTTTTTTTCCTGGTAGTTTTTTCCTTTAATCTTTAAAAAGGGATCATAAAACTGCGCTTGGCATTTTTTGCATTGATATAAAGAAAAATCCCCTTCTTTCAGCTTATAGTCTCTGATAAAGCCAAGTTCTTTCCCTTCAAGGCAAACCGGGCAAATTTTCTGATTTTCCTGTATTACCATAATTTTATGTTTAATATTTTAATTAACACATCAATTGCTTTTCTATAATCCATACTAAACCCGGTCAGTCAATTTTTATTTTATCATTGTTAAAACCATTTTAAATGGTTTTGTTGCTTTTAAAGAATGGGGTTTGTTTGCCGGAAATTCAATTGCCTGCCCCTCTGCAACAATGTGTAAAACTTTGTCTATGACAATATCGGCTTGGCCTTCTATAATTTGAACAAAAGCGTTAAGTGGGGTTGTGTGTTCGCTCAATCCCTGGCCGACGTCAAAAGCAAAAATAGTTATTGTTCCGTTTTCTGTTTTTAAAATTTCTTTGCTAACCACCGCTTCTTTTTGATATTCAATGTAATTTTTTAATGTAATCATTTTTTTATTTCTTTTAAAGCCTGATAAATTAAACCATAGTTATTTATATCCTCCCCGAAACTTGAAGCGGCAATGGAGCCCTCTATTGTATTTCTAAAATACGAAATAATAAAACGAATATTAATTTCTTCCAAGTTAGCAACGTCCTGCTCGTGCTCGTTTTGGCTTTTTGCCGTGTCGTTTTCCAATTGGGTTTTTAATTCTTCAAAGTTTTTCGGGGTTCTGCACATAGGGTGGTACGAATAAAATACATTTCCTAAAACATACACCAGCTTGCCCGACAGCGCAGCTTCCAGTCCGACTGTGCTGGTCAGAGTGATAACACCCGAAGAATCTTTAACAATTTCTTGTACATTTTCATAAGGTGAAATTAAAACTACATTGGGGATTTCTTTTAGCTTTTTGTAATAATCTTTTTGTCTCATACCAACAGCCGCCGGATGCTCTTTTACATATAGTTTGTATGGGAAAGGAAGGGAAAAGGCAATATTATTTATGGTATTTAATTGGTCGCAGTAATAAGTGGCATAAACAGAAGTTGAGGCCTCGGATTGATAATGCAAAGGAAAAAGAAAAAAGTTCTCGCTTTTTTTGTAGCTTTCAAAAAACTTTCTGTCAGATAAGATTTTAAACTTTCTTCTTTCCATTTTAAAAGGAGAAAAAAAGCTGTTTTTGAATATGGTTTCCGATTCGTAGTCAAAATCTTTAAAACGCTTTCTGTTTTTTGAATATTTACGCAAAAGAGAATAAGATTCCTTGGCTTTTTTAATATAGTGCCCGGCAATTTCAGTCTGGCTGAAATCTGTTTTGATAAATTTCATATATGAAGGCAATTGCTTGTGGGTTATAAAATTATTTGTAAAATCTTTGGCAAAATCCTTTTCTTCTTTTGACAAATCGGCGGTTTTCAATTCTTTGAAAGTTTTTTCGTAATTTGAGCAAGTTGATTCTTGGTCATAAACATCTATTCTGTTTTTAAAACGGGAACTGCCAAATCCCAAGTATAGAATATTGCCTTTTTTGCAAAAATTTCGGGCAATCAAATGGAAGAAATCTGCCGGGGGCTCGGAAACCGCGACATCTACGGCCTCAGTCTTGAAAATAAATTCAAAAAATTGAAATGCCTGAGAAAGCATTGAAAAAGAGTTTTCATAGCTGAAATTCAGCGCCTTATACCTGTCAAAAATGGGAAACAATTCTTTCCAAGACAAATTGCTGAATTCTTTTTGGTTTGGATTATAATTTTCAACACACCAGTCAACTTTGGAAATAAACTTTGCATCTTTGGGAAAAAACTGCTTTCTTTTGTATTCAGCTATTTTACTGTTGAAAACCACCAAGCAATCTTCCCCCTGTTTTACCAGCTCTTGAGCGAATTTTCCCAGAAATTCCGTCAAAAAAGGCGCGTCGCTCACCAAAATTAGCCATTTCACCCCGTTAGAAATTTTTTGTTTTTGATTTATTGTTTTAGTCATAATTAATAAAAATATTATTTTTTGCCCCGTAATTTCTAACGGGGTTCATATTTTTTTAGATGAATTAATAAAAAAATAAATTTCTTTTTTATTGATTCCTTTAAATAATAATATTAAAATTCCATAAATAACAACCGATATTAAAATGGCCTGCATGGTTTTTGAAAACCCTATAGGATCAAACCACAATATAAACAAAACCATAATAATTGAGGCAATAACGCTTTTTACGATAAACTGCCGGTCGATTTCAAATTTAAATTCTTTCAGGGCAAAGTGGCGGATTAAAAGGAAAGAAACAAGATAGGCTAAAAAAGTGGTAATAGCCGCTGCTAAAATTCCAAACATAGGAATAAATACAATATTTAACACAAGGTTTATGGCTGCGGCTACAGCCCATATGAATCCTAAAATTTTTGTTTTTTTGGCAAGAACCAAATTGTTGCCGAAAAAATTAGAAAGCCCGTACAATAAAATGCTCAATGCTATAAACGGAGTGACAAAATAGGCATTATCGGCAATTTCTTTGGTGGAAAAAATTGAAAGCAACTGGCGAGATAAAACAGACAGGCCGAATGCCGCCGGAATAGTTATCAATAAAAAATATTTTACGGAATATTTTAAAAAGTTTTTTGTTTCGTCTATTCTCTTTTCATCAAACAATTTAGGCAATACCGCGCTTAGCGCAAAGGTAAGAGGATAAATAAAAAAGTTTAAAATACTGCCTATAGCATAAGCTGGCGCGTAATATCCTACAAAAATTACTCCCATAAACAGGTTGATTAAATACCTGTCTGAAGAGGCAATCACCCAATAAGAAACAATTGCCCCCAAGGTTGGCAAGCTAAAAGCAAGATATTTTTTAATTGGGAAAAAATTTGGAATTTTTATTCCTATTCTTCTGAAAATATAAATAAACAAAATAGAAAAAACAATCAGCCGTATAAACACAAGCGACAAAACCGCCCCAAATAGCCCGTATCCCAAAAAAACAAATCCGATAATCAATAATATTTCTCCCACTGTTTGAAAAATAGAAAGCAAGGAATATTTTTTAAGCTCCTGAAATGCCACTAATGCGTCTGTTATCACCAGGTTCAAGCATTCTAAAATAATAACCAAAGAAAGAATTTTAACCAAAAGGGGGCTTGTTTGAAAAAAACTTGCAACAGATCCTGCAAAAAATACCAAAAACAGGGAAACGATTAAAGAAATAAAAAATACCAGAAACAAAACAGAATAAACTCCTTCCCGAATCTGTTTTTTGTCTTTTTCAACAGCCAGAAACCTCACTATGGCAGAGGGTAGGCCCAAAAGAATAAAGGGAATTATTAAATTAATTGTTCCTTTAAGCTGAACCCACACCCCATAGTCTTTTGGCCCCAAAATCTTTGTAATTACGGGCAACAAAATCATTCCCGATAAAGCTCCCATAACATAAGTAGCCCCTATAATAAAAACATTTTTTGTAAATTTTTGATATGAAGACATGTTAATACTTTTATCTTTTACCTGTTAAAATTAAACAACTTTAGCTGGGAAAGAAGACATATAGCTTGCAATATTCCATTTAAATCTCCATTTTTTTCCGTATTTGATTATTAATAAAATTTTATACAAAGAGGTCAAGACTATCGGCGGAATTAAAAAAAGAATCAAAAAAATAAAAGAAAATAATAAAGCGTCTATAAATATTGTTTTCTTGAAAAATAATTTTAAACAGCCAAAAAAAGAAATATACTCAAATCTTTTAAAAGCTCTCATTGTTATCATATCTATAATAAATTCCTGCTTCAATTTTTTATCTCTTTTAATTATTAAATAATCGTATCTGCCATTCATATACTTGCAAGATAATAAAAAACTGTCTAATACTTTTTGCTCTTTATAATGCACTGCAAATTTGTTTTCAATAAGCGATTTGTATAAATATATCTCCTGGCAGATTAATGGCCGTTTATTCATAAAAAAACCGTTGATATTGGGATACTTTAAAAACATTAAAACTATTAATGTCATATGAATATGAAGGTTACCGGCTGCTTTTTCAATTATTTCTCTGTCTTCTTTAAAAAACCCTTTAAGAAATTTATTATTAAAAATTAATGACGATATAAAAGAGACCTCCGGAAAAGACATTGAAATAATATCTTCTTTATCTATTTTAAAAATTTCCGGCTTATTTTTATCCACACCTGCGCTATGGATTATTTTTTGCCCGGTTCCTTTGTTTATAAAATAAGACTCTGTTTTTGAAAAAATCATTCCTATTTCTTCTTTTCTATTTTTTTTAATAAAATCAATAATTTCGTTTAAAGCGTTTTCTGCCATTAAATCGTCGTCGCCAAAAGTCCACACAAAATCCCCTTTTGACATTTCTGCGGCTAAAAGAAAATTTCTGTCAAAACCCAAATTTTCTTTATTTTTATTGTAATTTATAAGTCCGGGGTATTTTTCTTTAAACCTATTTATAACTTCTTCTGTATTATCTTGTGAATTGTTGTTTGAAATGCATATTTCAACTTCTTTTTTAAGTTTTTCCGCCTGGGGCATAACGCTTTCTAAAAGATTTTCCAAACATTGGGCCCTGTTGTAAGTTAAAATAGCGACGCTCAATAAAATTTTACTATTTTCTTTATCTATCATATTTTTTTAAAAAATCGCCTAAAACGGCTGTCATATAATTTAACTTTTCTTTTGTTATGCCGGGATACACGCCAATCCAAAAAAGGTTTTCCATAACTAAATCTGTATTTTTTAAGTTTCCAACAATCCTGTGTTTTACATTTTGATAAGCCGGCTGTTTTAACAGATTTCCGCCAAAAAGCATACGGGTGCTAATTTTGTTTTCTTCAAGATAGTTTACAATTTCGCTTCTTTTAAATGGAGCTGTTTCTTTTATTAAAACCGAAAAGCCAAACCACGACGGCTCTGAATTTTCTTCTGTTTTTGGCAGAATAAAATATTTTTCGTATTTTTTCCCGCCCGAAGCGGATCCACCTTTGGCGGAAAAAAATTTATAAATTGCATTAAAATTATTTTTTCTCATTTCAATAAATCCGAGTAATTTTTGAAGCTGAGCCAGCCCGATTGCCGCCTGCATATCGGTGATTTTTAAATTATAGCCAATATGGGAATAAATATATTTATGGTCATACCCTTTTGGCAGTTTTCCCATTTGCCAAAAAAATCTTTTTTTACAAGTATCGTCACTGCCGGGCTCACACCGGCAATCTCTGCCCCAGTCGCGAAAAGAAGCGACTATTTTTTTAAGCAATAGATTGTTTGTTAAAACAGCCCCGCCCTCGCCCATTGTAATATGATGAGCCGGAAAAAAACTAAAGGTGCTTATATCTCCGAAAGAACCGATATATTTATTATTATATTTTGAACCCAATGCGTCACACGCGTCTTCAATTAGCCATAGATTATATTTTTTTGCTATTTTTAAAATTTTATCTAAATCAGCCGGATTCCCCAAGGTGTGGGCGATAAAAATGGCTTTTGTTTTTTTAGAAATGGCTTTTTCTATTTTAGAAACATCTATATTATAACTTCCTAATTCAATATCAACAAAAACCGGAGCTAAATTATTTTGTAGAATTGGATTTAAGGTAGTGGGAAAACCGCAGGCAGTGGTAATAACTTCGTCGCCGGACCTCAATTGCTTTTTTCCAAGCAAGGGCGAAGTCAAAGCAGAAACTGCCAAAAGATTAGCCGAAGAGCCGGAATTGGTTAAGAGACAGTATTTTACGCCCAGAAACCCGGCAAATTCTTTTTCAAACTGTTTGGCATATCTTCCTGAAGTAAGCCAAAAATCCAAGGATGAATCAATCAAATTTATCATTTCTTTTTCATCGTAAACCCGTCCGGCATAATTTACTCGGCTTTTCCCGGCAACAAAAACTTCCTCCCCCTTTTTTCTGAATTTATAAAACTCTTTAACTTTATTTAAAATTTCTTTCCTGATATTTTTTTCTGTTCTCATGTTTTTTCAATAAATTGTTGCAATTCTTGGGGCGCGCGGCAAATCATATCTGCTTTGGCTTTAATCAGACCGGCTTCTGCCCCATATCCCCATGTTATTCCGACGCTATAAATAGAATTTTCTTTTCCGGCTGCAATATCTCCATCTGTATCGCCGACAATAATTGTTTCTTCTTTATTTAATTGATATTTTGCAATAATGTCTTTGACATAATCTGCTTTTTTAGATTGCGCGTCTGTTCCGTCTGTGCCGCGCACAAAAACAAAATATTTTTCCAGGCCGTGCTGTTTTAATATTTTTTTCAAAAATAATTCTATTCTATTGCTTACTATAAAAAGCCGGCAAGATAAATTTTTCAGAGAAATTAACATCTCTTCAATTCCCGGGTAAACGACATTATGATTGATTCCGTCTTTGCTGTAATATTCCCGAAACAAAACACTGCCCTTGTTAATTATTTCATGGTCGTCTGTATTTAAAAGAATGCTTAAAAACTTTGCCAAGGGCAAACCAATTAATTGCGTTATTTGCTGTTCTGTAATTTCGTTTGTTGTTAATTCTTTTGCAATTTGTCCGAAAGTTTTAACAATTCCCGGACTGGAATCAACCAGCGTTCCGTCAAAATCAAAAATAATATTTTTTATCATTTTATTTTTTTATTTTTATTCAAAAATATTTCAAAAAACGAGCTGTCACGATTTTCTACGATCGTAGAAAATCGTGATATCTAAAATAATAAAAACTTATGGCTCTTTTAATAATTTTGTTAAAAGGCCGGCTTCCCATTTGGGGAGCTTTTTTTGATAGGGGTCAATAAAGACCTCGCAAAAAACAGGACCTGAAAAATCTAAAACGTCTTTTATTTTATATAAATCTTTTTCTTCTTTTATTGATTCGTATTTTATTGAAAAGGCAGGGGCTAACTTGCTCCAGTTAGGCAGCCCTACTCCCGAATTTTCGTCTGCGGCAAATATTTTGTTAAAAAATTTCAAATGAGTATTTCTTATGGAATAATATCCATCATTGTTTAATAAAAATATTTTTATCGGGAGCTTGTGAAAAATTATTGTCTGAAGTTCCTGCATATTCATCATAATAGAGCCATCACCTTCTATACATATTACCGATTTTTTATTTAGGGCAACAGAGGCGCCAATTGCCATTGGCAAGCCCTTACCCATTTCTCCAAAAGCGGTGTTGGTAATCAACCTTTGGCCTTTTTTTAATTTTAAGGCTTGGTGAGGGGTTTCAGCTGCCATGCCGTTTGCAGTGACAACCGGATAATCGCACTTGTTGCTTAAAGCTTCCAAAAACTGATAAATATCAATATATTTATCGTTAACTTCATAAGAAATAGACTTTTTTTCTACATCCCATCTTTTTAATTTAATATCCTGCTTTAACAGCCCCTCTAAAAAATCTTTGGCATTAGCTATAATGGGAATATCAATTTTTAATGTTTTTTTAGAAAATTCAGCCGGGTCTATATCAACCATTATTTTTACGGCGTTTTCAGCGAATTTTTTATATTCAAAAGAAGTGTTTCTGATTTGCATTCTTGTTCCTGCTATCAATAATAAGTCGCAGTTGTCAGCTGCGTAATTGGCGGTTTCCACTCCAGACAGCCCCTGCTCGCCCAAATAATAAGGATAGTCGTCATTAACCAAATCTGTTCCGCTCATTGCAGAAACCACATTGATTTTTGTTTTTTCAATAAATTCCCATAACTGAGGAATTGCGCCGGCCAATCTTATTCCGTTTCCCACAATCATCAGCGGCTTTTTTGCTTTGTTAAGCTGTTCTGTAATTTTTTCAAAAGGAATTTCGTATACTTGTTTTTTGGGCGCTTCAAATTCTTTTAAATTATTTTCGTCGATTTCAGCTGCCTGTATGTCTAAGGGAATTTCCAGCCAAACCGGCCCGGGCTTTCCTTCTTTTGCCAGATAATATGCTTTATCAATATGATATTTTATTTCATCGGGATTTTCTATGCATACTGCATATTTTGTAATAGGTTTTACGCAGTCTAATAAATTTATTTCCTGAGGCTCGCCCAATCTTCTCAAACCTATTTGTATATCTTCTCTTGTAAGTTTTATTTCTTTTCTTACTTGCCCTGAAATAACCATTATGGGAATCCCATCAACCCAAGCAGACCCGACTCCGGTAATGGCGTTTGTTCCTCCAGGGCCCGAAGTAACAGCCGCCACTCCGATTTTATCATTGTTTATTCTGGAATATCCTTCAGCCGCCAGAGCGCAAGCCTGTTCGTGGTGACAGCAATAAGCATTTAATTTTGATTTTCCAATAGAGTCAACTGTATGCATATGGCCTCCTCCTGAAACCAAAAAAACGCTGTCTGTAATTTCTTCCAAATATTTAACTAAATAATCGCTTAGTTTCATGATTTTAATAATCTTATTCGTAGAATTTTTTAAGGCGCTCGGCATCATTATTTAAAAGGTCTTCTGAAAATAATCTGTGCTTGATAATTTCGCAATTTTTGCATATTTCAGATACATTTTCTGTGCCCTCAAGCATCTTTCTTCTGAAATCTTTATATTTTTTGCTGTTCCATATTCCATATACCGACTCTTTATTGCAATCTCCCAGAATTATGGGGTAATAAAGCGAATAACACGGCACCACTTTTCCGTCTGGATTTATCTGCATATGGAAAAAGGGCTGAGGGCATATTTTAACATCAAAAATGGGCAGACCGAATTGAGTGGTGTCAGATTTTTTCCCTTCTAATACGCTGTCATAATTTACGCCTGGAAATATGGGGCCAGCATGCTCTACGCCTATGGTGTCGCAAATGTCTCCAAAAATTTCGTAGAATTTTTTTTCGTCTTCTTCGCTCTCTATGGCGTAATCTATAATTTTTATATGCAGTTGGGCTTTCCCCCTGCTTTGTTCAAAAAAATATCTTAAATTTTCAACAAATTTATCAAAATCAATATCTATTTTACTCACTTCTTTATATTTTTCTTTTGTTGTTCCCTGTATAGATATGAGGAGCCTTGAAAGCCCGTTTTTTATAAGAGAATCTGATATTTCTCTGGTTAGGAGCGAACCGTTTGTTAAAATTTCCACTTTATCGGCAATGTTTTTTGAAACCGCGTATTCTATCATTTTTGCTATGTCTTTATGTAAAAGAGGCTCGCCCATTCCCACAAAACGCAGAGTTTTAATTTTGTTCGGAAAATTTGTCATATCGTCAATGCATTTTTTAAACAACTCAAAATCCATTGAAACTTTGTCTGAAATAAATCCTCGTTCTTTCAAGCCAACCGAAAAAGTGCAATAATTGCATTTAAAATTGCAGGCATATATTGGAAATATTTGCGCTAATATCGGAGTATCTAAAGGAAGAACTTCCGCCAATTTTACCCGTTTGCCTCCCGGCGCCTGTCCCGAAACATTTTTTGCCTTCATTTTTTTTAATTTATATTTCTTTTACGTTAAAAGGATTTTTAGTTTTGTCTTCTTCTGTAAAAACTTCGCGGCATGGAACCGGAAGCGGTTTTCCGTAAATCTTTTTTACCAGATATTTATCAATAAAATCCCTGTCTTCCGCAATGGTGCAGGTGTCAATGTGTTCGCCAAAGTATTTAATATCTAATCCTCTTTTGATTATATCTTTTAAGGGCTCTTTAAAAACATTTCCAATAGAGGTATGAATATACGGGCATGGCAAAACATCTCCGTATTGCGTTACAGATATCATTCCTTTAACTGCTATACATCCCATATCAAGCCCATAAGCCGGAGTTAAGTGAGTATAAACATTATATTTTTTTTCAAGCACATTGCTCATATAATTTATGTCTTCCTTATTAACCAAAATGTCAAAATTTCCCTCCCATGAACCGACGGGCTTGGCATAAGTTACAAATACGCCTATGCCCTTATTGTTGAAATACTCAATAAATTCTATAAATTCTTCCGAATGGAGCCTTTGTTTTGTAACAACGGTCTGGACAAAAATTCCCAGCCCCGCATTTACAGCTGAATCAACAGCTTTTATCGCCCTTTCGTAAGAACCTTTAGCCCTTCTAAAATCATCATGCTCTTTGGCGTCAAGACTGTCTAAGCTTAGTTGAATTCTGTCAACCCCTATTTCTTTTAAGCGCCTTGCTCTTTTGTCGTCTAAAAACCATCCGTTAGTGTCAACATTGATATAAAACTTTTGGGGGTCAATGGCCGCCACTAATTCGTCAAAATCTTTGAAAATAAGCGGCTCTCCGCCGGTAATCACAAATCTTGCCAAACCTATTTCATCGGCCTGGCGAGAAAGATTTTTTACGTCTTCAATGGTAAATTCCCGTTTATTTTCTTTCCCTTGAAATCTTTTTACGGAACAATGCTGGCATAAAAAATTACAAATAAAATTATACTGAAATTGAATAATGGCAATGCTTTCTCCCCGCTTATTTTTTTCCACAAACTTGGAAATCTTTTCAAAAACATAGGGTTTCGCCCTTTTTAAACGATTTCTCTTTTCTTCTTCTAATTTTTGTTGATTAATCGGCATATTTTTTATTTTTTAATAATGTTATTTTTATATATATTTTTTGTATATATCTTGGCATTTTAAAAAATTTCCAGGACAAGAATCGTGCCAAAAAAGATACCCCTGATTTTTTTTAGAAAGCCCCCTATTTTCAGGAATAAAACCGCCGGGAAGAAAACATTTGTATAATATTGATATAAAATGTCCTCTTATATTTTTTTTCCACATTATTTGATTAATGGCGATTGGGACAGGGTCAAATTTTACCATAACGCCAATTTCTTTTTCTGATACTTTTTTAAGCCTTGTTTCCATTTTTTCTTTAAACCTTATAATTCCTCCAGGCAAATGCCACCCCTTGCAACCATATTCGTCGTCTCTCCAAGATAAAAGCGTGCGCCCCTTTTCATCTTTAATTAATAGGTCAACATTTACCATTGGGGTAATCTTACTGGCAAAAAGAAAAATATCTTTTGGCAGGCCTTGCTTGGGATTTTTAATTTGTCTGTCTAAAAATTTTATCGCTTCTTTTGTATTCATAATAATTTATTAATTATATTTATGATACGATAATGGTTTTTCTGTTTGAATGTTTGGCGGTATTGAAGAACCGGACAATGGCCTTCCGTTGCAAAAATCACATATCTGCAAATATTTATTATTTGAAAGATACTCTCTAATTTTATTCTTCGTTATAAGAATGCCTTTTTCGTCAAGCGGTTCTTGAAATAAATCAATATAATCATTTTTGTTGTCCGGAACCGCTGATAATCTTACGGCATTGGCCGCATAAGGGCATCTGAAAAATTTCCCGTCTGATAAAGTAGACATATTTTTAGCGCAACACTTTTTAAATATTTCCCTGTTCTCCTCAATACTGCGATTATGCGGCGTTATTGCCGAGCAATCAAGCCAATCGGTTATTTCCAACGCATAATGAGCAATTTTATTTTTTTCCAACATTTGTTTTAGTCCGGCCAGGTTCCTTGATAAAGGGCCGTAATCTGAAATAACAACAACTGCTTTATCATTTTTTAAATAGGGAATATATTTTTCATTTGGAATAATAGTTCCATTTGTGTATATAACAACCCTTTTTGTTTTGGAATTATCCGTTAATTTTTTAACTATTATCGGCCACTCTATATTCATAAACGGCTCCCCGCCAATAACGCGAAAATCCATCACCTCGTCAAAAACTGCGCAAAAAGCATCTATTGATTTAAATAGCATGCTGGCGTCGCAGTTCTTGGGCTTTTCATAATATTGCATAAGATTAGAACAGCCCTTACACTTTAAAGAACATCTTTCTGTGATAATAATATCAACGCTTCTCAAAAATAACTTGCCTGGATTTAAATAACCGTCATGGCATAAAATGCATGTTTTTATTGCATATTTGGGATAGTCTATCAAGGCATCAGGATGGCTTTGAAAAATATCTAATTCTTTCAATAACAAACCGCCCGCATACCAATTAGAAAATCCTAATTCATAAAGAAGATCTGCCGCATCTTTTATGGCGGCAACAGATATTAAAAAAATTGCTTCTTTATATTTTGTTTTTAAATCGGGAGCAAAAATCACTTCTTTGCCGCAAAATTTCTCTTTTATCGCTTTTTCACTGCTGTCGCAAAAACACTCAACCAAAATCCCCTCCTCTTTGCAGATAGACAGCAAAACTTTACCTACGATACCTGCGCCATATATAATAACAGGCATTTTTTTATTTTTTATTTCATTGATAATATTTTTTTTTAACATATATTAATTTTTAATTTTCCGTATCTTTTGCGGGCTCTGTGTTCGCAGTACAAAACTGTCAAATAAACCAGTCTAAGCCTCGATAATAACGGCAAAATTCTACTATTGCCCTTAAGGGGCGTGTAACATTTCATGCTTTCTATGAAAAGCGGCGCATTAATGATGTCGGAAACATAATTACAGGTTTTTTTCCTGGTGGTTTTGGTAACATTTCGGCAGGCGCGAACAATAAAAATAATAAAATAATTGGTGAGCGCATGGCCTGCCTCCCTGGTTATATCTGTATTTGCCGTATTTGGCGTGTTTCTGTTTATTATATTAAAAAACTGAATCGTTTCCGCCTTAAACATTGCCAAATCTTTTAACATAGTATCTACAGAACCAATAAACATGCTGGCAGACATATAATTATCGTATAAGACATATATATACAGCGCTTTATTGATAAATATAATATTGTTAGTATGTTGAAGATACTTTAAAACAAAGATTGTATCTTCAAGGCTATACATGCCTTCATTAATAACGATGTTGTTGTCTTTAATAATGGATAGTTTGAATAATTTTCCCCAACAGTAACTTATTGTATGATTGCTTGGATATTTCAGATAATGCCTTACATAAGCTGAAATGTCTGCCTTTAATAATATCTTCTCTTCTCCTATAAAAGGGTCTGCGCCCAAAGCAAGCGTTGCTTTTTGGTTTACGATTGTTCCATTGGTTTCAAATTTACAAAAATTTGTTATTACCAAATCGGGCTGGTTATATTGATTATATTTTGCAACTAATGTTTCTAATGCTTTTTTATTAATAAAATCGTCTGCATCAATAAAAAATACAAACATTCCCATAGCGCGTCTGATTCCATTATTTCTGGCTGTTGACGGCCCGTTATGCTCTTGAGATATCACTTTTATTCTTCGGTCTGAAATCGCCCACTTATCGCATATTGCCTTGCTATTGTCAGTTGAACCATCATTAATAAGCACGAGTTCAAAATTCTTATAACTCTGATTGATCACGCTTCCAATAGATCTCTCCAAAAACTTTTCGGCATTGTATAAAGGCATTATTACGCTTATTAAGCCATCGGCTGATTTGTTATTCATATATTTATAGTTAAACTACCGAATTAAAATCTACCAGCCGGCAAATATCAATTATTTCCGTTACTTCCGGGTGATTTTCTTTAATCTGGCATGATATTTGTCCGCCAGATGATGGAACGGCAATTACCACAACCCGAATATCTTCTTTTCCCAATATGGCCGGAGTGTATATTTTTTTACCGTACAAGTCCATTTGCCTTTTACTTTCTGAAATGTCTACTGCAAATACATTTTTATTATGAAGTATTTTTGATTGTTTAAACAGATTCATAACCGGGAATGTCATCCCCCAAAAAGCGACCTTTCCGTATTTTTCCAATAAAACAGAAATATTCTTGTTTATGTTATCCTGAAGCTGAATCGGATAGGGAATGTCGTATTTTTGTCCGCAATTTGAGCAATAAATGTAGTTGATGGCAAACAACTTGATATTTTCCCAGGTGTTTTTTTGCAGGCATTTAGGGCAAACGGCGGATATTGTTTCACGCCCCATCTGCGGATTTATTTCCAACAGCTCAACTGAATCTAACGACCTTGATGAGTTTGAAGATTCAGAGGTATAACGGACAACTTCTGCAAACTCCGCATTGTTCATTTTTGAAATATTAACTTGAGGACAGCCGTCTTTAAGATATTGTATTGGATCTTTTATAATTCCTTTTTGGCAGGCATATTTGTAAATATAAGAACCCGGAAAGGGCTTAATCAGCGACAAGTGAATATGATACTCAGAATGCTCCCGCCACCATTTCAAGGTGGCGCGCGCTGTTTCAATTGTTTCTTCAATGTCGCCGAATATAAAAGAGCCGTAAACGACTATTCCGGATCCATAAACTGCTTTAAGGGTTTTTTCAATTTGTTCAATTGTAATGCCTTTGCGCATACTTTTTAAAATTCCGTTGTCAGCGCTTTCTAGACCAAAGTTCAAAACATTAAGACCGCTGTCTTTCATCATTAAAAGAAATTCCGGCTTTAAGGTATCTACCCTATAGCTCGCATACCAGGAAATATTATATTCTTTAATGCGATCGCAAAATTCTTTTACCCAGACAAAATTTGGCACGAATAGCTCGTCAGCCATAAAAACATATTCTATTTTATATTTAGAAACCAGATGATCCAGTTCGGCAAAAAAATCATCAAGAGGCCGCTGGCGATATTTTTTACCGGTTGTATGACAGCAAAAAGTACAGTTAAAAGGACAAGAACGGCTCCCCATCATAGAAATTGCCCGTTTTTTATTTAATCCTGTAAATTCGGCCGACGGGCCGTCAATATACTTTTCAATATCAAACCCTTCATAATCCGGCCAGGGAATTAGTCCAATATTTTCAATATCCTTGCGCGGATTCGTTCTTTTAAGGTTAGCGCCATCTTTAAATATAATTCCTTCAATTTCTGAAAAATTACCGCTATTTTCCAAAGCGATAGCGAGTTCGCACATAGTTATTTCACCCTCGCCAATCACGCCAAAATCAGCAAATTTTAACGCTTCCATGGCTATTTCGGGCTCGGTAGTAATAATACCTCCGCCAACAATGGTCACAATGTTACTATTTACCCGCCTTGCCGACTCTATGATGCTTTTAACAAGGTGGTATTGGGGAGAAATTCCCCCAGTTGCAACCACGTCTATGTTGTTATTTTCAATTATATTTTTAATAACATCAAAAACATCTCCCCCTTGATGATTTAAATTCAGGGTAAATACATTAAATCCCGCCTTCTTCATACTTGAAGAAATATAGGCAACGCCCAATGGAAAAATATAACCGTCGCCAACGTTTTGCGTAAGACGCGGCATAACAAGAAGAAAATTAAGCTTTTGCATATTTTTTATAACATTTTACCGCATAAACGTTTTATGCATTCTTCTGTATATTGGTCAATGTTGTCAAATTCACAATAATCGTTCATAGTACAATCTTTGCATGGTTCAACTTTACCTTTATTGCCCGTCAAGTGTTTAATCTGTAATTCTTTCAACTTTTCACCTTTCCAAATTTCAGAAAGAGAGTTTTTATTAATGTTTCCCAATATATTTATTCTTTTCCAGTCAACACAGCAAGGAACGACATCTCCGTCCGCCTGAACCTGTACGCCTTTAAATATCTGCGCGCAAACCTGCCTTTTTATAACCTTTCCTCCTCCCCACCTGAATTCGTCAACAAAATAATCTGTATCAAGTTGGGGCCACATAGGAACCAAATTTTCAATGTAAATTTGGTCGCATTTGTCGTCAAATATCTCTAAAAATTTTTTCTTTTTATTTTCAGAAAAAACCGCTTTGTTGTGAATTTTAATATGAAGAGCGCATTTGCCTTTTTTTAAATTTAAGCTGCTGATGTTGTTTAATAAATTATCAAAATTTATTTTTGCCATAGAGGTCTGCCAATAATCTTCTGAAGACAGCCCTTCTATGGAAATAACCAATCTGTTTAAAAATTTCGGCAAATTTTCAATTAAATTTTCATTAAGCATGATGCCATTGGTAATCAGTTCTATTTTTTCTGCAACCTTTTTCTTTTTTGCGTATTGTAGCATTTTTATAATATCCCTGTTTATTAATGGATCTCCATTTCCGCAAACACGCAAAAGTTTTATTTTTTCAGGAAACTCGGCTATGTCGTCAATCATTTTTAGAAAAAGAGCTTTTGACATTAAGTCTTTTTTTAACATTTTTCCATTTGTTTTTTGAATGCAAAACCTGCATTTTAAATTACAGTATCCCGACGGCTCTACATAAACTACAAGCGGAGTTAAAAAAGGAATGTGTTTGCCCAGTTCTAGTCTTTCCTGAGATACCTGGGATATTAATTTTGCTTTTGTTTTCTTCATAATTCTTCTTTTTTAATTAAACCCTTATTTAAATCGTACCAATTATACAATTCTCTGATTTTATCATTTGTAGAACTAAATTTAAACCAGGTCAGCTCATTCGTTAACAATGCATTGTCTCCGCTGTATTCTCTTCCAAGCTTTTTTTCTTTAATTTCTATATTTAAATCTTTACCCGATATTTTAATAATTTTTTCTGCTATGGTTTTTAAATCATAAACTTGTCCCGGGCAGACATTATAAACTTTGTTTTTTGGTTCGTTATCAATAAACCATTTAACAACCCTTGCCAAGTCGTCAATATGCAAATAATCAAAATGCGTATTTTGATTGATAATAATAGGCATGTTTATAACCGCCCGGCAACAGGTATTTGAAATAAAACGATATCTGAAATCTTCGTATTTGCCAAAAACTCCAAAAAGCCTTAAATTGCGCACGCCCTCATTTGCCTGGGCATATTTTGTCATTATATATTTTGAAAAACCATACTGGTCTTGGGGAACATTTTTATCAAAATCTGTTTCTTTCATTTTGGGCCTCCAATTTTCACGGCCAAATTCGGCTCCGGAGCCAAAGTAAATCATTTTGCCAAAATAATCTTTACACCTTGTAATGTTAAAAAACATTTTTAAATTGTTTTCTAAAACTTTTGCCGGGTCATTTATTGTAAATTTTGTTGAAGCGTCATAGTTTGCCGCGTGTATTATTGCGTCAAACTTACTGCCTTTCAAATAATTAAAAACTTTCAAGAAATCTAAAAGATCGATCTCTTTAATATCAATGAAAATAATATTATAATCCTTATTCAGCTGCTCAAAAATATTTCTGGCTATAAAACCGTCTCCCCCGGTTATTAAAATCTTTTTTTGCATAAAAATAAAAAATTTAGTCTATGTTAAGCCAGTGGGTTAATTTTGTTTTTCTGTCTTTGTTTTCCGTTATTTTTTCATCCTCGTAAAAAGAATCACTCTTAAAATGTGTAGTTGACACTTCTTCAAGAATCGCGCCGGTTTTTGTTTTAAAATCGTGCTTCACTCCCCTCTGGACCAAAATAACTTCTCCGGGCTTGTATTCTTTTTCCTGGCCGTCAAGGCTTATTGCAAGGTCTCCGTATAAAATCTGGAATGTTTCTTCTTTTTGCTTGTGAAGATGGGAGGGGTGGCTTTGGCCGGGAAATAAAACAATCAACTTTTTGCAATATTCCCTGTTAACGCAGGTGATAATAACTGCTCCGTGATTATAAAAATCATCTATTCCGTAATGATGGGAAATTTCAATTTCCAGTTTATCGGGAAGGGCTATTTTGGCCTCTTCCAATAATTTTCTTGTTTGGGCCACAATTTTATAAACTTTTTCTCTTTTATTTGACTGCTTTATATCAGAAATCATTATTGGTTCTTTTTCATTTATGTCCTTTTGGCTTGCATAGTCGGCATACTTTGACATATTGTTTGCCAGCAACTGGTTTTCCTGGCTTGGCCAGGCAAAGAACACATTAACCGAATCAATTTTCTGGCCTGATTGTATTATTTGTTTTGCAAAAACTCCTCTTCTAAACTGCTTTAAATCGGCCATTTCTTTTTCTGAAAATTCAGCTCTTTTTCCTGAAACCCCGCAGCTTTCAAAAGCGTTTTTGGCTGAAGCCAGCCAATTTTTTACTTGTTCTGGCGCGGCCGAATAAGCATTAAGCTCAATTTCTGGCGCTTTTACGCCGACATGCTTTTCAAAAACCGTTACACCTTTTGCAATTGCCATTTTTATTGAATCAAAGTTGTCGGGCGCTTCGTGGGTGGAATAACCTATTTCCACTTCGGGGTAGCGTTTTTTTAATAAATCAATCTGGTTTAGCTGTAAGCTTTTTAGCAATGTCGGATATTCGCCAACGCAATGCATTAAGGTAAATTTCTTTTCTCTGTGGCTTAAAAAACTTACCACCCTGTCTATGCCTTCTAACGGAACGCCTGAAGTAGAGGCAATGATGGGTTTTTCTGTTTTTACTATTCTTTCCAACAGCGGCCAATCAGTGAAAGAGCAGCTGGCTATTTTAATAATGTCAAAATTGAGTCGTTCTATCAGGTCAACCGATTTTTCGTCAAAAGGGGTACAAATTGAAATAAAACCCAGTTTATCTATTTCGTCTTTTAAAATTTTAAACTGCTCTTCTGTTAATTTTGTTTCTAAAAACCTTTTTACATATTTTAAGTCGGTCCTGTTTTGAAAATCAGGGTGAATAAATGTGGGAATATCTCTGGCTTGCAGTTTAAAAGCAAAGTTATAGGGAAATTCTTTACTGACTTCGTAAATTTCCCTAATAATTCTTAAACCATGTTCAATATTCCCTTGATGATTATTTGCCATTTCAAAAATAAACAATGGCCTTTGATTTATATTTTTCATATATTTTTTAAATTAATAACAAAAATTTTAATACTATTGACATTTTTTATTTATAATATATAATCTTAAATAGTTGTTTGACATTTCAATATCTCACAAGGAGACCATAAATGGCCCAAGGCACGCCCGAATTGATTGATGGTTTAAAAAAAATTGATCCTTTACAACCTTACGGCACAGAGTTTTTTAATGCTCTTGCCAAACTCACGGTTTCCGTAGCAGTGGAGGCAGTTTGTCTCCGTCTGCAACGATATCTTCCGGAAATTGACGCAACAACCCTTATGGAAATTCAAGTTTATCTTGTTCAACGTTCGCCTGACGACACCGCCTATCCTGGCGAGTGGCACTGCCCCGGTTCTATAATGCGGCCGGGAGAAAGTTTTGAAGATGTTCTAAGAAGATTATCTGAAAAAGAATTCGGCGCAAATCTTGTTTCAACTAGATTTGTTGCCAATATCAACCCTTCAAAATTAGAACCAGAGGTCAGGGGGACGTTTCTCTCTGTCGTATACCTCTGCGTGTTTGAAGAAAAAGAAGGACTGCGGGGCAAGTGGTTCCCGGTGAATAATTTGCCGGAAAAAACCGTAAAATGCCATCGCGAAAGGATTATTCCCTGTGCTCTCGGCGCGTTTTTAGCCGACAACCCCAATATCTAATCTATATTCCGCCAACGCGGAAAAAACAATACACTGCGCATGCGCGTGAAAACAATTCATGCGCTTTTTTTATGAAATTTTCAAATTTCAATTTCCATATCGTCTATCGCAATAAAGGTGTTTTTGAATATGTTTTTTGCGAATTCCTCTGCTTCTTTCCTTTGTTCCAATGTTTTGTATCTATAAGCGTCAAAGTGTGTCAAGGCTAAATTTTTTACTTTCGTTTTTTTTGCTGTTTCGGCGGCAAGACCGGGATTCAAATGGATTTGCGGGGTATAATATTCGTTAATCTTAAATGAACATTCTGTTATAAGCAAATCAGCGTCTTCTGCCAATTTTATCAGATTTTCACAGGGAGCAGTATCAATGCAGTAACTGACTATCTTATCTTCAAGCTTAAACCTAAAACCTATGCATGGCGACCAATGAGACAGGGATTTTGAATCTGCCAAAAACGGCGGGTTATTTTTTTGTTCGGATAAATCATAAACTTCCATATTAAAAGACATGTATTCGTGCTTAAAGGGAACCGTGAAAGGCTGGCAGATTATTTTATTAAGAATGTCTTTTACACCATTTTGCCCATAAACAGAAACCCCTTGCTTAAAATTAAATTTATTTTTACAGTGCAACCCGACAATATGATCAAGATGAAAATGACTCAAAAAAAGATAAATTGGCCTTTCGTCTTTAATGTATTCGTCTAATTTATAAAAACCATTGCCAGCATCAAGGACAATAAAATAATCTTTCGTTTCGATAAGGGTACAAATAGTATTTCCTGTTTTGGTGTCAAACCAACCGTTTGTTCCTAAAAATTTAATTTTCATATTTTTTATGAAATGAGCTTGTTAATTTTAAACCAGTTATATGTTTCCTTAATTCCTTGTTCAAAATTTGTTTCTGGCTGCCAGTTTAAAATTTTATTTGCTTTTGTCCAGTCAAGATATTGGTTTGGTATTTCGTTTTTGGCAATGTTTAATATTTTGTAATTAATTTTTATTCCCAACGCTTCTTGTATTTTTTCTGCTGTTTCAATAACTGAAAATATATTTTTTGAGCCAAAATTAAACGCCTCGCCTTTTACTTTGCTTGTGTTTTGAGCCAATTTTATACAGCCTGCAACTATGTCTTTTATATAAGTATATTCTCTTATCATTTTGCCGTCGCTTCTTATTAAAAATTCTTTATTTTTTATAATTGACTCTATGGCTCCGGGAATTATTCTGGAAAAATTAAGGTCGCCCGGTCCAAAAACATTGCTGAATCTTGTAATAACAACCGGCAGACCGTAAGTCGTAAAATATGTCTTGGCTATCAGGTCAGCCGCTGATTTTGAGACGTCATAAGGATGGTCTCCTCTTAGGGGAGAGTCTTCTTTATACGGTAATTTTTCTGCCTTGCCATAAGCCTTATCAGAAGAAACCACAACGATTGATTCTGTGTTTCTTAATTTCCTGCAAGTTTCCAAAACATTCACCGTACCCATCACATTTGTTTCTATTGCCGAAAACGGATTATTATAGCAATCTTCAACAAGTGGCTGGGCAGCCAAATGAAAAACAATTTTTGGTTTTTCTTTTTTAAAAATTTCATAAATTTTCTTATCCCTCACATCTGTTTTATAAAACTTGGCTTTTCTGTTTATATCTTCTTTTCTGCCAGAAGACAGGTTGTCAATTATAACAACTTTATTGCCCTGTTTTATCAATTCATTTGCCAAATGACTGCCAATAAATCCCGCTCCGCCGGTGATTAAAATTTTCTTATTTTTAAAACTAATCATAAAAAAACGAGCTATCACAATTTTCTACGATCGTAGAAAATCGTGCTAGCTAAAATTAGTTTTGCCATATCTTCCACTTTGGGTCTTTTTCCCAAAGATCATTTAAAATCATAAAATCTCTGTAAGTATCCATTCCGTACCAAAAATTTTCGTGTTTATAAAGCGCCAGTTGCTTTTGCTGTATCAATCTTTCCAGGCCGTCTTCTATCATATCGCCCTCTTTTAAATAATTAAAAAACTCTTTATTAAACACCATAAATCCGCCGTTAACATAATCGTAAAGCTGGGGTTTTTGAGCAAAATTCGTAATCATATTGTTTTGGTCAACATTGACAAATCCCCATCTTGATATGGGGTGGACCCCGGTAATGGTTCCTGTTTTTCCATGGGCCCTGTGAAATTCCACTATTTTTTTAATATCAATATCTGCCACGCCATCCCCATAAGTTACCATAAAAATATCGTCTTGAATGTGTTTTTTCGTTCTTAAAATCCTTTCTCCGTGAGGAGTTTCCAGTCCTGTTTCAGAAAATATTATATTAAAATCGTCCTGGGGGCCGCTATTTTCAAAAAAATTAGTGATTTTGCCCTCGTTTGGCTTTAATAAAAAATCGTGGGTATAATATTTTTGTTTTAAAAAATAGTCTTTTATCTGGTTGCCCTTATACCCCAAAGCCAGCACAAAATCATTAAACCCATAGTGGCTGTAAATTTTCATAATGTGCCACAAAATAGGCTTTCCGCCCACCTCTACCAAGGGTTTTGGCTTAAACTCTGTTTCTTCTCTAAGCCGCGTGCCCATTCCCCCGCAAAGTATGATCGTTTTAATGTTTTGCATAATTTTTTTAGCATTGAGGATTAGCCTCTGTTCCGCTTTTAATTATTGATAATGATTTTTCTCCTTGATTAAAAATTAAATCTATTGTTGACAGATAAGGAATAAATTTTCCCCATAATTGAGGATATTCTTTACATTGAAAATTCTGAAAAATTATTTTAATGTTTTCTTTTTCAAATAAATTTTTGTCTAAAAATTCTTCCGCCCCCTTGGCGTCGTATAAAATATCAATGCCTTGTTTTTTACACAAATTAATCACTTTTTCTGTTTTTCCCATATTATCGTCTTTTAAATTAAGCTCTGAAGAAAGAACAATCCTTGTTTTAATGCCTAAAATATCACAAATCAATTTAATCAAATCTACATTGAGGTCTCTTAATAAAATATATTTTTTATAATAAATTTTTTCAAAAAACTGCTTATATTTATCAAAAGAAGGAGATTTTTTATAAGCTAAAGATATTGTTTTCCAGTGTTTTTCTAAGGGATTTCCTTGCCGATCTTGCTGATATGATATTTTAATTTTATAAATCGGGGTATCTTGCGGCGACTTCTGAATAGGAACAGTTAAATAAGCTTGGCCGCTAGCTGTTTTTATTTTATTTCTGTTTTGCCAGGATTTTCTTTCAAATTGCACGTGGTCAAAAATAATAAAAATGTCAGATGAATTTATCATTTCAAAATATCCAAGCCAGGGCAAATAAGTTGGTTGCAATATTATCCCTTTCATTTATTAAACCTGTTGCATAATAAGGATTTATGCTGCAATTTGCAATTTTGGCTGCAAATTTGTAAAAACTCGTCGGCTTATACTCTGTATAAACCTCCTCGTTTTTCCAAATTTTCGCTCAAAATTGCTTCATTTCACTTATAATCTTATTACGCAACAGGTTTATTATATTAATGTTTTTGTATTTATTTTAAGTAATATTTTTGTATCCGCGCCAAACAATGTTTTTGCATCTAGCCCGAGCTCTTTTGTATAATATGACCAGTCAAATGATTTGTCGTTTTCTAGTATATCTTTGGCTTTTTCCAGATATTCTTTTCTCTTATTTTGGTTATTCCTTTTTTCCATTATTTTAGCGAGGCAGAAATTGGCAAAAAGGTGCTTTGGAGCCAGTTCTAAAACATAATTAAAATCCCTTTCTGCCTGTTTTAACGATTCTTCTGTTCCTAACTTTAGGTTCCTGTTCTCTAAAAAATTATATTTTAAATTGTATAAATAATTCAGCCTGCTTAATTCTTCCGCTGTATAATCTGGATATTTAAGATTGGGGGCAGTATGAAATTCGTAATTAGCGCAGTCGTCTTGGCTGTATTCTTTCATTAAATTATTATTAATGCACCAATTATACAATTCTATGCCCGGAAAGGGCTGAAAGCAATAATATGCCCGCCAATCAAGATCTAATTTGCCCCCGAATTCCAGTGTTTCTAAAAATTCTTTTTTTGTTTCAAAGGGGAGTCCCACAATAAAAAATCCGATAATAAATCCGTTTTTTTGTTTTCCGTATTTTCTTATCAACCCCACCACATTTTCCACCTCTTTTAAGGTTAAAGGCTTTTTTATTTTTTTTAATGTTTCTTCGTTTCCAGATTCAATGGCAATATTAAAAACAGCTATTCCGCTCTCGCACATTTTTTTAATAATTTCTTCGTCGTTTATTGTTCTTACGGATAATCCTCCGCCCACCACCCACCTGATGCCAAGCTTTTTAAATTCATCCATTAATTTTAAAAACCAGTCCTTATACACGGTCATATTTTCGTCGTTAAAAACAATGGTATTCACGCCATAATTTTCTTTTAAAAATTTAACCTCATCAATTATTGAATCAATTTCCCTAAACCTCCAAACGTGCTTAAAAAAATGGGGCGAAGAACAAAACGTGCACTGGTTGGGGCATCCCCTGGTAGCTGTCATTGCTCCTAATTTTATTTCGCTTTTATCAAATATTCTGTATAAAAAACTTTTCCCTTCTTTGAAATAATATTCCATTTTTATATCTTCCCAGGGCAGTCTTTTTGAAGTTTTGAATCCCTGCCAGAATTTTTTTCTTTCGTTCTTTATTATTTTTTCGTCTTTCTTAAAAGCTATGCCCTCAACATTTTCTAAGCCAGATGAATTGTTTAGCGCCTCTATCAAGTCTGCTGTGCCAAGCTCGCCTTCAGACAAAACAGCAAAGTCAACATTTTTATCAGCTAAAGCCATGTTTGTTATATGAGTTGGATAATGGCCGCCAAAAACAACCTTAATAGAAATGTCTGTTTCTTTGATTGTTTTTGCAATTAAATGAAAAATATTTTTGCTTGTATAATACAGACAAGACAAGGCCACCATGTCTGGTTTGTAAGATATTATTAAATCTTTTAAAGTGCTTTCCAGGTTTTTTTTGCCAATAAACTTTATTTCTATATTCAAGTCAATAAAATATGTGTCGTATTTTTTTGTATTTTTTAAATAAGAATAAACATAAAGCAATCCTATGGGCGGTTCAAAATAGGCGTATCCCTGATTATTTATATTTTCAACCAATGTCGGGTCGGGGGGGTTTAAAAATAATATTTTTTTTATGGGTTTTGTCATTTAAAATATTTTGCTATTTTTTCTGCTTCTTCTTTTGCTTTTTTTAGTTCAAATATTTTTGGTTCGGCCGGATACAAAACTATTTTTTCAGGATTGAATTTTTTCTGGTATTTTGAAATATAATTTTTAACTCTTGGCAGATGATAAGCGCTGCTTACTATTATTATTTTTCTTTTATTTTGCAAAACGGCATCTGACATTTTTTTAAACTGGTCTTCTGTGTTTTTTATTTTAAAATTTTCAGAAACAATAATTTTCTCTTCTGGGAAATCGTATCTTTGCAAAAATCCTTTTTTAATTAACCCTCTTAAATTGTCGTTCTGTTCGTCTGAGCCGTTATAATAAACAATTGGCCTTTCTTTCCTTTTTTTTGCAACTTGTTTTGCCACTTTTAGGGCGGTTTCAAAACGGTCTTTATCTTCGTTTCTTTTATTATTTTTTAAGATATCTGCAATGCTTTCTTGGGGCCCCGAAAGAATAATGATCAGATCCCAATCTTTTTTTGCAACAGGATTTTTTTGTTTAATAATTTTTTTTATCTCTTGAAAGGTTTCTTCTTTTTTAGCATCAATAACATTTTTTGGGATTATATAATTATGCTTTATATTTTTATTTGTTCCTGCTATTTTTGAATTTTTTTCAAGATATTTTAATATTTCTTCTGCGGTAAAGTCTGTTCTTGGTTTAAAATGTTCCGCTATTTTTCTTACCAAAAATAAATCTGGCAGCTCGTCAACGCAAACCCTGATATCTTGCCTAAATAAATTTTTAGGAGCTTTTTTTACAATTATTTCAAACAAGTCCGGCCTTTCTGAAATGAAAGACACCACATGCTCTAAGTGTTCTAAATCTTTTGCCAATTTCAGGCTTTTTTCAAGGGCAGATAACTTTATAATTTCAATGTCTCCCAGGCCAAAGGGATAGCCCTCTATTAAAAAATAATCCGGCTTCTTTTTTAATTTTGAATATTCTCTTATGCTTTGGTCAATTAAACAAGGGTCAATTAAGGGGCAGTCTCCGGTAATTCTTATTATAGGATCTATATTAAATTTTTTTGAAGCCCCTATAAATCTGTCTAAAACATTATGCAAGCTACCTTGAAAAAAATAAGTGTTGTTTCTTTTAATAATTGGCAAAAGAATTGAATCTTCTTTTGTGTTTGGAATGGCCACCACTAATTTTTCAGCCAATTGCGATTTTTTAGCCCTTATAATAACCCATTCTAACAAGTGTTTATTTAAAATTTTTCTATACACTTTTCCCGGCAGTCTTTTAGACCCCATTCTTGCTTGGATAATAATTCCTATTTTTTTTGGAGTCATAATATTTTTTTAAGAATTTTCAACAGGTAATCTATTTCTCTGTCTTTTAAAGATGGATAAATAGGCAAAGCGACTAAAGAATCAATAGATTTTTTCGCGTTGGGAAAAAACTTATCCGGTATTTTTAAATATTGATGCAATGAAGGATATACCCCCCGGCCTAATTCTATGCCGTATTTTAAAGCTTTTTTTATAATCTCTTTTGGTTTTTTTTCTGTTTTAATAATATAGCGCCAAAAAATATTCTCTTTTGTGTTTTTGGGAATTTTAACTTTTTCTTTTAAATTTTTTTCGTAAATTTTAGCAATTTCTTTTCTTTTTTTTACAAAATAATCAAGCTGGCTTAACTGGCTGATACCCAAAAAAGCATTTAAATTGTCCATTTTATAATTATATTGAATATTATAATTTCCAGGTTTTTGCAAGCGCTGTTTGACAACTGAAAATTCGTAATCTGCCAGAAATCTTGCTTTTTCAATAATTTCTTTTGAATCGGTCAATAATATACCCCCTGCTCCAGTTGTCATTATTTTTGAGTGATGCAAAGAAAAAATTGATACGGCCCCAAAACTTCCTATTTTTTTGCCAAGATAATCGCCTCCCAAAGATTGAGTGGCGTCTTCTATAACAGGAGCGCCTAATTTAATTATTTTATCAATTTCAGCCGAACTGCCAAACATATGAGGAACAATAATAGTTTTGGTTTTTTTGGTTATTTTTTTCTTAACATCCAAAAAAGAAATATTAAAATCCATTTTCTCAATATTAAAATTGCAATCAGTTAGTTTTACCTTTGCCCCCGCATAATTAATGGCGTTTAACAAAGCCACGCAAGTATAAGACGGGCAAATAACTTCTTCGTCTTTTTTTATATTTAAAGAAAGCAGTGCCAAGTGCAGGGCGGCAGTTCCAGAATTCACTGCCAGAGCGTATTTCCTGCCTATATAGTCAGCAAACATTTTTTCGAATTTTTCAACTTGATTTTCTAAAAACAAAAAACTTTCTGGTTTTTTAAAGCAATTAATGTCTTTTTTTGTTATCGTCGGTCTATTCAAAGGAATTTCCATTTTTCCTATTTTTATAATTTGCCACAATTTCTACGATCGTAGAAATTGTGGCAAATTTAATTTAATAAATACCCCCACTGAAGACCGGTATTTTTTTTGACTGGGCTTGTTATTTTTTTCCCTAATATTAAATCAAAATATCTTGGGTGAATACCTGGTTTTAGGTTTCTCTCTGCCCTTAAAATATCAACATTCTGTTTATTTAGTTTTTCTCCTTTTTTTAAATCTTTAATTACAAAAATGCTTCTTTTATCTCTGGGGTAAATTTCTTTTTCTGAGGGCGCAATGCTTTTCTGGCCATTTCCCAAAATTTTTAAATAAGAGGGATTATTTAAAAACTTTTTTTTTTCTTTTTCACTCCATTTTTCTGCTTTTCTCGCTTCTTTGACCATTAATTTAAGCTCTTTTGGATTTAGGGCATAATGATGATCGGGACCCGGCAATTTTTTGTTTAATGTAAAATGTTTTTCAATTATTGAAGCCCCCAAAACCACTGCCAACCTGGGGATTATAACAGGACTCAAAGAATGGTCTGAAATTCCTACGGGAGTCTGGAAAATGGTTTTTAAAGTTTTAATACTTTCTAAATTAAAATCTTTTAAGGGGGCCGGATAACTGCTTACGCAGTGCATTAAAATAATTTTTTTGTTATTTTCCTTGCATATCGTTTCTATTGCCTCTTCAATTTCGCCTAATTTAGAAAATCCCGTGGAAAGAATTATTGGTTTTTGTTTTTTAGCTATATGTCTTATCAGCGGTAAATGAGTTATTTCGGGAGAAGCGATTTTATAAACATCTAAATTATTTTTTCCCAGCTCGTCTGCTGATTTTTCGTCAAACGGGGCGACAATAAAAATTAACCCCTTATTCTCTGAATATTTTTTTAACAAAGGAAGCCACTTCTTTGGCAATTCGATTTTTTTAAAAAAATCATATAAATCTATTTTACCTTGTGGTCCTGGAATTTTTCCGCAGTTTTTAGGATAAATCTTATTGGCTTTAAATAATTGAAACTTTACAGCATCTGCTTTGGCTTCGGCTGCAATATCTATTAATTTTTTTGCTTGCTCAAAATTTCCGTCGTGATTTGACCCCGCTTCAGCAATAATAAAAATCGGCTCTGCCCAGCCTATCCGTTTGTTGTTTGAAATTATAATCTTTTTCATAGTTTAAATCTAATTCAATTTGTTTCGGTTTATTTTGGTTTATTTCGGTTTAACAAATATTTTTAACAATCATAATAGTTCGCGATCGCGAGTTATTATGATTGTTGGATTTTTCTTATTTTTTTAAAATTATAATCCAATCCGAGTTTTTCTTTTTTAAGTTGGAAAATGTAGTTTCTGTTTTTTCTATGGTAATTTCTTTAAATTTTTTAAAAATTTTTCTTATCTCTTCTCTGCTTAAAAAACGCATAGCCATGCCTTTTTCGTTTGTATCTTTTATGTCTAAAACAAAAGTGTTTTTTTCTATTTTTTTGCCTTTGCCAAACCTGTAATCATCAATTGTTCTGGTGAAAATAAATGCAATGCCTCCTTTTTTTAAAATTCTATAGAGCTCGTCAACCGCTTTTTGGTATCCAAGCCCTGTGTTGTAGTAAAAAACGCCAAAAGAAATGACTCCGTCAAAAAAATTAGATTCAAAAAGTTGATCTTCCATATCTGCTTTTTTCAATGCGGCCTTTAAATTATTCTCTTTTAATCTTTTTTCTACAACCCTTAAACCAGATTCTGAAATATCTGTGGCATAAACAGAAAATCCTTCTTTTGCCAAAAAAATCGTGTGGCATCCGGCCCCGCATCCTAAATCTAATATTTTTATTTTTTTTCTCTCTTTTGAATCTCTTGGGAAATTGGCAAATACAAACCTAACCACGTGGTCTGACGGGTATTTTGGCTGGAATCTCGGATAAGAATGCAAATCTTCCCAACTTTTTTTCATTATTACATTCAGGTTGTCTTTTAACATAGGCTCGTTTTTTGCCGAACTTTAAACTTTTTATCTATCAAAACCCTTGACAACTCGTAGGCTCCGAAAAACACGGCTGTATAAAATATATCTCCCATTAGGCTGTTTTTGAAAAATGGCAGAGCCATAAGATAACACTGCAAAAATCCTGAAAATGTTTTGGCATACCAAGGAGTAAAGGCAAAAACAGCAAAGTTTGTAATAAAGAAAAATATAAAAGCGGTTAAAAGAGAGCTTCCTAAAATTGTATGCCATTTTTTATTTTTCTTCAGCCAAAATCCCAAAACAACGCAAAAAATAAAGCTTAAATAAACGGCGGCCATTATTTTTAAATCATAAAAACCTAAAAATATATCTGAGATAAACATTGCAGATACCGGCAGAACAAAAGCTGTTTTTTTTGAAAAATAAACTCCGCCGAACAAAGCCATGGCGGCTATTGGAGTAAAATTGGGAATATGCGGAATAATTCTGAAAACAACGCCCAATAAAATAAAAGAAAGGGCAATTATAAATTCTGCGATTTTTTTTGAATTTTTCATATTTTTTTGAATTATAAAATAGGGTATTTTTAAATTGTTTTAAAATTTTGGCTCCTCAAACCTGAATTCAACCTTATCGCCCGGTTTTAATTCTTGTTTGTCAGCGGCAACGGAAGGCATTTGGCCGTTTACGTAATACAGCCAGTATTTTCCGTCCTGGCCGCTTTCTTTATCTCCTATCAATTCAACAAAAGCGCCCGTGTCGCCGTAGGTTTTGGTTCTTAATTTTGACCTTAATTCTTCTATGGCGTCTTCCAATAAACTTAAGGCAGTTGTTCCATTGGCAAACTCGCTTGAAAAAGTTTCAACGTTTTCGTCTCCGTAATTAATCTCTAAAAATACTTCTCCCTTTATTTCCTCTTGTGACGTTTCTTTTTGAAAAATATCGGCTCCTTTTAAACCGGCTAATCCTGCTTTAGTAAAACCTACTAGCTGCTCCCCAAAAAGAACCGCTCCTATTGCCGCAATTGATATGATATAAATGCTTTTTTTCATAATGTTTTATTATTTTAATATTTTCTTTACCGATTTAATAATAAATTGAACTTCTTTGTTTGTCATTTTTGGAAAAAGCGGCAGGGTAATTGCCCGCTCATAATACTTTTCCGCTTCCTTAAAATCTCCTTTTTTGTACCCGAATTTATTTTTATAAAAAGAATGCAGGTGCAAGGGCATATAATGAACTTGACAGCCAATTCCCATTTTTTGCAATTCTTCAAAAATTCTTCTCCTGTCTTTCGCCCTTACCTGGACAGTATATATGTGCCAAGCAGATTTTGCGTAATTTTTTTCTTTAGGAATTATAATTTCTTTAATATTTTTGAAAGCTCCGTCATATTTTTTTGCGATTTCCTTTCTTTTTTTTAAAAATTTATCTATTTTTTTCAATTGGCTCAGGCCTAAGGCGCACTGAATATCTGTTAATCTGTAATTAAAACTCGGATTTTCTATTTCGTAATACCACCTGCCATTTTCCGGTTTTTTAATAATTCCGTGGTTTCTGAATATTTTAAGTTTTTCATAAAAATTTTTGTTGTTTGTCAGCGCCATTCCGCCTTCGCCTGTTGTAATGTGCTTTACCGGATGAAAACTTAAAACAGTCATATCTGCAAAACTGCCGACTTTCTTATTTTTATATTCTGCTCCAAAAGCATGAGAGGCGTCTTCAATAACCAACAATTTATGCTTTCTGGCAATTTTAAAAATTTCGTCGTAGTCGCAAGGGTGGCCGCAAAAATCAACTACAGCTATTGCTTTTGTTTTACTGGTAATTTTTTTCTCAATTTTTTTTGGGTCAATATTCAGCGTGTCTTTATAAATATCAACGAAAACCGGTTTTCCCCCCAAAATAGCTATCATATTAGACGTAGCGGCAAAAGTCAGCGGAGTTGTAATAACTTCATCTCCTGTTTTTATTCCGGCTGCGCTGTAAGCTGAATAAAGCGCGGCAGTTCCGGAAGAAAAAGCGACGCCGTATTTTGCTTTGCAGTATTTGGCAACCGCCTTTTCAAACTCTTCAACCTTCGGGCCTTGGGTAAGCCAATCCGATTTTAAAACCCTAACAACATTCTTAATATCTTCATTGTCTATCCATTGATGGCCGTAAGGAATAAACTTTTTCATATTTCTTTAATTTGGTTCTTGTCCAACCATTTTTTATTTTTATCAGAAGAATAAATAAAATCGCTAAAAACAGGCATTCCTTCTTTATGGTTGTCTTTGTCCCAAAAATAAAATTCTGGCTCTATTATAAAATAATTGTCAAATTCTTTGGCGTGAAGAGATTCTTCTTTTGTCAGTAAAACTTCGTGCAATTTTTCACCTGGTCTTATGCCAATAATCTTTTTTAATGCCATTGGGGCTATTGTTTCTGCTAAGTCAACAACCTTCATACTGGGAATTTTTGGCACAAATATCTCTCCGCCCTTCATTTTTTCAATGCAGTCTATGACGAATTTCACGCCTTCTTCCAATGTTATCCAGAACCTGGTCATATTTTCGTCTGTTATGGTAATTTCGCCTTTTTCTTTTTGTTCTTTAAATAAGGGAATAATAGAGCCGGAACTTCCCATCACGTTTCCATAACGGGCGCAACTTAAAGCTATTTTTCTTTTTCCCGAATAGGCATTGGCCTGCACAAAAAGCTTTTCGGCCACCATTTTTGTCGCTCCATATAAGTTAACAGGCTGAACCGCTTTGTCTGTGCTGATGTTTATCACTTTTTCCACCGAGTTGTCTATGGCCGCGTCAATTACATTAACAGCTCCGTCAATGTTTGTCCTTATTGCTTCAATGGGATTATATTCGCAAATTGGCACATGTTTTAAAGCCGAGGCATGCACAACAATATCACAACCCTGCATTGCCCTGTTTAATCTTTTGATATCTCTTACGTCTCCGATAAAAAACCTCAGTCTTGGGTCTTTTAATTTTCTTTCCATTTCTACTTCGGCCAGCTCTCTATTGTCGTAAATTCTAATGCTTTTTGGGTTATATTCTTTTAAAACAACCTCCACAAACTTCTGGCCAAACGATCCGGCTCCGCCCGTAATTAAAATTGTCTTGTTTTCAAAAATCATATTTTGATTTTTTTATATTTTTATAAGAAAAAACTACCACTCATTAATGGCTTCTTTTGTTTTACCTCTTACTTTTCTGTAAATTTCCAAAACCTTGTTTTCCATTTTTGGAGAAACCAACCTTAATATCTCGTGGCCCCATATTCTGTATTGGCCCGAAACCTTATAAGACTTGATAATTCCACTTTTTATCATCCGCTTCATAGTGCTTTCCGATACCTTTAAAAAATCTCTGGTTTCTTTCGGGGTATACACCCTACCCGGCTTGATTTCGTCTATTGTGTCGTTTATTGTATCCATGAATTTTAATGTTTAATTTATGATACTCTCCTGTAAAATAGGTGTCAATAGGTGTCAAAAAGTGTCAAACAATTTTTTTAAAAATAGTTTTGGCTAATGTTTTGTTTATAGCTGACGCGTAATAGAAATAATTAGTTTTTATTTTTTTATCGGGGTATTCTTTTATTTCTGAAACGAACTTGAAGTTGATATTATCGTGTTTAGAAATAAAAGATAAAAATTTGTCCGTAAAAAAAATATAATAAGGGTCGGTCATTGCCGGAGAATGCAGGGCAATATGAAATAAAGGAGCTGATTGGTTGTAATATTCCTTAAAACAGGCCAAAAGCCACTGATATCCGTATTTGCGGATGTCTTCAGGACCAGCCATTCCGCCCATAGGCATACGAGAAATAGGAACCATTAAAAGAGCGCCCGACTTATAAGGCATACAAATTCTTTTCAGTTTTGGCCAATTGGGCTTCAAGCCGGGGTATACAGAACAATCGTGGGTAAAGCCCAAATCTGTTAGAGCTTTTATTGTGTTATTGTTTAAAGACCACCTGCCTGCAACAAAAATTTTCGGCTCTTTATTAAATTTTTTTATAAAATATTCTTTTCCTTTGCCTATTATTTCCAGTTGTTCTTTTAAATTATAATCTGTTAAAGCGGTAGATATTTTATTAAAACGGCAGTTTTCTCTAAGATAAGAATCTCCCACAATCCATTTAAAATTTTTGTATTTAAATTCTTCCCACCCGGGGTGAATGTGAAGCCCGATTTCGTGGCTTATATTTTTTGGAAAATAATCAATGATTTCAGGCGAAATTGCAAAGGTTATTTTAGCTCCGTATTTCTCCGCCAATTTGATTAAATTTAAAACTCCTTTTTCTGTTCCTTCAACGGCTCTTTTGTCGTAAATAACCGCCTTTGTTTTTTTATCAACAAAGCCAAACTCCGTATGGCAAACAATAATAATATCCATTAATTTGGGCTGTTCTTAATTTTATTCAAAATCCACGAGGAACTTTGAATTTTTCCTCCGCCGACGGCTAAAACTATCTTAATGCCAAACTTTTCACAGGTGTCTGTTTCAATATTTTGCATTGTGCTGTCTCCTCCTTTGGCAAAAATTATTTCATTTCCCCTATATTTTTCCGCTAAAAAAGTTAAAGTTTTATCCTGTCTGCCGGTATCTCTGTCTATTGATAAAAAAACTTCGTCAACATATTTTAAAGCTTTTACTATTTCCATTCTTTCTTGCTCTGGCATAAAGGGAATGCTTCCCTTAATTTTTACCTGCTCGTTGTTATTTACAACTACAATCAAAAAATCTCCCAATTTTTTGGCTTCTCTTATTAAATTAATGTGGCCAATATGCAGGGGATTATAATATCCGGATGTGATTACAATTTTTTTCATAAATTATTTGTTATTGCTTTTTGCTTATTTAATTTGTATCATAAAAAAATATGGAAAACAACAGCCAAGTTAAACTGCAAAATAAAATTCATCTCTGGATATTAAGAGGTTTTTGCTCTATTTTATTTTTATCTGTTATTATTCTCCCCCCTACCTTTGAGCCCTCGGACTGGTCAAGAACAATTTTATTCAGAATGATTTTGACAGGACTTCTATTTTTTTTATTTTTTAAATTTTTTTATAAAAAAGAACTTTCTTTTTCTCTGCCAAAGATTAAAAACCCTGTTTATATCCCCTTTTTCATTCTTCTGGTTTTTGCTGTTAATTTAATTCTGGCAACTGTATTTTCACAGGATGCAATGTTTAGTTTTTTTGGAAGCCCTGGCAGGGCCGGAGGCCTTTTGAGTTATTTGTTTTTAATTGTTTTTGCCATTCTTTTGGCTATTTTTACAAAAGAAAAAGACTGGGAAACAATGTTTAAATACCTGCTTGGAACAGGCCTTATTATTTCTTTACTGGCCTTTATACAATACTTTGGAATTTTAAAAAATGTATTCCTTTCTTCTGAAAGTGGGCGCGTTAACTCTTTTCTGGGAAACGCTACTTTTTTGGCTATTTTTATGCTTTTTTTAAGCTTTTTGTCTTTTGTATTTTTTTTACAGCAAAAAACAAAAAAAACAAAAGTAATCTATTTAATTCTGTTTTTAATATTTATTTTTACTATTATAATTACCGGGTCGCGCGCCACCTATCTTGGAATGTTAACCGGTTTTGTTTATTTCTTTTTCTTTTACCCAGTCAAATCCGCCCCGCAAAGCGGGACGGTGTCCGCCCAAGGCGGACAATTTGACCGGGTGAATCCGATTAAATTGCTCAAAATAATTGCCGCCTCTTTTCTAGTTTTGACTGTAATTGTTGTTATTTTATTCAATCTTTTCCCCCAAATATCGGAAAAAAACAGATTTTTAAAATTGGTTTCAAGCAGATTATCCATAGAAAGAACCATCAAGGACATAACAGGAGCCAGGCTTGTCACTTGGCAGATAACCTTAAAAGCAATAAAAGAAAACCCTTGGCTCGGCTGGGGGCCGGAAAATTTTTATATTGCTTTTGAAAAATATTACGATCCTGTTCCCTTTAACCGCCAACGGCCGTGGTGGGACAAGGCGCACAACGTATTTTTGGAAATCGCCGCAAGCTCCGGCATTTTATCTTCTTTGCTGTATATTGCTTTTTGGCTAGCGCTTCTGTGGCAACTTGGAAAATTTAAAAAAGAACAAAAGAAATCCGCTGTTATCAGCAGTAATCAAGAGATAACGGCTCATGGACTTCAGGCAATGTTTATTGGATACTTAACCGCGCTCTTCTTTAATTTTGACAGCTTTTCAACTTATTTGATATCTTTCTTTTTTGTCGGCTATTCTTTTTATTTGCTTTTCAACCAGAATCCTGAAAAAAAAATAATTATACATCCTCCAAAAAATAATATTTTGGGCAAAAAGCCAGCTATTGTCTTCCTGGCTTTATTAATAATTATTTTTTTCTGGTTTTATAATATAAAACCTTTTTATGTGGCCGGACAAATTGAATACGCCCAAAATTTAACAGAAACAAAAAAATGCGAAAAATCGCTTTCTATAATGGAAAATGTCCGAGGAAGAAGCAATATTCTTAAGGCATATGCCGGCTTGAGGTATTCCGATTTCTTAAAATATTGCGCCAATCTCAACCTTGCAAAAGAAACCGAATACGTT
>ERZ1292629.649-Hain-H43-01um-R1-649-length-38333-cov-9_pt1 | contig 38333 bp, 48 predicted proteins | sample MGYA00564399_ERZ1292629 | MGnify/ENA primary metagenome ERZ1292629 (study PRJEB36523, sample SAMEA6512636) | groundwater metagenome | collected 2019-01-08 | study: AquaDiva: Metagenomics assemblies of 32 groundwater samples
GCTGAGAAGTACTAATGTTTCGATTCCTGTTAAGAAATTTGGAAATCACAAAAAATATAGATAAACCTGAATATATTGTTCTGGTGCTTTGACGGCGGGGTCACACCTCTTCCCATTCCGAACAGAGAAGTTAAGCCCGCTAGTGGCGATGATAGTTTTTATAGCGAAAGTAGCTAGGCGCCAGAACAATGTATTTAAGGAAAGAAAAAGCAAAAGAAATGTTGCTTTTTTGTGTTTTTACTTATAGTATCAATAAGCAATGAAGATTCTTTGCGAAAAAAGAAAAGAAACACTCAACCTTACTATTTCAGTTTTAATTACCAAAAATGACAAATCTATTTTATCAATTCTAAGAGAATTACAAATAAACGCCATAAAACGTTTATCCTTGCAGTCTAGGATTGGAACTTATATTTATCCACAAGAAACATTGCATTTTTCTGTTTTTAATCTAACCTCTTTTGATCTAGATGTGGACTTTAATTCGGCTAGAAACTTTGTAGAATCACAAGGATGGTTTAATACCCTAAGAAATTTTATAGGAGAAAAGTTGATTCAACTTAATAATAAAAATTATGATTGTAAAATAATCAAATTTTATATAGATACTAAGGACAAGGAAATAAAAAACTCTCTTACATTGAATTTAAAATCCGATGACCTAATTAAGGATTTGAATGAAATTGAAAAAAGTATAAAAGAAAAGTTGTATGATTTGGGTGTTTCTATACAAAACTTTGGGATTCAAGATAATAATGTAAAACTATTTCGCCTCAATATTCTTAGATTTTTCGGTGAAGAGAAGGCTTTTTTGGAGGGGTGTAACGATTTTTATAAATTTATAGAGGAGGAAAATCTGAAACTCGATAAGAACCCACTAAATGTAAAAATAGCTAAATTTTGTTTTGTTATTTCAGATTCATACCTATCTAATTCAGAACCTTGTATTTCTCATGATTAAAAGTGATAATATATCTATATGTGGTATATAGTAATAATTATTCTCGCATTTATTGCTCTTAAATGGATGGAGAAAAGATTTTTTCTTTGGGAAACAGTCATTAAGTATCTTTGGAAAGGTGTTTACATACATGCTGATTTGATGGCTTCACATATGAAACAGTTTGATATTACAAAGTTTGATAAACTCAGTTTACAAGGGCATAAATCACAAATTGATTTAAGAGGAAATTTAATTAACCATATACTTGATTATATTAATGCTCTTGAAATGGAAGAAAATACCAATGCAGAGGAAGAAACTTTTGGATATGGCCGTTATAATTTTGAAACCATTTTCATGATGGCAAAATCACATCCTGATGCTTTTGAAAATCTAAAAAAATAAGTCACGCCTCCTTCTTACAGAAGCTGTCTACTCATTGGACTTTTTCGTCGTGAGTACACTAGAAAAATTCTCAATGAGCCTTGCAGTCGGGTCCCAATCCCGACTTCACCCATTCCGACCTGCCCCGTCAAAAGCGTAGCTTTCTTCGGGGACAGAGAAGTTAAGCGTTGCAGAGCCGATGAGTTCGCGGGGTGAGAAGCGAATACTTGGAGCTTCGCAAGGCCGGAGTCCCATTCGTGGGACGAGGCGGGGTCGCGAGCAAAATCAGCAGATTTTGACTTGTGACAAAGTAGGCAATCGCCAGCACAAAGTGTTTAAAATTTTTGGTACCGGGGTTAAGCCCTGTTGAGCCAATGATAGTCGCAAGGCGAAAGTAGGCAGGCGCCAGCACCGAGTGCTTGATTCTAAATCCAGTAATAAATTACTGGGTTTTTTGAGTTATCCACATTTTATTGGACAAATTGTTCAGTATGTGATAACTTGAATTTATGACTACAAGTGAGCAGAATGTAATTAAAGCAATATATTTAAATTCTCATATATCAATGAGGGAAATTGCTAAGGAGTTAGGACTTGCTGGAGCTTCGTCCGCAGCCTATATTATTGATTCACTTGTAAAAGATGGTTATATTGAAAAGGTTGGAATTGCCACTAGTAAAGATTATAAGCTCACAGATGAAGCATTAAAAATAATTCCGGAAATTCTTTCCAAATATGTCACAACTAATCACGAACAAGGTTTTTTTGAACAAAATAATAAAATAGAGACAATTTTAAATACCAATGAAAAATTTCCAAAGTTTTTATCACCAAATAATGGTTCAGTTGATTCTGGCGGGGATAATGGTCTGCAGATTTTATCAAAGAGTATTACGCAAATAATAAGTAATCCCATAACTTTAGAAAAATATGGGGAAATAATAATATTTGGAACACTTTTATTAATTGCGTTACCGGTTTCTCGTTATAGCTTAGGAAGCGATTGGTTTATTGGATTTATATGCACAGCTGTGATTCTGTCGCTCACGGCATTATTAATAATTTGTCTAAAAAAATAATATGAGCTTAGGAATTTGTACAACAACATCAGAAGGAATTGTATTAGCAGCAGATAGTCGCCAGTCATACAGGAATCAAAAGGGCATGAGTCGCGTAGGTTCAGATTCTGCTTCAAAGGTCTTCAAACTTACCGAAAAGGTGGGTCTAATTGTCACCGGTCTAGCTTTTTTACCCAAAGATGGAGTTTTAGAAAACATTAGTAAATTTATTGAAGATTTCGGAGTGACGCATGATTTAAAGAAGATGACAGTAGAAGAAATTTCAAATGAACTGGAAAAATATTTCAAGTCAAAATATGATTATAAAAAAGAAATTAAAAATCTCGCAAAAGTTCTTGAAAATAATTTATCTGCGCAAGGTGTTGAAGTTGTGAAAATAGAAGAAAAGGAAACACACGTCGAGTTTATTTTTAAGGACAAATTAAATTTAAATCTTGAAAAAAAGGGGATAGCTGGTGTTCAACAGCTACAATTTATAGTTACTGGTTTCAACCGAGATGATTCACATCAAACAAGTGTCGTATATGTACCAGGAAATACTCAAATAAAACGTGATGCTAAAAAACGTGGCCAAGAATATGGTGCGGATTGGATAGGTCAAATCGATGTGATAGCAAGGATAATAAAGGGTTTTGATTTGCGTATTGAAAATTTGCCGTTTATTACTAAAGCAATAGCCGAAATAACACCTGCGCAAGTTCAAGCTCAGCTAAACACTCTTGAATATGTTATTCAATGGGGGACAATGACGTTACAGGATGGTATTGATTTTAGCAATCTAGCTATTAGGACCACAACCGCTATTCAAAGGTTTTCAGATGGAATAAGAGCTGATCCAGGTGATATGCCGGGTGTTGGTGGTGCAGTTGATATTGCTGTTATTACAAGAGATAAAGGTTTTGTGTGGGTTTCTAAGAAAAAATTAACTGCGGGAGAAAATGTTGTTGATCTGGAGAAATTACCAAAGATAAATTAAATTTATGAAACTCCTTCTTACATCTGCTGGATTAAAAAATAAAACACTTGCAAAAGCGGTGCTTGATTTGGTGGGGAAGCCGGCAGAAGAAATACATCTTGCTTTTATTCCTACGGCGATGAATCCTGCGAGAGGCGATAGAGGTTGGTTTATAGATAATTTATACGAGATAAAACAACAAAATTATAAATTTATAGATATTGTTGATATTTCAGCGCTACCGAGAGAAGTTTGGCAGCCACGTTTAGAAACAGCAGATGTTTTAATTTTCTCAGGCGGAGTTCCTCCTCACTTGATGAGATGGTTGAATGAATCAGGATTAAAAGATTTATTGCCAGAATTTCTCAAGACCAAGGTATATGTCGGTATCAGTGCGGGCAGTATCATAATGAGTCCAACTCTTATGCTTGCGAGTGACGACCACAAGTTACTTTACAAAGAAAAATTTGGTTACGAGGTAAATGATGGGTTAGGATATGTTAATTTTTATATACGTCCGCACTTTAATGATCCCAAAAAACCAAAGAGCCAAAAAGAATTTTTGGAAGAATTTGCAAAAAAATTTCCTCACACTATCTATGCAATCGACGACGGGATGGCAATAAAAGTTATTGATGGAAAAGTAGAGGTAATAGGCGAAGGGGAATATGTAGTTTTTAATAAATAAGCTGTTATACTAAAAAATATGCCGATAGGAAGTGCACCAAAAACAGAACTTAAAACAGAAACCCAGTTTCAATTGGTTGACCGGATGTCTCCTGAAATTATGAATGCATTGGCAAAAGCATCTGTGTATAAAAAAGTAGGTTTGACAAAAGCTCGTCTGGCCGTACCCGGAGAAATAGTCACAACTATAATTAAAGGAGCTGAAGGTGATATCAAAGAAATGAAAAATACAGCAAAGGAAGGCGACCGAGTTGTTGCTGGTCCATTAGGTGAAGAATATCTTAATACTGCAGTCGAATTTCCCGATAATTATGAAGCAACTGATAAAGCCGGCTGGTATTTACCAAAGACTCATTGTCGCGCTATTCCAAACCCTTTAGGTAGGAAAGTAAAAATGATTACCTCCTGGGGTCCTCCGGAATATCAAGACGAAAGATGTTTTTTTGCCTGTAAATGTGACGAGAATGGAAAGATAGATACAAAGAAAGGATTTTATTTTGTAGCCTTCGACAGTTTTATTCAAACATATAAGAAAATTAAAGACTAAACTTTGTTTGTTTTTGATGCTACAATGCCCTTATGACCTGGGCTTTGAAAAGGCAAATTTTTTATCTTTTGGTGCTGATTTTATTTATCTGCGTTTTTGTATTTTTAATAATTTCTCCCAGTTTTAATCAAACGCCAAGCTGCACAGACAGCAAGCAGAACGGGAGCGAAACTGGCGTGGATTGCGGGGGGCCTTGTGCTCGCGCTTGCACTTCGCAAGTGGATCAGATTTCCATTCTTTGGGCTCGTTCCTTCAGGGTAGTGCCGGGACGCTATAACGCTGTGGCCTATCTTGAAAATCATAATAAAAATACTGCTATCAATAAAATAAATTACCGATTTCGTTTTGCCGATAGCAACAACATTTATATTGGCAAAAGAGAGGGCAGCACTTTTATTCCTCCTTCAGGCAAACTGGCTGTTTTTGAGCCCGGGATAGATATTGGAAATTCCATCCCCATTTATACTACTTTTGAATTTACGCAGGTACCGCAGTGGATTCAAATTTCACCAGGAAAAATAAATCAATTCAAAGTTTTAATTTCCAATATCAACCTTCTTGATGAAACGAGTTCTCCCAGACTCTCTGCCACCTTAAAAAATAATTCTTTATCTGTTATAAAAGGGCTGGATGTGATTGTAATTTTGTATGATAATTTAAGGAATGCTATTTCCGCCAGCCGCACTTATTTAGATTCTCTGGCCGGAGAGGAGAGTAAGGATATTAATTTCACTTGGCCAGAACCTTTCTCCAACAAGGTCATTGTTAAAGAAATAATCCCTATGTATAATTTCTGGTCAAAGTAAAATAATGACTGAGTATGTTCTCAAAAGAATAGATTGGATGCTTGTTCTTTTCATACTTCCGATAATTGTTGCCGGACTAGTCACCATGAAAAGTTTTGCGCCGCTGGAAGATACTGGCCTTTTTTTCAGTAAACAGATTGTTTGGATTTTAGTTGGTTTTGCCGTTTTTTTCACTTTTTCTTTTATAGATTTTCGTTTTTTGAAACGTACCGATGTATTAGTGGCGATATATCTTTTAAACTCTCTGATTTTGCTGATGCTTTTTATTTTAGGAAATATTTCTCACGGCTCTAAAAGCTGGTTTGATTTCGGTTTTTTTTCTTTTCAGCCGGTTGATATGATGAAACTAGTATTAGTGCTTATTTTAGCGAAATATTTTTCTCGTCGTCATGTGGAGATTAGAGACATAAAACATATTTTTATTTCCGGTTTTTATGCATTTTTACCCTTTGTTTTAGTGTTATTTCAGCCGGACTTCGGTTCTGCCATGATTATCGTTTTTATCTGGCTTGGCATGGTGCTCGTCTCCGGAATTTCTAAAATGCATTTATTGGCTGTGTTTGCTTCCGGTATTGTAATTTTCATAACATTCTGGTTTTTAGTTTTTGCCCCGTACCAAAAAGATCGTATTCTAAATTTTATTAATCCGCTTACTGATATTCATGGCACAGGTTATAATGCATTTCAGTCCACAATAGCTGTGGGTTCCGGAGAAATTACGGGCAAGGGTTTAGGTTTCGGCACACAGTCGCGGTTAAAATTTCTGCCCCAACCTCAAGCTGACTTTGTCTTCGCGGCATACGCTGAAGAGTGGGGTTTCATCGGTTCCTTTTTAATTCTTCTGCTTTATGGGCTGGTTATTTGGAGAATTCTTTATTTTGCCACTTTCGGAGCGTATAATTTTGAAATACTTTTTAGTATGGGCATTGCCATCTTTTTTATAAGTCATATACTCATAAATATTGGTATGAATTTGGGATTAATGCCAGTAACCGGCATACCGTTGCCTTTTATGAGTTATGGTGGCTCGCATCTCCTATTCGAATTTGCCGGTTTAGGAATTTTAATGAGTATGAAAAGATACGCAAGATCGGTACATCGAGATGACACGAAACACGAGTTTTTGGGGGTATAAATAATAACCCCAGGTCTTGCCTAGGATTCCTAGGCAAGACCTGGGGAACAAAGTATGCAATTAATTGACGGAAGAAAAATACGAGATCAAATTTTAGCCAAAGTAAAAGAAGAAGTGGCTCTACTGACATTTAAGCCTATTTTTTGCGATGTGTTAGTGGGCGATGACCTTGTTTCCCGTCAATACGTGGAAATGAAAGCGAAAACTGCCGAGATGGTAGGTATTCATTTTCACAAAGCAACTTTCCCTGCTTCAATATTGACAGAAGATTTAGTAAAAGAAATAAAAATTTTGAATAAAATAGAGAATATGTGTGGGATTATCGTTCAGCTTCCACTGCCAAGATCAATCGACAAGAGAACGATCCTTGACAATATTGACCCGCGGCTAGATGTCGATTGTCTAGGAACAATTGCCAGTGAAAAATTTTATAATAACTACAACAGTCAAACAGATTTAGGCTATCCTACAGCGCTCGCTTGCATGGCGCTACTTGATTCTCTTAGTTTGGACTTAAAAGGAAAAATTATTGTTGTACTAGGTAAAGGAGAGTTAGTGGGTAAACCCGTAGCAGCGCTTTTGCGTGATCGAGGCTTAATCCACCTTGTCATTAGTAGTAAAACGGAAAACAAAGAATATCTTTTGCAACAAGCTGACGTTGTGATTTCAGGTATGGGAAAAGGAAAATATATTACAGCTAACATGATAAAATTAGGGGCAGTTCTGATAGATGCCGGCACTAGTGAAGAAGGAAGCAGTCCGTTTGGTGATCGTCCAAACATTGTCGGCGATGTTGATTTACAATCTGTTAGAAATGTCGCAGGCTACGTCTCTCCCGTACCCGGAGGAGTGGGGCCGGTCACTGTCGCGATGCTTCTAAATAATGTACTTAAGGTTGCAAAACAAAAAAACGATGAACAATAGCATATTTTATTTTTTTTATAATTTAGCGCATCAGTCAAATTTATTTGATAATATAGTTATTTTTTTTGCTGTTTATTTTCCATATTTTGTGGCTTTAATGGCTGGAATATTTTTTGTTTTTTATCGTAAAAATTGGCGGGAATTTTTCGTAATCTTTTTTACCGGAGGCCTGACGGTAGTTTTTGATTTAATATTGAAATATTCAATTCATGTTACACGGCCTTTTTTATCGTTGCCCAACATTTATCCGCTTTTTCCAGAAGCCGGATACGCTTTTCCTTCTGGTCATGCTGCCGTTTTTTCAGCAATAGCTTTTGCTATTTATTTTAAACACAAAAAGGCGGGATTTGTATTTATGCTTTTTGCCTTCTTAATTGGTCTGGCGCGCATTATCGCCGGCGTGCATTTCCCTATAGATATTTTTGGGGGATTTATTCTGGGCTTTGTAGTTGCTTTTTTAATAAAAAAAATTTCTAATTTAAAAAAGTTAATTTAGAACCTCACCCCAGCCCTCTCCTGGAGAGGAGAGGGGGAAGTCTCCGGATATTGTATGATGTAACCCCTTCTCATTTCCAGGAGAAGGGGTAGGGGATGAGGTTGTGTATCAAGTTGCTTATTTTGTAAAAAATGTATAATATATCGATATATTTATGCGAAGGAGAATTATATTGGCATTGATAATACTGATTTTGGGTTCTGGGGTAGCTTTTTTTGTTTACAAGACTGAACCCAAATTAAATAAGAATTTTGAGACCCAAAAGGCATTCTTTAAGAAATTTCCTTTTCGTTTGGGTCTTGATCTTTCCGGAGGCAGTCACCTTATATATAAAGCTGATGTCGGCGCCGTGGAATCGAGTGAAGTAGGAAGTTCGATGGATGCGCTTCGTGATGTCATCGAACGCCGAGTGAATCTTTTTGGAGTTTCCGAGCCGGTGGTGCAGGTGCAGCGCGGCGGGTTTATTTCTGGCGGGGAAGAACAATTAATAGTTGATCTCCCTGGTGTGACTGATGTCAAGCAGGCGATAGATATGATTGGAAAGACTCCATTTCTGGAGTTCAAAATCGAGGCTCCAAAGGACGTTCCGCAAACTGCAACAATAGATAAAGACGGTAAAGTAAATTTAGACATTGGTTCTCAATTTATTGCCACTGAACTCACTGGCCGATATTTACAAAAAGCGACTTTGGAATTTGACCAAAATACTCGTGAACCAAAGGTAAGTTTGCAATTCAACGATGTCGGCACGAAACTTTTTGCGCAGATAACTAAAACCAATGTCGGTAAAATGGTGGCTATCTACTTAGACGGCGCGCCGGTATCGACTCCAGTGGTCCGTGAAGAAATTCCGAATGGCCAAGCGGTTATTTCCGGCAGTTTTACTCCAACGGAAGCAAAACTATTAGTTGGCCGATTAAATTCAGGCGCTCTGCCTGTGCCGATCACCCTTCTTTCCACGCAAACTATTGGCGCCACCTTAGGGGAGTCTGCCGTCAAGGCCGGAGTAAAGGCCGCAATTCTGGGATTTCTTTTGGTGGCCATCTTTCTTATTCTTTGGTATCGCTTACCCGGTCTTATCGCGGTACTGGCGCTTTCTTTTTACACGGCAATTCTTCTGGCCATTTTCAAACTCCTGCCGGTCACTTTGACCGCGGCCGGCATCGGTGGGTTTATTATTTCGCTCGGTATGGCTGTGGATGCGAATGTGCTTATATTTGAGCGAATGAAGGAGGAAATAAGAAAGGGGAGCAATATTCATGATGGGATTCATGCCGGTTTCAAGAGGGCTTGGACATCCGTGCGAGACTCAAATACTTCCAGCATCATTACTTCCATTATCCTATTCTGGCTGGGTACACCGCTCATCAAAGGGTTTGCGCTTACTTTTGGTCTAGGCGTTCTGGTGTCTATGTTCTCTGCCATCACCGTCTCCCGCATCTTCCTTTTCGCCCTTGGCATTGATAAGACGAATAAATTTACCAAGTTTTTATTTAGTTCCGGGATTACTAGAACCTAGCCAGATAGAGCCTAAGACTCTATCTGAAAAAAACTATAATCTAATTCACATGTTTATCGTCAAATACAAAAAAATATTTCTTTCTCTCTCGATCATGCTGATGGTGGTTGCAGTTATTTTCACTTTCACTTTCGGTCTCAAGCTTGGTATTGATTTTAAAGGGGGGGCGCTTCTTGAGTTAGATTTTAGCCGCGGGCGCCCGGAGGCTGATTCAATCCAGAATAATTTAAGGTCGCTCGGTGTTACCCAAGCTCTCGTCCAGCCCACAGGGGAGACTGGGTATCTTATCAAGACTCGCGATCTCACTGAAGAAGAACATCAGAAGATTCTGTCTCTGTGGTCTTCTGGGTCTTCTCCGTCTGGGGATGGAAAATACGAAGCCGTAGAGAAAAGTTTTACTTCTATCGGCCCTTCGGTTGGAAGTGAACTTGCCCGTAAGGCTATCCTTTCTATCGTCTTTGTCATTGTAGCGATTATTCTTTTTATAACTTTTGCTTTTCGCAAAGTGTCAAAACCGGTGGCCTCTTGGAAATATGGAATTATTACAATTATTACCCTTCTTCATGACATCGTCATACCAACGGGAATTTTCGCTTTATTGTCTCATTATACCGGCGCGGAAGTCGATACGCTTTTTGTCTTGGCACTTCTGACTATTTTAGGTTTGTCGGTGCACGACAAAATTGTCGTTTTTGACAGAATCAGGGAAAATTTAAAGGCAGGGGAAAAGGAAAATTTTATGGATACCATTGGACGAAGTACTAGCCAGACCATTGTCCGCTCAATTAATATCACTCTCACGATTATTTTCGTACTGGTGCCGCTTTATTTATTCGGTCCGGAAACAACCAAGAATTTCTCGCTGATTCTGACTATTGGTCTTTTCTTCGGTGTCTATTCTTCGCTTTTCTTTGCTTCACCGTTGTTGGTGTGGATAGAGGAGTGGCAAAACAGAGGATAGACTTGCCTTTACTTCTTGCTTATTGATATAATATAAGCTATGAGATATATTTTAATAATTTTAGGCGTTATAATTTTGTGGGCGATTTTTGTCTACAATGGTTTTGTTTCTTTGGTGAATCGCGCGCAAGAAGCTTGGGCGGATATTGAAGTGCAGTTAAAACGTCGGTATGATTTAATTCCTAATTTAGTGAACACGGTAAAAGGATATGCAAAGCACGAATCCAGCGCATTTGAAAATGTCACGAAAGCGAGAAGCATGGCAATGGGGGCCCAAGGTCCCACTCCCAAGCATGCGCAGGCCGAAAATATGCTCTCTGGCGCGCTTAAGTCTCTTTTTGCCATTTCTGAAGCATATCCAGACTTGAAAGCCAATACGAATTTTTTAGCATTGCAAAACGAACTTTCTGATACGGAAAATAAAATTCAAGCGGCACGCAGGTTTTATAACGGAAATGTCCGTGACTTGAATATAAAAATTGAATCTTTTCCTTCAAACATTTTGGCCAAGCTATTCAATTTCTCCAAGAAAGAATTTTTTGATCTAGATGATAATGATGTTGCTCAAAATCCGGTGGAAGTGAAGTTTTAGGATCAATAATTAATTTAAAAACTCATGATTACTCCAGAACTTATAGAATACATACGAGGAGAGTTTACCAAAGGGCGTACGCGTGAAGAAGTTCATGCGGAGTTAATCAAAAATGGAGGATGGAGTGAGGCTGATTTAAGCGAAGCGTTTAGGACAGTAGTTCCAATGCAAGGTTTTGTTGCCCCAAACCCAGCTACTCAAAACATTATGATTGCTCCGATTGCAAAAAATAGATCAAAATCAAAATCATTCTGGCAAAATTCAGTTTTTATTATAATAAGCTTAATTTTTTTAGTTTCCTGGTGGTTTTATCGCCCGCAGATAATTAGTTTTTGGAATTCAGGGATTAACACTTTAGAAGAATTATCTGTTAATTCTTGGAATTCATCGGTAAATAACTTGAAAAAAATTTCTATGCCCTCTTTTAATTTTGGGAAAATTTTTAGTACCGACCAAATACCAAATAATTTCGTTGTACCACAAAATAATCCGATAATAAAACCAACAATTAGTGTGGTTAAAGATTGTGGAATTGGTACAGCGCCAGACCTAAAAAATCCTTTTACCTACGAGAATAATGCAGTATTAAATTGTTTAGGCAATAGCGCCCTTCATTGTGAAGAGGCTAGGGTTGTTCTTAAAAATGATTTATTTCCGACGGTTTTTCAAATTGTCCGAGATAAAAATGCTGATCAAGATATTTGCAGATTTAAATTGTCATATGCGGAAGAGAGCGCGCTCATTGATGTTACCGGCAAAAAATTGGCTGGCCAATATGTTACCTGTCCCCTTAGTCTGGTTAAAGAGTTGGATGAAACAAAAACTCCTCCTTCGTTCGGTGTTCCCAATACGAGTGATCTCGGGAAATATGCAGGCCAAATATATTTTTACGGCACTCTCGGCTTGTTTATAGAAAATAATGTTGACCAGAATAGAATTCAAAGTCTCGGCTGTAGGGGAGATTACATTTCATCTGTAATAGCTAGTTACCAAAAGGCGCAATAAGATATTAACTAGAAATCAGCAATGGCTACGCTTTATACCGAGCAATCAAAAAATGTAAGAAAAACATGGCTCCTGATGTCTGTATTTTTTGTTATAGTCATCGGACTCGGCTGGTTTTTCAGTCTGTACTATGGGGACCCCAATATTCTCTACATTTTCATAATCTTTAGCATTGTCATGAATGTCGTTTCATACTGGTTCTCGGACAAAATCGTTTTGAAGTTGGCTGGAGCGCAAGTGGCTAAAAGAGAAAAATTTTTTGATTTATACGCAAGTGTGGAAAACTTATCTATTGCCGGAGGACTGCCCATGCCTAAAATATACGTGGTGCAAGATCCGGCGCCTAATGCTTTTGCCACGGGCAGGGACAAAAACCATGCTGTAATTTGCGCGACTACCGGACTGCTTGCGATTCTAAACAAATCTGAATTGGAGGGGGTGATAGCTCATGAACTTTCGCACATCGGGAATAAGGACATGCTTCTTTCGACGGTGGTTGTTGTTTTGGTAGGTTTTGTCTCCATACTTTCCGACATATTTATGCGTAGTGTGTTTTGGGGAGGGCATAGAAATAGCGATAATAAAAGTCGCGGTTTGCTTATGCTTGTGGGGGTTATCCTTTCAATTTTGGCGCCGGTTTTTGCCATGCTTATCCAGCTTGCTATTTCCAGGAAGCGTGAATTTTTAGCAGATGCCTCCGGGGCCCTTCTTACTCGCTATCCCGAAGGTTTGGCAAGCGCGCTCCGCAAAATTTCTCAATACCAAAGACCTATGTCTCGCCAGTCAAAGGCCATCGCTCATCTTTACATTGCAGACCCCAAAGGTGTTAGGCTGGGTAAAAAAATAAGTGGACTTTTTGCAACTCATCCATCGGTGGAAGAAAGAATTAAAGCTTTGGGATTTTAATCTTTTCCTCTCCCAAACCCCTCTCCATTTATTACTAAAATGGAGAGGGGAAAGCAAGGGGTGAGGTTTTCTCATAATTTTGCTATACTCTCCATATGGATATAAAAGACGTGGAAAACCTTGCGGAGCTTGCTAGAATCGAGCTTGGAGAAGATGAAAAAAAGGAAATACTTTCGGACATGAAAGTTATTTTGGATTACGTGAATCAAATTCAAGAGGTAAAAATACCTGCCAAAGTTGGAGAGCAGGGCAGGGTGGATGTGGAGTCCGATTATCGTCCATACAATGTCTGGAGAGAAGATTTGCCCGCCGGGGCGGGTGAGGGTTCCTTTTCTCGTGAACTTATTATAGAACAATTCCCAGATGCGCAAGATAATTTTCTAAAAGTGAAAAAGATATTATGATTGATTTAAAAAATCTGACAATCGAAAAAGCCCATCAGAGTTTACTAAAGGGAGAATTCACTTGCCGAGAACTGGCGCAAGCGTATCTGGAAGTTATTAAAGAAAAAAACCCAAGAATTAACGCATATCTTGAAGTATTTGATGATGTGCTTGATCAAGCCGATGTTGCGCAAAAAAGGTTTGACTCAAAAACATCCACAATTTTAACTGGTATTCCTTTTGCCGTCAAAGATAATATTTTGATAAAAGGTAGAAATGTAACTTCCGCCTCAAAAATATTACAAAATTATGTGGCATCTTATGATGCCACAGTTATAACTAAATTAAAAAAGCAAGGTGCTGTATTCTTAGGCAGGACAAATATGGATGAGTTTGCTTTAGGTGGGTCAACGGAAAATTCGGCATACGGAGTGACAAAAAATCCATACGATACAAAGAGAGTTTCCGGCGGTACCTCCGGCGGTTCGGCGGCATCTGTTGCGAGCGATATGTCTCTGGTTGCTCTTGGTTCGGATACAGGAGGTTCAATTCGCGAGCCGTCTGCGTTTTGCGGGGTTGTCGGGTTTAAGCCTACCTACGGCAAAGTATCCCGTTATGGTTTGATGGCCACAACATCATCTTTCGATGTTATTGGTCCGATTGCAAAGACGGTTGAAGATGCGCAGATTGTATTTGATGTTATCAATGGGAATGATGTCTTGGACAGTACTTCTATAAAGGATGATATTTATACAGAACCCAAGAAAAAAAATAAATTATCAATTGGAGTGCCTTGGAGTCTGATAAATCAGGAGGGAATTGACCCGAAGGTTAAGGATAATTTTAAAGAAGCTGTCAAAAATCTAGAAAGTTCCGGTTATAAAATCAAAGATATTGAACTCCCTAATTGCCTTGCTTTGTATTATATTATTAATTTTGCTGAAGTTTCCACGAATCTTTCGCGTTTTGACGGAGTTCGGTATGGCGTGCACAAAAACGGAAAAAATTTACTCGGAGATTACTTGCTCTCGAGAGGCACAGGTTTTGGTAAGGAATCTAGAAGGAGAATATTACTCGGTGCATATGTTCTATCCGCAGGTTACTATGATGCATATTATGGAAAAGCGCAGAAAGCCCGTGAAGCTTTAAGGAAAGAGTTTAAAGAATTATTTTCTAAAATTGATTTGATATTAACACCGACCTCTCCAATACCCGCTTGGGAAATAGGAGAAAAAAGTGATCCGCTTTCTATGTATTTGGTTGACATATTTACGGTTACTGCAAATATTATCGGGGTGCCTGCCATGTCTTTACCTTCAGGCTTCTTAGAGATAAAAGGAAAAAATCTGCCTCTGGGGATTCAATTTATGGCTTCGCACGGGAGGGAAGATCTTCTTTTTGAAATAGGTCAAAAATTTGAAGCTATTTGCTCTTAAATTATCTTAAGATATAATGCCTATTATATGAAACCTGAAAGCATAGGGGGGGTCCCAGCAATCCTACAAGAAAAAGAGAACAAAAAGAAGGGCTCGGTAAACCAATACCAGTTAACTTTTTTAAGCTTGGTGGAACTTGGGATATGATATTTAGAGAAGACGGACAAAAAATTGGTTCAGGGAGTTTAGACGATAATAAATTATTAGAAATGCAGACAGGGTTAGGAATGTTTACGAGAGATCCTAAACAGAGAGCATTGGCCGAAAGAAAATTAGTCACAGAACTTTACGCAAGATTCAAAGGAGTAAATAAAGAGGAACTAGATGCGGCCGAACATTTATCTAATTGGGCAAAAAATGAAAAAGATGAACAATTTGGGGATTTTGTTAAGGGCCCACTCTTACCTTTATTTAGTGGTGATAGTTCGCATTTAAGAAATCCGATTACGGCTCCTATAATTGCTACTCTAATTGAAAAAGCGATAGCAGAACCCGATAAACCAATTTTAGGAGGACAAGGTACAGATACTGCGGATATAGCTATTTTAGGACCTTTTGATGTTTTAACATTTGATACAGAACTTCCACCGCTTATATTGGCTGGTGCAAATCGTTCTCATAACGAAGATAATTCAGATGCTCCACAAAACTTTATTGATTTAGCCAAGTTAGCACACCTAGATTTAGAGTCTGGTGCTTATTGGATATTTCAAGGAGAACTTTATAAGGCAGGTGACTTTATTAAAATTGATCCACTAGAAACAAGGCGAATAGAAGATCAACTAACTTTCTGGTCAGCTCATAAGACTAATGAAACAGTTAGTAGTCTGTTAGGTCGTATAGATAAATCTAGGGCCAATTGGCAGTCTCGCAAAGCTCCATCGTCTGAACATGTCGTTCATAAAATAACTCCAGAAAAACTTTACGATGCATTTGAACAAATTTATGTAGATGATTTAGGAAATCAAAATTCAGTTCCTCAGTTCATGATTCATAACTATGATCCTAAGATAAAAGCAATAGTAGTGGGAGCTCATAGTTTAGGAAATGTCGATAATGAAGCAAGATATGATTTAGTGCAAGCTGCGAAAGATGGAAAACTGGTTATTGATGCAAGTAGAACTTTGATTGGGGGTACAACTCTAGATTATGCCGCCTCACTATTGGGAGCCAATATTAACCCAAAAGAATTAGGTGGTACAGGGAAGATAATTCTTTCTGCTCATAAACTTAGTAAGTCAATGTCTCGTGCAGTCTTAGCAAGAGCAATCATTGAAGGGTTAGATCAAATCCAGACTCAAAAACTTATTGACAATTACGCTAAATCTAGAAATTTAATTTAAATTTAAGTTAGTAATAACTAAATAGGATTTGTGGTATAATTTATATATGAATCCAACATCTTTAACCCCGAATCCCATTCTTGAAAACTCTTTGCTTGGCTCTAAATGGTTTAATCCGGAATACTTGTTTAATCAAGGTGCCGTTTTTTTTAATCGAATTTTTGATTTTTTTAGCGGTAATGGCGGACAAATATTGCATGTTTATAATACTGTCCTTTTCTTTTTTTCGCTTTTTTTCCTGATGGTTATTTCGTATACCTCAATCAGATTGTTTGAAATTAGAGGTAAGGAAAAGAAACATCTGCAACACGAGCTTGCCGAATACGCGCGCCATCAGGCGGAGCGTGAGAAAAAAATTAGCCAAGGAGACGAAGTGTCTAAAAATCCCCGATGGCTTAAAACCCTAGGCTATCTTTTCTCGCAACACGCAAGCGATTGGAAACTGGCAGTTATCGAAGCAGACGCTATGCTAGAAAGTTTGATGGACCAACTTGGTTTTAAGGGGGAAACTTTTGGAGATAAGCTAAAATTAGCGGATCAAAATAAATTTCGCAGTCTTGTTTCTGCTTGGGAAGTGCACACAATCAGAAATAAAATCGCTCACGAAGGGGCTTCTTTTGAGCTTTCACAGCACGAAGCCAAAAGGGTAATCGCCATTTATGAGCAGATTTTTCGCACGTATGGATTTATCTAAAAATTGTTGCGGGAGGCCGAATCGAACGGCCGTCTTAAGGTTATGAGCCTTACGAGATGCCTCTTCTCTATCCCGCTTTATTTACTTTACATTACAAGGCATTTTTTTGCAACATACATTTGAAAAAATAGCAAAATATGTTATTCTAACGAAATGCAGTGGTTTAAAGGGCGGCTCGGGCGTTTGTAGCCCTCGCACCGCCCTCATGCTTTTGGTCAGTGGTATCGCCATCGACAAAAAGCAAAGCAGTTTGCTTTTTGTCGGCGTAGCTCAGAAGGTTAGAGCGGAGGACTCATAAGCCTCAGGTCGGAAGTTCGATTCTTCCCGCCGACACAGATAGTTCTTTTTGAAAAATTAAAATGCGATCGTAGCTCAACTGGTTAGAGCACTCCCCTGTCACGGGAGAGGTTGCCGGTTCAAATCCGGTCGGTCGCGCTAGTAAACTAAGTGGGAACTGGTATAATTGAAAGATGCCTATTGGTGGGCCGGGCGGGCCTGGAATAAAAAAAGAGGGTGGTCAGACCATAGAAAATTCCATGGTTTCTGCGGCGACTTATGAACAGTTACTTTCTGTTTGGACAGAACTAAACAAACAGCTAGATTTTCTTCAGGCGACTGAATATAAAACTTTGGTTTCTCGTCTTAGAAATGTTTTTACCTGTTTCGGAAAATCCCCATTTGAATGTGATTCTTCTGTTAAAAATATTTTTGAAAATGACAAACTGCGAAGAGAATTAAAAAATGCGGGTATATCAGAAGAGTTTTTACTCCATACGGTCAGAATGGGTGCAATAAAAGGAGTTCAGGCTCAAATTGAAAGAAATCCAGACCAGCCCGTAGAATTGCATCCCGACGGCACTATGTTTCGTCTTATAATCGAACAAATTGAAGGTGGTCGTTTGACGGATCCAAAAGAGAAAAGGGAAAGATTAGCTTTACTTATACGCCAAATTGCAAATACCCCAACCTTGGACGGTTATAGTTGGGCAAATCAAGAATTGAAAACTTTAGAAGAAAAAAAGAAGACTGCTCAAAAAGGAAAACTAGAAGAAAGCAAGCAACAAATTGAGAGAGAAAAACTGTCCGCTCTGGGTAGGATAAAAGCCGGTATGCGCGCAGAAGGATTTCGCTTGTCAAAAGAGGATGCGAATTTATTGCGTCAAGATTTTGCAACAAAGTTAATACTATGGAAGGCTGTCTTGGAAAGTGGCGTGGGAGCAGTCCTAAGTTCTTTTTTATATGAATATGGTAATTTAGAGTTGACACCAGAAATTTTTGCTAAATTTAAAAGTTTTTATGAAAATAATGCAGAAATTAGAGATTTGCGTTTAGGCCGGGCTGATTTGCCATTGGAAATAATTGATCCTAATTCAGGTTGGTTCGCGGTTCTCCTTATAAACAAGAAGACAAAGTTGAGGGAATTTGTTAGTTCTGCTTATAGCAATATAAATAGCTGGTTTGAGTTATAGGACTAAAATAGTTTTGGTATATAAATATAACCATTATGATTCCGAATTGTAGTTCCCACTTCGTTGACTAGTCTGCGCATTTTACCAATCGTTTTGCAAAAAAATCTTAAATAAACTAGTATTAGTTTTAGACATTTTGCCGTTGTAGCTTAGTGGTAAAGCACGTTCTTGGTAAGAACGAGACCGTGGGTCCGATCCCCACCAACGGCTCCAGGTTTCGCTAGGTCTTGCCTAGCGGAAGAAATAAGCCGATGTAGCTCAGTTGGTAGAGCATCGCTTTCGTAAAGCGAGGGTCGACAGTTCAATCCTGTCCATCGGCTCCGTAAAAATAATTAAAGTATCATGGAAAAAGAAAAAGATAAAAATAAAATAAAAAAACAAATAGAGAAACTTGAAACAGAAATGCAAAGTCAGGATTTTTGGAGCGATAAAAACAAAGCGCAAAATGTTTTTAAGGAACTGACGGAACTGAAAGAAAGATTGGATGGTATAGGGAAATATGACAAAGGTAATGCAATTTTGACTATAATTTCCGGCGCGGGAGGGGATGATGCCGAAGATTTTTCGGCTATGCTTCTTTCCATGTATATGAAATACGCGAACAAAAAGGGCTGGCAAGTTCACTTTATTCATGAGCATAAAAATGACCACAGAGGATATAAAAATGTTTCTTTTGAGCTAAAAGACCCCTACCCAACCTCCCCCTTATTAAGGGGGAGGAGTAAGGAGGAGGTCGGTCCCTACGGAAGCTTAAAAAATGAATCCGGTGTACATAGGCTTGTAAGAATCTCGCCATTCAATAGCAAAAAATTAAGACATACCTCTTTTTCTTTGGTAGAAGTTTTACCAAAGTTTTCAAAACTTGAGGAGAGGGATGTTAATATCCCGATAGCTGATTTGAAAATAGAATTTACCCGCTCAAGTGGTCCGGGAGGACAGAATGTGAACAAGAGAGAAACAGCAGTACGCATAGTGCACATACCGACTGGCCTCTCGGTGCATGCTTCAAGCGAACGAAGCCAAGAGCAGAACAGAGAACAAGCCATGGCTATCTTGCGCGCGAAAATTTTCAAACGCGCGGAAGAAGAAAAAAAGAGCGTAGAAGATAGTATGAAATTAAAAAATACGGAGATAGAATGGGGGAATCAAATTCGTTCGTATGTGTTGCATCCATATAAAATGGTCAAAGACCATCGGACGAACGCAGAAACATCAAATACAGATGCTGTTTTAGGCGGCGAAATAGATATTTTCATTGAGGCGGAGAAGAATTTGTGAACAAGTTATGAATTTAGTATACTTAAAGTTATGTATGAAAAACTTTAGAAAAATTTGTGCTTGGATAATTGGAATATCAGTTATATTAGATATCTGGCTTGTTCTAGCTTTAATGTTTTCGAACGGTTTTGGTGAAGCAGCCTTTTCAAGAGGGATGAAAATTATTGGTTTACCATCTTTTGTAACTGATTATCTTTGGATAGTTTTCCCAATAGCTATAGTTGTATTGGTTTACATAGATTTTAATAAAAATAAATATTCAAACTATCCTAAATTTGAAAAATTAATTCTGATTTTTTTTACTCTTATTTTTATCTCCCCTTGGCTTTTTAGTTTTGTTGCTATAAAGCTTAGTGATCAAAAGTATGTTGAAGATAAGGCTATTCGCGAAGCATCTGGAAGGCTCATCCAAATAGAAGGATGCCAATTTAAAATATTTCCAGATAACTCTTTTCAAGAACTTGGTTCTGTCCCAGGCCAAATTTGTCGTAACCCTGTAGGAGTGTGGACACGAGCGTATCAAAAGGGAGAAATAAAATATTGAAAAATATCTATCCTCTTGACTTTGTAGATACATTGTATATACTTTATGTATGACAACCAAAATACAAAAGTGGGGAAATAGTTTGGCGGTAAGAATACCAAATGAATTTACGGCAAATTTGAATTTGCGGGCAGGTTCTGTTGTTGGTTTTAGACAACTGGGGAATAAAATAATTATCACTTCTAGTCGTCCCCAATATACTTTAGAAGATATGGTGAAAGGAATTACCAAGAAAAATCGACATAAGGAGTTTGATTGGGGTAAACCTATGGGTAAAGAAGTATGGTAAAAATATGTATATACCAGATCAAGGTGACATAGTTTATTTTAATTTTTCTCCGAGTGTTGGGCGTGAACAAAAAGGTGTTCGTCCAGCCATAGTAATTAGTCGAGATATTTTTAATAAATCAAGTGGCTTAGCTGTGGTTTGTCCCATTACATCAAAACAAAAGTTCTATCCTTTTGAGGTTTTGATTGAGGTTGATAAAATATATGGTTTTACTCTCATAGATCAAGCGCGAGCAATTGATTATAATGCTAGGGAATTTAAATTTGTTTCCCGTGCGCCAATTGCCTTGGTTGAAGAAATAAAAGCAAAATTTATATCTATTGTGTCTTAATAGAACTTTTGTGTTAAAATCTATAGGTGATCTACTTTAATAATGTTTCCAAAATTTACAAGGATACAGTGGCTTTAGACAACGTTACTGTTACAATTACAGCGGGGGAATTCGTCTCTATTGTTGGACATTCGGGGGCAGGCAAAACAACTCTGACCAAAATGATTTTGGCGGACGTTGTCCCCACTGAAGGCACGGTTTTTTTTGAATCCATTAATGTGCATAAATTGAAAAATAAAGATTTGACCAAATTGCGCCGGCGGATTGGTGTAGTCTTTCAAGATTTTAAATTACTTTCAAATAAAACGGCGTACGAAAACATTGCTTTTGCGATGGAAGCAGTCGGCAAGACCGATGAGGAGATAGCCTCCGATGTTCCGCATGTTTTGGAACTAGTTGATTTGAGTCATCGTTTGTATCACTTTCCGAATCAACTGTCTGGCGGCGAACAGCAAAGGCTTGCGATTGCCAGAGCCATTATTAATCAACCTGAACTTATTATTGCGGACGAACCAACTGGCAATCTTGATCCCATCAATACGCATGAGATAGTGCAAATTTTAAAAAAAATAAATGATCTTGGCACGACCGTGATTCTGGCCACGCACAATCGCGGAGTGATTGATTCAGTCGGAAAAAGAGTGATCACGATGGAAAATGGGAAAATTGTTAGAGACGCCAAGAATGGGAAATAAGTGGTATAATTAAAAAATTATTAATGAAAGTTTAAAATTTTAGTACTGGGATGACTGAATTAAAAAGAATTATAAAAGCGGGGTTTATAAGCTTTATGCGAGGTGGGTCGGTTTCTTACGCGGCTGTCCTAGTGGTCACCATTACCCTTTCGGTTATCACTTTTCTCATTTTATTGCAGGCAGCGCTGTATTTTTCTTTGGATCTTATAGAAAATAAGGTAGATGTGAAAATTTATCTTACCAAGGGCGCACCTGAGGAAAAAATTATGCTTTTGAAATCGTCATTGGAAAAATTGCCCGAAGTAGCGCAAGTTTCTTACCTAAATGCCGAAGACAATCTTAAAGATTTTCGTCTTCGCCATTCCAACGATTATCCTACCATTCAAGCGCTTGATGAATTAAATGATAATCCGCTTTTGGCTACTCTGGGCGTCAAGGCTAAAGAAATTTCCCAGTATGAAACTATTGCAAATTTTTTGAAATCAAATAATGCACTGGTTCTCGGGTCGATCTCGATAATAGATCACACCAATTATTACAATAATAAATTAGTGATCGATCGATTAAATACCATCATATCCGGAGCGCAGCGACTTGGCTTTTTAATCACTCTCCTTCTAGTCATTCTTTCCATAATTATCACTTTCAACACGATTCGGCTGACTATTTTTATTGCAAAAGAAGAAATCGGCGTGATGCGTCTCGTCGGAGCTTCCAAAATGCGTGTGCGCGGTCCTTTTATGATTGAAGGCGCAATCTACGGAGTAATCGCCACAATCGTGACGTTAATTCTTTTCTGGCCGGTCACCGCTTGGCTTGGACGCAATATGACCAGTTTTCTCTCACTCAATATCTATGATTACTATCTTTCAAATTTCTTTCAAATTTTTGCAATAATTTTATTATCAGGTATAATCTTGGGGGTAATTTCCAGTTTCCTGGCGGTCAGGAAATATTTAAATAAATGATAAAAATTCCACAGTTTTAATTTTTACTCAAGTCCTCGGGTCACCCGTGCAGGATTTTAAAGAAGAACGGGTTTGACCAGACCATTTGTAAAAACTAAAACTGTGGATTTTTATAAATATGAAAAAACAAACAAAATATATTTTTGTGGTGGGAGGGGTTATGTCTTCCGTGGGTAAAGGCATTGCCGCCGCTTCTATCGCCAAGATTTTGCAGTCTCGCGGCTATGCAGTTGGCAATTTGAAAGCAGACATGTATGTGAATATTGACGCTGGCACAATACGCCCTGCCGAACACGGAGAAGTTTTTGTCGGCGAAGACGGTATAGAAGCTGACCAGGATCTGGGCAATTACGAACGTTTTACTGGTCAAAACAGCACCAGGGAAGATTACGTTACTACCGGCCAGATATATGCTGAAGTTATAAAACGCGAACGCAATTTAGAATACGAAGGCGAAGACGTTGAAGTTTATCCGGATATACCAAAGGAAATAATAAGACGCATTGAGGTCTGTCAAAAAAAGAATAAATCAGATATTACAATAGTAGAATACGGCGGAACAGTCGGGGAATACCAATTGTTGCCTTTTTTAGAGGCTACTAGGATGATGAAATCAAAAAATCCCGCGGATGTTTTATTAATTTTAATAAGTTACCTGCCAACGCCAGTGCTTCTTGGAGAGCAAAAATCAAAACCGACCCAGCGCGCCGTTATTGATCTCCATTCTGTCGGACTGAATCCGGATTTTGTAATTTGCCGAGCTGAATGTCCAGCCACTGCCGACATCAAAAAAACCATCAGCAATGTTTGCAGTCTGCCGATTGAAAGGATAATTTCCGCGCCGGATGTTTATTCCATTTACGATGTACCGGTTAATTTTGAAAAAGAAAATTTTGGAGCTACTTTGCTTAAAGCCCTGGGTCTTTCCCCACGAGAAAGGGACTTGAAAGAATGGGTAAAACTTGCCGAGAAGGTTAAAAAAATCAATAAAGAAGTTAAAATCGGCATTGTCGGCAAGTATTTTAATTTCAAGTCATGTAAAGATACTTATATTTCTGTCATCGAATCAATAAATCATGCCTCTTGGGCTCTCAATTTTAAGCCGGCTGTTTTATGGCTTGATTCGGAAAAATATGAACAAAACCCGAGCAAGCTCAAAGAGCTGAAGGACTTGGATGGCATTATTGTTCCCGGCGGTTTCGGTAAGCGTGGCACAGAAGGAATGATTTTGGCTGCCAATTATGCAAGGGTAAACATGATTCCTTATTTCGGGCTTTGTCTTGGAGTGCAGATTATGACTATCGCGTTTGCCCGGGATGTTTTAAATTTAAAGCGCGCCAATTCTACCGAAATGGACCCCAATACTCCGGATCCAGTTATCGCCACTATGGCCGATCAAGTGGATAAAATAAAAAATAAAAATTATGGCGCGAGTATGCGTTTAGGCTCCTATCCCGCGAATTTAGAAAAGGGAAGTATCGCTTTTGCCAGTTACGGAATTTCTAAAATTTCCGAACGTCACCGACATCGATATGAAGTAAACACAAAATATATTGCAGAGCTTCAAAAAGCCGGGTTGGTATTTTCCGGCAAATCTCCTGATGGAGTTTTAATGGAGATAGTCGAGTTGCCCAAAAATGTTCATCCATTTTATCTGGGAACTCAATTTCATCCTGAATTCAAATCCCGTCCGCTTAATCCGCATCCTCTGTTTACCGCTTTTCTAAAAGCTTGCCTGCCTGCGCAAGCAAGTGTACAAAAGGCGAAAAAGTAAATTCATTTTTATGACCATATCAGTCGGGATCGGATTAGCGTTTGTAGCGATGCTTTGCTGGGGCTTCGGCGATTTTCTGATTCAGAAATCAACAAGAAAAATTGGCGATTGGGAAACGCTTTTTGTCATTTGCGCTTTTGGCTCGCTGATCTTATTGCCGTTTGTTTGGAAAGATATTCCGGCGACATTTGCTAATAATAAAGGTTTGTGGATTTTGCTTGCTGGTAGCGCTATTCTTTTTATAGCTGCCCTGCTTGATTTTGAAGCGCTGAAAAAAGGGAAGCTCGCAGTGGTGGAACCAATTTGGTCTTTTGAAGTTCCGGCTTCAGCGTTGTTAGCATTTTTTATTCTTGGCGAAAAAGTAGATTTATTACAGATTGTTTTAATCGCCACGTTAATTTTTGGACTAATTTTGGTTTCTTTTCATAAAGTCAGAGCTTCATTCAAAAAATTGCTGATGGAGAAGGGGGTAATTTTGGCGCTCTTCGCTGCGATTGTGATGGGCTCGGCTAACTTTTTTGTCGGCTAGGGCGCAAGAGTTACTGATCCCTTGATGGTGAATTTTTTCCTGAATGTTTTTATTACGCTTGCCACGGCCATTTATCTTTTTTCCACCGGTCGTTTTATGAAAACTATTCGCGACGCTGTTTCTTATCGCGACGTTTTGCTTCCGATGTCTATTTTTGACAATGCCGCGTGGATCGCTTTTGCTTTTGCCATGAGTATTGTTCCTATCGCTGTCGCCGTCGCTCTTTCGGAAAGCTACATAGTGGTTGCCGTGATTCTCGGCCTTTTGGTCAATCGCGAACGGTTGCAATTTCATCAAAAAACTGGATTGATCCTAGCGATTATTGCCGCCATTGTTCTAGCAGCTATCACTAGTAGCTCCTAGAACAGAACACTGTTTTTTTATCTACATTTGAACTATTCCACAAAATCACCTTCTTTGGCGTCAATCTCTTTAAAAAGGTCTTTCATTTCTCTTGTTCTTATTTTTACGGAATTGGTTCTTAATCCTATGGTAAAGGCGCTTTCTTTATTATCAAAAACGAGCCTATCGACTAAAATAGGAATCAAGGTTTTGTGTCCGAAGGGCGGTACAGATCCTATTTCACAACCAGTCATTTCTTCCACTTTCTCTTTGGTCGCCATTCTGATGCTGGTTCTGGACCATCCTAATTTCAAACAAATTTTCTTTAAGTCGGCCTTCTGATCGGCCGGCATGTTGACAATGGCCCAATCGTTTTTTCCATTAGTAAACAAAAGAGCTTTGATTCCTTGTTTTAGTTTCAACCCTCTGGTTTTTGCCGCATCCTCGCTGGTTGTTACCGCTTCATGTTCCAAATAAGTAGGATGCAGGGACAATCGGGCAAATTCGCTTTTTATTTTTTCTAATTCGTTTAGAGACATACAAATATTATATCTTATGAAAATAAAATTAACGAGCTGACTGACTCAGTCTGGAACCTTATTTTGTGAGACCTCGTAAGGGTTCCGTGAGCGCTTTTAGTATACCAAATTTAGGTATCTCAGTCAGGTATTAATTTCATTGCGTTAAATTTTTGACGTGATATAATAATTGTAGAAAAGTAAAAGCAACGAAGACAAGATAAGGGGGTTACACGAGACCAGAAAATAGCCTACGGTAACCAATTAAGCCACCCCCGGTAAGTGAACTACAACGAATAAAATAGTTGAGCCAAAGCCTGAGGTCGGCATCTTGTAAAGATGTAGTTTCGGGCTTTTGCTTTTTTTGGTCGAAACATTATCAGAACAAGAATAAAAATTATATGGAAGTACTAATACCTGAATTTGAAACTTTTTTCGGGAAACATGGACGCTATTACAATGAGTTTTGTATTGGCATAGCTAATGACCCGAAACATGCGCTATTTACAAGACATGGAGTCCGAGAGTTTATTGACCCATGGATTCATTCCACAAATGCGCTCTCTTCTTCCGTCGTTCGTGTCATGGAAAAACTTTTTCTTGATAAAGGAGCAAAAGGAGGGGGTGGAGGAGGAGATAATAATACTTGTTTTATATACGCGTACAGAATTACTCCTTCAACTAGGCAATAAACATACTGGCTTATAGAGAGCTAGAGGAGAAAGAGAAAAGATTGAGTTGTTGCATTCACCAACGGCGCTAGAAAGGTATGTTCTAAAAACAGCTATGCTCTTACGTAGCTGTTTTTATTTTTAAGCAACAATTTTGGAATTTTTAGTGACTGCCGTATTTTTCGTTTTACTTTTATCTTGCCCTCTTTCAAATCCTGCTACGAATTCATAGCTTTTATCCGAGAAAAGTCCTTCGGGTAATTTATCAAGCCGTTCCTTAGCTACTCTAATTGCCTGTTCTGATTGATCTATACCTATCCAATTTCTATTTAATTCTTGTGCTCCGATTATTGTTGTCCCTGAACCACAAAAACAATCCAAAACAATACTGTTTTTATTTGAGGAAGCAGAAATAATAAATTTTAACAGATCAAGACTTTTTTCAGTTGGATAATCTGGATATTGTGGGTCTTTAAATTCCCAGATGTCTTGGGTTTTTTTACCCTCTCTCTCATTTACGTAAATCTTCTTTCGTGGTACGTCGTTTTTTGACCATTCAATTAAACCTTGCTTATCCCATTCCTCTAGAATTTTTGGATCTGTTCTCCAATGCCGCCCCTGTGGTGGTTTTACTCCGCGCCATTCTTTTCCAGTATTTCCATTTGTTGTTTCTCCGGGAGCATGTAATGGTATAGTGGTGTACTTTCTTCCATCTTTGTCAGTTTTTTTAAATAAGCGTTCTTCGTCGGCATTAGAAAAAGCAATTCTTGGATCATTCCAAATAGGATTTCCGTTTTTTGTGTAGAAAAGTATAAGGTCTTTTATATTACCGTATGCTTTTCTGTGAAAATTCTTCGGATTACATTTAATTCTAGTAATATCATTACGAAAATTCTTTACTCCAAAAACTTCATCCATAATTAACTTTACATAGTGGCCAATTTTGTAATCAATATGCAAATAAATTGAGCCTTGTTCCGACAATAGTTCACGAAGTAAAATAAGTCTCTCTCTTAAAAACTCTAAAAAATCAGCTCCAACAAGTGTGTCGCTATAAGCAATTTCATCAAGAATACTACTACTAATAGTATTACTTCTTTCTCCAATTTTAAACTCAGTGTTGGTTGCAAAGGGGGGGTCAATATAAATTAAATCAATTTTTCCTTTCAGATCATGATCTTCTATTAAGGACTTGAGTACAGCTAAATTATTACCTTGAATTAGTTTATTTTTTGAACCCTTACCAGATATCACTTTCAAATCTGCCTTTTGGGTGTTTAGTATTTCAATCTCTGATTTTTTGTTTGCGTAAGTTAAAAACATATAAAAATTTAAAGTTGAAAAAGAAATTCACGAAGTACAAGACTGCTCATAATGTTTTCCTTTTTGTATTTTGTTGTAATATCTCGATATATTTTATTATTACCCTTTATATATAATACACCATCTAAAATTGCAACCTTAACTGCATTAACATTTTTGGCTTTTATTGTTGCAATAGCATCATTAAATTGAGCATTCTGATGTCCTCCAAAATCAGTTAGAAACTTAGCTTCACCTATTACATATTTACCATTGAAACGAGCTATGAAATCTAATCCTTTTGGGTGTTTATAATTAAGATGCTTTCTTGCAAAAGCCATCATTTCTGCATCTCCTGCATTTAATACCGCATTGCCTTTTTTAGTTAAAAATTCATCAGCTTTCAAATATGGAACGCCTAGAGATTTATTACTAAGCCAGCGACGGAATAATGGACCAATTTGTCGGTTGGTTTCTTTTGGTTCAGAACAGCGAGCGTATATTGTATCTAGCCCCATCTCATACAAACGCCCGGAAAGCCTTGCAACCGTTTGAGGATTTCTTTCAGAGGCTTTTTTATCTCTTTTTAAATAAGCAACATAAGAATCTTTAATGGGGAATAAATTTAATTTTACTAAATTTTCTATCAGTCCAGCGTTATCTTTCTTTTTAAAAGAATTTTTTATATTTTTCCAAAGCTTCTCGTCAAGTTCACGTATACCGTCCGGTATAGTTGGATATACTTTAAAAAGATCATCTAGATAGCTTCTCTGATTTGCGTAATCAATACTTAATTGTATCCAGGGATTCATATTGAAGATTATATCATACTTTATACCTTAAAAATGCTGATATATAGTAATCATACTATCTGTGTGTATTAGTCACCTGACTTAGCATGTAATGGCTGGGAGACTTGGATTCGGACCAAGATAACGTCCTCCAGAGGGACGTGTCCTACCGTTAGACGATCTCCCAAAGTACTTTTTAAACCTCTTTCCAATCTAATCTAAGTACAATAGTATAATTAAAAATTTTAATCAAATTTTTAATTCAGCTGAAACTCTGATATGATGTCTTTACAATGAAGAAAAATTTTGTCTGGTTTATTTTTGTTTTAACCTTTTTGTTATTCATTCTTTTTTTTGTATTGCCAAAGTTTTTCGGCGGTGTTTCTTTTAAAAAAGAACTTTCGAGATTACCGCCGCTTGATACTGTGGCTTATGATAAAAAAATAAATGAATTGGCGAATAATCCATTTTTGCCAAGTATTTGGCCAGTCAAGACTGTCTATCCCAATGCCGGCGCAATCTTGCCGTTCAAGCGCATTATCGCTTTTTATGGGAATCTATATTCAAACAAGATGGGGGTTTTAGGACAATATCCCGAAGCTGAGATACTAGCAAAACTAGATGCTGAAATGAAAAAGTGGGACGAGGCCGACCCCAATACACCTGTGGTTCCAGCGCTCCATTATATTACAGTCGTGGCGCAGAAAAGCAGTGGTAAAGATGGCAAATACAGAGTACGGATGCCGGATTCAGAAATAGATAAAGTTTTGGCCATGGCGGCAAAAATACCTGCCCGCCCTCACGATAATTCGGGAGCAAGCGGGAATGCTCTTGTTTTTCTGGATATTCAAGTCGGTCTTTCCAATTTACAAACAGAAGTTCCTCTTCTGGAAAGATATCTCAAAATGTCGCAAGTGCATTTAGGCATTGACCCGGAATTTTCCATGAAGAATAATACCCGGCCGGGGAAAATCGTCGGTACACTTGATGCCGTAGATATAAATTTTACTGCAAATTACCTGGCAAAAGTTGTTAAAGAAAATAATCTTCCGCCGAAGGTTCTTGTCGTGCATCGCTATACCCCAAAAATGGTTACCAACTATCAAAACATAAAACCGCTGCCGGAAGTCCAAATTGTTATGCATATGGATGGCTGGGGTGAAACGGCGAAAAAAATAAATACTTATCAGCAATTCATTCACAAAGAGCCAGTACAATTTACCGGCTTTAAATTATTTTACAAAAATGATGTTCGAGAGCAGGGCGCTGTCCTGATGACGCCGGCAGATTTGCTTAAACTAAGTCCGCAACCCATATATATACAATATCAGTAGGGTCCATAGGGCAAGTGGTTTTTATTTTTATTAGTGGTATAATATGGATATGAAAAATACATACATTTTAGTTTTTGTTTTAGTTGTTCTGATAGTAGGAACAGTGTTTATTTTTGGAATAGGCGAAAAGGCGGAGGCGCCCGTTTTAGGAGGTGAAGATAGTGAAAAAAGTGACGTAATAAGCAATAAAATGCCAGCGATAAACACGTCTAACACCGCAGAAACATTGGTAGTTAAAGAATTTACTGTTTCGGGCAAAAATTTTTCTTTCACACCCTCTTTTTTAACAGTTAAAAAAGACGACAAGGTTAAAATAATTTTTGAAAATAAAAATGGCTTCCATGATTTTAAGATAAACGAGTTTGATGTTGCCACAAAGCAGACGCAGTCGCCAGCCACTGAAGTTTTGGAATTCACAGCCGACAAAACCGGAAGTTTTGAATATTACTGTTCGGTCGGCAGTCATCGCGCAATAGGGATGAAAGGGATTTTAAAAGTTGAATAAAAATGAATCCTCAAGAAGAAAAAAAAGCGTGGCGTGAGGTAAAATATCATGAAAAATTCTTGAACGCGTTTAGAGGTTTTTATGTTCTTTCTAAAACAACGAGGCATTTGTTTATTCATCTAACATCCGCTTTGGTTGTGATAGTTTTTGGATTTTACTTCAAAGTTTCCAGTCTGGAATGGATTGCGCTTATTTTTGCGATTGGTTTTGTTTTGGTTACCGAAGCGCTGAATACCGCCATCGAGATAGATATGGATTTAACTTCTCCCGAATATCATCCTTATGCTCGAGATACAAAAGACGTGGCCGCCGCCGCTGTCCTGTTGTCTGTATTTGTGGCTATCATCATCGGATTAATTATTTTTTTGCCAAAGGTTCTTAATTTGATATACTAAAAGTTATGAATAACAATATGAAAATTTTTCTTTCAGTGATTGGTATTTTAATACTGGGCGTAATTGCAACTGCAGTGCTTCGTTCAGGCAATATACCTGCGGATCCTGGCAAGTATGATGCTTTCGCGCAATGCTTAGGAAACAAAGGCGCTGTTTTTTATGGTGCTTTTTGGTGTTCGCATTGCCAAACTCAGAAAAAATTATTTGGGTCTTCCGCTAAATTATTGCCTTATGTTGAATGTTCCACGGCTGATGGAAGGGGACAGTTGCAAGTATGCAAAGATAAAAATATCGATGGTTATCCCACATGGGAATTCGCCGACAAATCCCGCTTGAACGGAGAAATTTCTCTCTCGCAGTTGGCAGAAAAAACTTCCTGCCCGCTTCCATAATATTTTATGTCCGAATCTGTACAATATTTAAATCTGTTTTTGGGTTCGGGGGCGATCCTGCTCCAAGTCCTCTCGGTCGTTGCCCTTTTTCTTCTTTTCTTAAGAATAAAAAAAAACTTTTTCTTGGATTTTATTGACAAACATTTTTTGCCGATTGGTTTTGTTCTGTCTTTAACTGCGTCGCTTTTTTCCTTGGTTTACTCCGAAGTAATTAATTTTTTGCCGTGTTATCTTTGTTGGTTTCAGAGAATTTTTCTATTTCCACTGCCTTTTATTTTTGGTGCGGCTATTTGGTATAAAGACAGAAAGATTGTCAAATATGTGCTTCCACTTCTTGCTATTGGTTTTTTTATTTCGGTTTATCAAAATTTTATTTATTATTTCAGGGATACGGGATCCCTGCCGTGCGACGCTTCCGGTGTATCTTGTTACCAGCGTTTGGTGTCGGAGTTTGGAGGATATATTTCAATTCCAATGCTTGCTTTGACCATTTTCTTTTCTTTAATTGCTGTTATTTTGGTCGCTCATTTTTATAAGAAAGAAGATTGAATAAATATGAATAAATATGTTAGCATAGTTATTGTGGTGGCGGTGATTATTTTTTGTGCCTGGTTTTTTATGACCGGCAATAATAGTAGAGAAGAAGTTGTAGACGGAGTTGAAGAAAAAATTATGAATGCGACATTGCGCACAAGCAAGGGAGATATTACGATTGAATTCTTTGATAAACAGGCGCCAAACACCGTGGCCAATTTCATCAAACTTTCCAAGGAGGGTTTTTACGACGGAGTTAAATTTCATCGAGTGATAAAAGGTTTTATGATTCAAGGCGGGGACCCTCTCACCAAAGACAATTCTAAAATGGCTCTTTGGGGTACGGGAGGTCCGGGATATAATTTTGCTGATGAAATAGGGGCAAGCAACAAGAATAATCCAGGCACCATTTCCATGGCTAACGCAGGACCAGATACCAATGGTAGTCAGTTTTTCATTAACGTGGCGGCCAATAATTTTCTGGATTCTAAACATACTGTCTTTGGAAAAGTTATGTCTGGTATGGATGTTGTCACAAAAATTGAAAACACTCCGACCGGAGTAGCAGACAGACCAATTACTGCGGTGATCATCGAAAGTATTTCCTTGAAATAAAAAACAATGTTTTATTATTTATTATTGTAGTACCATATATATATGAATAAACAAAAAATCGTCTTAATAATACTTCGTTTTGCAATGAGTTTTATTTTTCTTTGGGCGTTTTTTGATAAGATTTTTGGTTTGGGATTTGCGACTACTGCCGATAAAGCGTGGATTAATGGAGGTTCACCGACCTCAGGTTTTCTTACTTTTGCCGTCCAAGGTCCTTTGGCGGATATCTTTCATAGTCTGGCTGGTATAACAATTATTGATTGGTTATTTATGCTGGGGCTTCTCTTTGTAGGATTAACTCTCTTATTTAACAAATACGTAAAATGGGGGTGTCTGGCTGGTAGTTTGATGCTATTACTGATGTATTTAGCTTTGCTTTTCCCAGCCAACAATCCGATTATTGATGATCATATAGTTTATATTTTAGTGTTAATTCTTCTTGCATTTAGAAGTGAAGAAAAAGTAGTTTAAAAAACAAGTAGTTATTAATATTTGATTGGTGTATAATAAGTTTACCAACATTTTAATTATATCAAACTATGATTTATTTATTTGTTTTAGGAAGAATATTATTGGGAGGTTATTTTATAAAAAGCGGCTATAATCACTTTAAGAATCTTGGTATGCTTACTGGTTATGCGCAATCTAAAGGAGTACCTATGCCAAAAGAGGCGGTGTTTTTGACTGGACTGATGATGTTTCTGGGTGGCTTGGGGATACTTTTAGGCGTTTATATACAGCTTTCAATTTTTCTGCTTTCAGTTTTCTTACTTGTCACTACTTTTCAAATGCATCAATATTGGAAAGTTACTGACCCTATGACTCGCATGGGCGAGCAGGTTAATTTTTATAAAAATCTTGGCCTCTTGGGAGCCGTACTGACGCTTTTGGCTATTCCTTTGCCTTGGGTGCTTACTCTATGGTAAGAATTATGGTTTTCGGGACTTTTGACGGATTGCACGCTGGTCATTTCGATTTTTTTAAACAAGCGAGAAAATTGTCTTCCAAGCCTTTTTTAATCGTTTCTGTGGCCCGAGACAGGAATGTTTTAAGAATAAAAGGAAAACCCCCGTTTTTTAATGAGAAAAAAAGATTAATTTTAATAAAGAAATCTGGCCTAGCTAACAAAGTAGTGCTCTCTGGTTTAACGAACCATATTCCTCACATTATAAAAGAGCATCCGTCCATTATTGCCTTGGGATATGATCAAAAAGCTTATGTCAAAAATCTTAGAAAAGACTTAAAAAACAAGGGTGTTTCGACTAAGATAATTCGCTTGAAATCTTATGAAGAAAAATTTTATAAAAATCACTTGCTAAGAAAAAATTATCACTAAGTACCACCCCTTGCAACTAAAGTTGCAATGCCCCTCCTAATCTAGGAGGAGAGAAAGCAAAATTCAAACACAAATTCAAATGAAATTCATACATAATGTAAATCCTTTAGTTCATAGAAGAAAAGAATTAAGAAACAAAAGCACTCGCGAAGAAATTTTATTATGGTCTAGATTAAAAAATTCTCAAATTGGTTTCAAGTTTCGCAGACAGCACAGTATAGGAGGATACGTTGTTGACTTTTATTGTCCAGATAAAAAGTTGGCAGTTGAAATCGATGGACCAATTCATTCAAAACCAGAAAATAAAGAGTATGATAAAATCAGAACAGAATTTTTCGCCGGACTAAATATAAAAGTTGTGCGATTTACTAATTTAGAAGTGAGCACGGAAACAGAATCAATTGTTGGAAAAATAAAAGAAGCACTTACTGTCTCTTAAATACCACCCCTCCGACAAAGTCGGATGCCCCTCCTAAACTAGGAGGGGAAGAAACTGAGACTATCTTCAACCACCTCCTTTCTATTTTTGTTGTGTTATTTTACCTTAAAAGATCGAGTAATTTCTTTGTTTTCTGTCCAATTAGTAATCTTGAAAAAATTCAGCACCTCACGGGCTTTTATTTTTCTAATTTCAGATGGAATTATCTTGTCTTCATTCGCAACGTAATCAAATCCATTCTTCCCTAATTTTATATTCTCTGCAGGAATTTTTTCAGAATCAACAACATAAATATACACATCTTGATCTGGGTCGAATAATTGAGGATTTCCAAAAGTAATCGTGTTGGCTTGTTCGTCAATCGAATTGTTTCCTTATGGAAAAGAACCCATTGCAACTGCGCGACCATAATCAGGAGTGAGATAAATCGCGTTCAAAAGTTCATCTTCTAGCACTCCGCTTTCACCCTTTTGTGCCTGTTTCCGTTCAAGCTGTTTAGATTTAACTTTCGATCCATGATATAACTTCATAATAAAAATTATACCACGGATTCTTCTTTCTCTTCTCCTCCTAGATTAGGAGGAGTGCCTCGATCTTTATCGGGGCGAGGTGGTATTCCTCCCCTCCTAATTTAGGAGGGGCACTGCAACTTTATTGCAGGGGGTGGTATTTTCGAAAGGGGTGATATTAGCTACTTGCTTAAACTAAAAAAATAAATATAATATAAAAATATGCAAGATTTTAATTTGATCAGATTCATAAAAAATAATTTCACGAATAAATTTTTTCTTACCATCTTTGTTTCTAGCTTTGTATCCTCAATTATAATTATCACAGTCGGCGTAGGTGTTGTCTGGAATTTCCGAGCTGATATTTTCGGGTATTTTGCCAAAGAATATCTGCAAGAAGCGCGGAATCAAAATGATTCTGAAAAAGTTACTGAACGAATTTTAGAAAAGCAAACAATTTTTTCCCAAGAGTCTTTTGTGGTTGAGGCGGTGAAAAAATCAAATCCGGCTGTTGTATCTATAATTATCTCCAAAGAAGTTCCCAAATATGAAGCCTATATTGATCCGAATCAGCAACAAAATCCTTTCGGCGACTTGTTTCCGGGTTTTTCTTTCAACATTCCGCAGTATCGCCAGAAGGGCACGGAAAAAAAACAAATTGGCGGCGGATCGGGATTTTTTGTTTCGAGTGACGGCTTGATTGTTACCAATAAGCACGTCGTTGACCAAAAAGATGTTGAATACACCGTTTTTACCAATGATAGCAAAAAACACGTAGCGAGAGTAATAGCTCGCGACCCTGTTTTAGATATCGCTCTGATAAAAGTTGATCCGCCAGCTGGCGGAGGCTTCCCTTATCTTTCATTAGGCAATTCTGATACCCTCGAAATAGGTCAGAGTGTTATTGCCATCGGCAATGCGCTGGCCGAATTTAGAAATACTGTTTCGGTAGGGGTTGTTTCCGGACTGGCGCGCTCAATAACCGCAAGTAGCGCAGGGGGAGTTACAGAATTTCTTGACCACGTTATTCAGACAGATGCGGCGATTAATCCGGGGAACTCTGGCGGCCCGCTCTTAGATCTTAAAGGCAAAGTGATCGGTGTGAATGTTGCCGTTGCGCAAGGGTCTCAGAATATTGGTTTTGCCTTGCCTATCAACAGCGTCAAGGGGGCGATTGAATCAGTAAAATCTACTGGTAAAATTGTTCGCCCTTATCTAGGGCTTCGCTACGTGGCTATTAATGCGGATATGCAGGCAAAAAATAATCTGACAGTGGATTACGGAGTATTGGTGAAGGCAGGGGCGAATGCCGACGAACTGGCGGTTATTCCGGGTAGTCCGGCAGACAAAGCGGGCATAGTTGAAAATGATATAATTTTGGAAATTGACGGGGTTAAACTAGACAGTAAAACAAGTCTTGTTTCTGTCATTCGCGGAAAAAAAATCGGCCAGATAATAGACCTCAAAGTTCTCTCTAAGGGAGTTGAAAAAAATGTTTTAGTTACTTTAGAAGCCGCGAAGGATAATTAAATATCCCCCTTTCTTATCGTCGAGGCTAAGTAAACTCCCAAAAGCATTGCTGTGCCCAGGATGACATATATATAATTAAAGGCTGGAACAAAAAGGAAAACTAGGGAGGCAATAGCCGGGCCAATGATATAAGCGATAGGCGAGGCGGTGCGATAAACTCCCACGAACTCTTCGTTTTCCGGCCGAATGTGCTTGAAGAAATAGGCATCGCTCATAACTTCAATCGTAGCGGCGCCGACTCGGGTGGTCAACAGCAGCAGGGCCCATAACCAAACGACAGGCTGATAAATAAAAAAGAGGGATAAGGTTGCCAGCGAAGCTATGGTAAAACCGAACATTAGCATTTTTCTTTCGCCGATTTTGTCTGCGTATCTGCCTAAAGGAAAAGGAAGAATGGAAAAAGGTAAAAGCATAACAGCAAAAATCAAGCCGATTTCTTTCCATGAAAAACCCAAATAGAAAGATAAATATATTGGCGTGTAAATAACCATCCAACAATAAAAAAATTGCAGTAAAAAACTTATTCCATAGGCATGAAATAGGTTTTTATTTTTGAAAAATTTGCCAATATATTTTTTTATATTTGTTTTGTCATAATTCGGATCTGGTATATCTCGAAAGTGCGAATACGACATTATAAAAAATAACAGCATTACTGTAAAACTAATCAAATAAATTGTCCTGAAAGAAAATTCTCCTAAAATCGTAAAGAACATTAATTGTGATATTATCCAAGCTAGACTGCCTATGGTCATGTATGTTCCCCTTATTTTTCCAGTTGTAGAATCTTTGGAAAATATTTTTAAGAGTTCATCCAATGAGAAAAAGATTAAAATATTAAGAGTGAAACCGAAGACAAATGCAAAAATGGCGCTCCACGCATTTTTTGAAAAGGCAAACAATAAAATTGATAGGCTATCGAGAGCAATTACCCATAGGAGAAATTTATACCCGCCTATTTTGCTGAATATTGAAGGCGCGATCAAAAGTGCGAGTATGGAAACGATTGATCCAAGGGCATAAATTATTCCAACAAATTTTCCATTGACAAAAGAGGAAATAAAAGTCGAGTTTATATAAGACATCAAGGCGATTGGCAAGGAGAAGAGGAAACCAGCTACATAGATTGTTATTTTTTTGTGTCCCATGAATTATATTTCCATTCCCAGATAGAGTCTAAGGCTCTATCTGGCGCTATACGCTTAATATTACCGGTATGACTAAGGGCCTTTTTTCGGTTTTCTGGTACAAGAATTTTGAAACTGTTTCTCCCAATGCGGCTTTTAAATAATCAAAATCTGCAGGGCTGTTTTGACTTCTTTTAGCTGCTCCATCTTCGATGGATTTTTTGATAATGATTCTGACCTGGCGTAAAAGTTCCTGATTTTCTTTTAAGTAAACAAAGCCACGGGATATCAAATCGGGTGACTTTTTTAATTTGCCGGTTTTTTGATCAAGCAGGGCGATAATAACGAACATTCCGTCTTGAGAGAGCATCTGACGGTCTCGGATAACGACATCCTGCGCATCTCCGACGGAAGAACCATCCACCATCATCAGACCGGAAGGCGCTTTTTCTTTTCGCGTTGCTATCTTTTGTCCATTATTTCCTATTTCAATGATTGAACCATTGTCCGGTACAACGATATTCTCCTCGCTCAGACCAAGTTCCATCGCGAGCTCTTTATGCAAGACCAGGCGATAGTGATTGCCATGGATCGGAATAAAGAATTTTGGATGAGTTTTGCGGTGGAGCCATTTCACATCTTCTTGATTGCCGTGTCCGGTCGCATGCACAAAGTCCTCTCCCGCGGTGCGGTAGCTGATTATGCGCGCGCCCTGCCTTGTGAGCCCGTCTTTCATGTTTTCCACTGCTCTTTCATTCCCCGGAACAATCGAAGCGGAGAGAATGACGGTATCGCCTTTATGCAGTTTAAATTTAGTATGAGTCTTGTTGGCGACGCGGTTGAGCGAGGCGAATTCTTCACCCTGGGCTCCGGTCATCAGAACTACGACTTTGTTTGGCGGATAGTTGTCTGTCTCCTCGATTGGTATGATCGTATCTTTTTCAGGTGAAAAAAGTCCGGCTTCGATGGCCACGTCGATATTTGTTTTCATCGAACGTCCGTCGATGGCTATTTTTTTGCCCAGAGTTTCTGCGAATTTGACGACGTAGGCGAGGCGCGTAATGTGGGAGGCGAAAGCGGCGATAATCATTCTTCCAGGAACTTTCTTTATCAGATTTTCCAGCCCTTTGTGTACTTTTACTTCTGGAAGGGAAAAGCCTTCATTCTCGACGTTGGTCGAGTCAGTCATTAAGAGGAGCACTTTGGCATGATCAAAGATCGAGTATTCTTTTTCTTCCTCTTTCGAGACGATGCCGTCAACTTGATCCAGCTTGTAGTCTCCGGGAGTTACGATCCATCCGTGTTCTGTTTCTATAATTATT
>ERZ1292629.650-Hain-H43-01um-R1-650-length-38301-cov-12_pt1 | contig 38301 bp, 61 predicted proteins | sample MGYA00564399_ERZ1292629 | MGnify/ENA primary metagenome ERZ1292629 (study PRJEB36523, sample SAMEA6512636) | groundwater metagenome | collected 2019-01-08 | study: AquaDiva: Metagenomics assemblies of 32 groundwater samples
AAATCAAATCTTTCCTGCTGATTGTCCATTGTTTCATCTTTCTGATTTTCACGTTAAACATATAAGATAACTTTATCATCTAATGTTCCGAACGTACAGAAAGCTTTAGGAGGTTCCAGCATATGGCTCAATATAAAGCAGGCCGTTTTGCAAAATCAATGTATTTCAAAGATCAATTAATGTCTATGCAATTAACAAATTATATTCAACCTGCTGGTTAATTGCAACATAGAGGCCGTAAAACCCCATCTGCGCGTCGATCTCATTGTTACTCCCGTTCCCACTTGTAGGTTTCGGGGGGTGCATCATTTCTGTGCACCTCAAGACCTTTCGTTGTCTTGAGCGGACTATCACATCACCTGGGCGGTGTCTTTAGGTTTAGTCTCTCACGCTGCACAGTATAACCTTGCTTGCGCCCTGTCACCATAGCTTACGCCGTAGGCTTCCAAGTCAATTACTAAAGATTTATAGTGGACATCGAGTTTATCCACTCTATTCAATGGTGTTGCAGGTGGTGTTGCGCCTGATGGCCCTAAAGGCACAGGTGCTGTTGGCAATCTATCGTATCTTGCCATACGTAAAACTCTACCGCCTTTTGCAGGCAAACGTTTGGTCATGGCACCAAGCTTCATGATAAGATTTGGAGTTCTTACCGAAAGCAGGATATCATCCATCGTTTGCTGAACCGTTCTATTACTTTCAGGCTTGGATGTTGCCTTACTGACCACTCGTGTGGCGGGGAAACCTCTTCGGATCTCCCTCTAAATCTTTCGATTTAGAGTAGACTATCGCATGCGCTCTCGCGCTCTCGGGACTTAGTCGTTGCGCCTACTTTATTACTATTGAGCTCTCGCATCATTTGATACGATTCCTCGCGATAATTTAACTCTTCCTTCGTCATTGGTATGTGTCTTGTGCCATAAGGTTTATGACCAACTTTCTCACAATAATCCAATAAATGCTTAGCTCTATCTTTTTTATTCTGTAAATACGGCATAATTCCATTGAGAAAATCAATAAGATTGTCTCTTTTTGTTATTCGCCATTCATACATAGGTAAACTTTTAGGCCTTGAAGGTCGAATGCCATTGATAATTATATTGCCAAGACCTGTCATCTTTTTAATGTAATTTATTGAACCGTCATTTATCATAGCTATTTTTACATTTGGTAAGTAATCATATCTATGACCTCTTTTATAACGTGCAATCATAAAACATCCGTCAGAATCCATAATCGCAGCCGCATAAATCCAATGCGTTTGGCTCTGGTTGTCTTGCATAAATAAATCCTTTATTGTTTTTAATATAGATACACTACCTATATAAGTATAACAATTTAATTTATCCATGTTTAGATTTTCCAAGTAATCACCCAAGATTTAACGCCCCCGTATTAATTAGGTTTAGGGGCAGGAAGGGTGCTGGTAGTTGTGATCATATAAATCACTCCTCAGTACAGAAATTATTAGTTTTTGACATTGCGCTAGACGAAACGCACGTACGACTATAGATTGGCGAGATCTAATACGCCTTTGTGGTTGATGAGACCGAATACATCTTGTGAGGAGTGAACTCACATTACACTCGCGATTAGTATATAATGTGAAGATGGGTAAATGCAAGTTTAAGGAAATAAATATGAAGAATATACGTACAATAAATCATAAAATAACAAATGACGAACTATGTTATTTGGCAGGAATAATAGATTCTTCTTCTAGCTTCTTTTTGAGCCAACATGCATGTGGTAGAAAAAATCCTTCCACCGGAAAACGTGATTTACGATGGGTTGCAGGAATTATAATTCAAAATACCAATCATATGCTAGCAAAAATAATTTCATCAATAATATTCTTAGGAGATACTCATATTCATACTACAGATCTAGATAACGGATTCTTTGGTCGACGATTATTAAAATCAATAAGAATAACAGGGCCTGTAATTGAGACATTACTTCCAAAAATAGTAAAAATATTAAAAGTTAAAAAAGAACATGCAAATATATTAATTGAATTTAGAGAAACTGTTATAGGAAATGGAAATAAGTACAATTCAATTTCATATGAAACTGAATTACAAAGAATAAAGTTAAAAGAACGACTCAGATATTTAAATTCGCCTGAATATAAAGATACTGTATCCTCTCCTATTGTATATTCTAAGCACTCCAAACCAAAGTAAGACTCGTGTCTGTAAAATAAATAAATCCCCTGCCGTGGCGTTACTCACGGATCTTCCGCCAGCCTTGCAGCCTTTACTATAACGGGCTCTACTTTTGAGCTACGGGGATATTTTGGTGTAGCTGATGCCTTTACACCATACTATATTTTAAATGTATCATGGGAGGGATTAGAACCCGCGACCCTCGATGTTATAATATCAATATAACCCAAGGGCAAATACATACCTTTTGATATTGTATATAAGTGTAGGTTTGATCCGGCTTCCTACAAACCATGATACATAATAATTATAACCATAATTGGCAGCCCCGCAAGGATTTGCACCTTGTTTTCTAGGATGAAAACCTAGGAGCCTAACTACATAGCTGACGGGGCCATCATTGTTTTACTAATTCTATACCGTTCCGCTTCAGCTCTCGTCGTATAACTTCCCATTCCTGTTTAGTTATCGTTTCCGATCGTTCTAAAACTTTATGTACGGGGTTAATAACTTTAACTTCAATTACCGGTTTCTTTTTCTGAAAACAACATGCACATATAATACAGGCCAAACTAACCAATATTATTATTTTAAACATGATACTCTCCTTAAAAGAAAACTATCTGTATTGCTGTGCAGCCTTTGCGGCTCTTAATATTCTATCGCGATCTGCATCAGAAAGAATCCTGCGATCATAATCACCGATTGTACTTAAAGGCGTCTGAGCAGTTTGCGGCCCTGCGGATGCTGCTGACCTGGGCTTACCTGATTGTTGAATAGGCTCTACTCTTTGCTCTGATCTAAATGTTTTCTTGATCATATTATATGCAGCTTTTCCGCGATCAAATACATCAGGATTAGATAGAATAGATCGGTAAATTTCAGGTTCTTCCTGTGCAAATTTATTCAAGTTATCTTCGTTAACAACCGAATCAAAGTCCTGATATTGCGATTTAAGCGAATTAACTGCAATTTTTGAGTCCTGCTGTTTGGTGTATTCTTCAAATTGCTTATTCGTTTGACTCACCTGTTGCTTAAGCTTATTCACATATTTTTTTAATTGACGACCTTCAATATAGGAATCATCTTCGATGTTCATTTCATCATCATCAATTTGAACTTGCGGCTTAGATTGCTGCTCTCTTAATTTCATCTGATATTCGAGTTCAGCTGCACGTCTTTCGGCCGCCTCTGCTCGCTCTCTAAGATAACGAAGATTGCGCTCTTTGAGGCTGTCTTGTTCCACACGTGTGTGTTGCGGTTCAAGTTGTGACATATTGTCACGGATTGGTTCTTGTTGAGGTTGGTCATTTTGCTCCACACGTGTGTGTTCAACAGTGTTATTTTCATTCATTAATTCATCAAGCATGCATTCTCCTTATTAAATAATACGGCGTCTTTTTTCTCGCCGTTTTCTTTTTTTACCCATTCCAAAAGTTCACCTGAATTATCAAGAAGAACAAACTTTGCCATATCGGCAGTTTCTTTATCTCCCAGGAATTTTGCAGGTTCACGTACGATGTGATAATACACCAATGAATCGGGTAGTGTCCATAAATAGTCTAACGATCCTGACGAATGATTATATTTCCATACCGATTGCTTAAAAAGCGGCGTAGGGCATGATCGCCGTGCAAATATCTTTATTACAGGTTGTCTGAGAACCCTATCAATAAAGGAAAGCATAACTACATAGAAATCTTTATTCTTATAGAGATCATGTTTTTTGGCATTCTCTATAGTTGCTTGAATATTATTAATAATATCAGGTTCCATTTGGCGACGATATTCAATAACATCATCTTCCAGGTCGAGAGCTAATCCGTCATGTTCTACTATCTGTTGTCCTGCTAATTTTTTCATTTTCTACCTTTAATCAGTCGTCGACAATTTGTCGGCAGTTGCAAAAATCCCCCCGGTATGATTGCTCATATGGGGGGATACAAATAAGAAAACAATCTTTTAACCATACGTGGGTACCCCACGGTGTGGGTTACTTTGTTTTTTTCTTCTTAACACTGAGCGCTATGGCGATCGCCTGACGAGGGTTAGAAACGATAGGACCCTTCTTAGAGCCACTCCTTAATTTCCCCTTCTTAAAGCGTCGCATTTCGTGCTCAATGATCTCTTCACCTTTAGACTCTCGTCTTTCATGAGAAGATTTCTTTGCTGATTTGAGCTTTTTAATCAGCTTTCTATCATCATTTTTTTCATGCTCAAAGGTACGAACATCATCTTTTAGATGACTTAGGACCTTTTTTTTCAATCCGTTTTTCATCTGAACCCTTGATAGGTTTTATTAGGGTATGCATCTTTTCGTTCTGCACTTTAATCATCTTCTCAATATCTTTTTCATACTGAGCACGCATTTTAGAATTAAGCATAGTATTTCCTCTCACACTCGTGTGTTATTGCGCTTGTGATGAATCAACGAACCATTCTTTTCTCAACTTTGCAGATGGGTTCTCTTGGTTCTTTTGTTGCTGACTCTTACGCACTTTAAGAATCTTATATGCTATCTTAGCAGCGCGTTTATTGGGCCTTGGTGCTGCCGGCATCGTTCCCCCAAAGATTAATACTTTTTAGGACTCTTAACTTTACGAAAATCTGATGCATCTTGACGCATTTGTTTTTCAACACCGTTATAGAGTGTATCTACATAACCCATATTGTCATACGGAGATTCAGGATAGAATTTCATCATAACTTCTGTAGGTAAATTGCACGGTTTGCTCGGTGCATCATCAATCATTGATTTGTTTCGTGCATGCATCGGACGTGCACCTTCGTAATAACGTTTTGCCATGGTGGCTCCTTATTAGAAACTGAGAGGATTACCCATATTTTGGTTCTGTCCACTCAAGGTGTTACCTCTATCTAACCCACGTGTGGGTAATGCCCCGGAAACACTCCGTGCAGATTGAGGGTAGTTTTCTTGGTTCATACCTTCTTGATCATAATTTGCTCTCTGCTGTTCCATCATCTTCATCATATTTTGAATAGATACTATCTTTTCAATTTGACTGAGATCGATCGTATCAAGCTCTTTAAGAGCCTTAGCAAGATTAAGGAGGGCAATCTGATCATCTTTATGTGCTTCAGCTTTACGTTCATAAGCAAGAGCATGATTCTCTTCAATGCGGCTATATCGCTCTGCTCCGAGCCCATGATCAGCAACGGTTCTTGCTTCAGCAAGTTTAATCTGAGACTGCAACTGAGCCATTTGAAGCTCTTGTTGTTGTTGCTGCATCTGTGAAGCCTGTTGTTGTTTCTGTTGCATCTCTTGCACAAGACGAGTCTTATTCTGAATGGTAGATGCTTCCAGCATAGAGGCATCATCAATAGCTACCCCTAATTCTCTTAGTTGTATATATTGAGCAAACTGCATCTGACGCTGTGATTCAGTATTAAGACCTGCTTCAACCATACAATGATATTTACCAAATGCTTTATTATAGAATAGCGGTGCCGGTTCTTCGCCCTCTAACAGATTCTTGATCTTACCCGGTGTATAATTGCAACGAACTACCTTCATAAGCAATTCCCCGAGCATATTCTGTGCCATATCAAGCTTATCAAAGAGAGGTTGTAATGTAGTAAGGCCTGCACCCTGTCTTAAAGCTGATAAAATACCTGCTTTGTCATCCATTGCCGAACCTAGCAACTCTTCATTAACCCCTGAAACAAGATTCATTTCCTTAGAGAATGTATCCTGAAGCTCAAAGAAGTATTGTGGAATAGAAGGAGGAACAATCTGTTGAATATCAGACATCTGTGCTTCTTCTTTAAGCGGAATAATACGTCCTTGTCCGGTCTGAAACAGATGCTTAACATCAATAACCGCATTTTCTTTAAAGATATAACCTGTGTTTACTACCGATTCGGCGGCATCAGCAGTAAGTATGACTCGTCTGTTATAAAGCATCTGTGGATCTCGTAAAGACCTACAGATGCCTTGTATACGGCTATAGAAAGACGGCATCATAGGATTATAAAATCCCATAACAGGAATAAACGGGAAATCATCTATATTTAAGTTGTTCATGCCGTCATAAAATACTTTACCTTGGATCATAATCGCCATACGAACGGTAGGAATATCATGCTGCATAAGTTCACAGGTAGTATTCTGTTCAAGAAAGAGTTTTATATCGTAATCAGACTGGTTAGTAATCTCCATTACCTCACCGGTATTCTTATCAATAATAATAGTTTGCTTACGATAATCTCGATAGTAATATTCATCATACGAAAGCCTATTTTGCTGTGTCATACCGTAACTTTCAGGCATATATTGGAACCTTCCGTCTCGTCCTGCGCCGGTAGGATTGCCCGGGAGTTCCATAATCTCATCATACTTATCAGGATAAAGAGCAGCCGCAGCGCTATGCGACAAGTAGCTGCGGCGCCATATAAAGGAACAGTCTGAAAGATCATTCTTTCGGAAATAGGGGTCTATGAAAAAGGAATTATATGCACAGTTGTCAATTTTTATGTCACCATTTACCGGATCATTTCTATAGTCCATATATACATGGAGTAGGTTTAGTCCTGTAATACAGGCACCTTGATGAAATGCATCTGAGATAGTCTCATATAGATGTTCACGTTTATAGAGACCAAGAATAATCTTTGTCCATTGATCGGCAGTTTGTTGGTCGCCGTTCTCAAGCGGAACTACGACAGTAGATTTTCTGTTTCTACGTTGGAATCCCGAAACCATGTTGCATATAGGCCTGACACGGTTAAAATAGTACGAGCCGCGATTATTATTTGGAAGTGCTTGGTTAAGGTCGGCCATAAGAGAAGTATCACCTGCCTCAAGTCGAGTGTCGAGAGTAGCTTCGGTCCAATATACTTGCCATATAGCTTGATTAGCTGTGTAATCAGAATCCATTTTCTTCTTGATTCCACCAAAATTTTGATCAATAGATTCAGGTTGCCGCATCAACATTCTTTATTCCTTGTGCTAAATAGATTCTTCCACAGAGTAGAAAGAGAATTTAGTAAAATCTACCTAAAGTTGTTAAATCGCGGATCATTGTTTCTAAAACTCAACATATCTTGCGGACCGCCGTAAAGAGCAATGGCTTTCTTACGATCAAACTCTTCTGATGTCATGCCCTTCTTGGTCTTATGAAGCGATAAGCAAAGATACCGGAGACTGTCTGAATAATGATTCGCCCATGACTTAGCGGGTTTTGGTAGATGTATTTGTCGCACCTCATCCCATTCTTTTCTATAGTTCTCAAGAGCATCAATAAGCGATCGGCATTTCTCCTGATCTATCCACAACTTACCGAAGTGAGTCCAGACATTCTCTATACCGTCCAATAACGGAACCTGATCAACAAGCGTAAAGTCTATGCCTATTTGTCTGGCTTTCTCATATCTAGTTACTGCGCCCCCACCGAACTCACGGACCTTAATATCATGCGGAGCAAAATGTTTACCGTAACGATATGGTCTGTCTTGGATAATCTTTGCATAGTGATCAATACCAAACCCGGTGCTTGAATAACAATCTATGATTCTAATCACCGTTCCTGATTCCGGAGTCTGAAAGAATATGATAGTAGTAGGATCATTAACACCAATATCCCAAGAAGTATGTACGAGCAATCCGGGATCCCAAGACACTGAACCGATCTGTCCCTTTAATCGAAGAGCGTCTATATTTGCTTGGTAGTAACTACCACTTATTCCACGTTCAAAACTGCATTCATATTCCTGAAGATACAGCCCTTCATCCATTTGTGCTTTCTCTTTAGCAATAACAGCATCAGATATATGTCCTATCTCGCTTGTCTTCTGGAGAATAACACGCCATTCAGGTAACTCTTGTGCCAGTTTATAGAGGTGCCACATGTGGTTCTTACCACGAGGTGTTCCTACAAAAAGGCACCATCCGCCGTTAGCAGCCAATATAGGCCGAATGAATGAGAATATTTCGGCAGGCATAAGACTATACTCAGATAGTATTACTGCGTACGGATTGGTTCCTACAAGAGAAGTATCATAAGTATCACCACCGATAACTTGGAGAATACTGTCATTTTTAAACCTTATTTTCATATCCGATTGATTTATAGCTGATACAAGTTCTTTAGGAATGAAGTCTAGGAATTTTTTACCGTCTATACAAATAGCATCAAAGATAGCCTTGCGACCTTGACTATACGAGGGCAAGACATAAAACACTAGGCAGGTTTTCTTTATGCATTGTCGTATCGCAAGATTCCAACCAAGAACATCCTTACCTGAACGTCGAGGGGCAATGTAAAGTACACGCTTAGATTCGCCCTTCTCAATTGCATCCCAAACAGGAGCCTGATAAGGACGCAGGACAAATTTATCCAAGTTGACAATTACTTCGTTCATATCTTTTATACCAACCCCTATGTGCAATATTTTTACAATTCATGCACCCATTAGTTTTTCCTGTTCTAACCATAGATCCTATAAGAGATGACTCATAACCGCAATCACATCTACAAATATAGTAAACATGATTTCTATTAGGAGGATTTATATTTCTATGTAAAACTGTCCATTTACCAAACTTTTGAGAGGTTATATCTATTGCTCGTGTCCGCGCACGCGAAGAATTTTCTGATTTTGATATCCATCTACAGTTTTCCTTACAATAATCTTTATCGGGATCAATTCTATCGAGTTGTAAATTATCCGGTCGTTCACCCATGTCTTCAAAAAACAATTTAAAATCTCTCCAGCGTTCGCATATTTTTATTCCTCTTCCGCCATAATATTTATAAGTATGTGAATTTTGATTATAACATCGCGTATAAAGGCCTGCCCAAATCTTGTATATATTAGTTTTAGACATTCCATGTTTAGCTTTTCTATGACACTCTTTGCATTGGGTTGATCTTCCATTTCTTAAAGTAAAACCTAGAACCTTTTTCTCTAAACCACAATCACACCTACAAATATATGTTTCATATTTACGATCAGTTTCTAATCGCTCCGATAATACTAACCATTTTCCAAATCTTTGATTAATCATTTTATTCCTATAAATGTATTATCAAAGACTAACTCTTTTATTATCTTATATCAAACAAGCGAAGGGTAAACTTATCTAACAGAACTTCTTGCATTACTACTTCCTAATTATAATTTGATTCACCATACTAAATCAATTCTTCGTCTTCATCTTCTATTTTAACTTCTACATATCCGTTTTCAATCTCGAGTTTATGGCGAATATAATTCTCAACCATTAATTCAATAGAAGCATCATATTTCAGAGCAAAATTCTTAAAGACGACCGCCTGTTCAGGAGGCATAGTAAATAAGATTAAAACTTTAAACAGTATCGGGTTCATTCTCCGTTCCTTATTAATCCGTTACACATACTCTCAAGCCTACACATATTTACTCATCCTCTGAATCACTCTCATCTAATTCCTGATCATAGTACATATTCATAAGTTCCTTTAATGTCGGCTTATAACCTTCAAATGCATGCCCATATCTATCTCTTGCATATAAAGAATTATATTTGAACATTTCGCATACCAATACTTTAAGAGCCTGCAATTGCTCAACAAGACGCGGTATATCATCTAAATCAAATTGTTCTTTATGCTGTAACTTTGCTCTTAGTTGTTCATAATAAACTTGAGATGATTTTATATCTGTCTCTTTTGCATCCAACCATCTACGGACCTCAAGCAACGTCGGTTTTTTATTCTTTTCATCATTCATATTCATATCCTCTTCAAAATAATAAGTTCTTTCACCAAGAGATCATATTCCAACTGCTTCTGTAACATACGATTCTCATAAGTCTTGTTCGTTTCATCTAATAGTTTTAAAGCATGCCTGTGAGCATCAAGAGTGTGATCCCGCTCTTTACGATAGTTAGTTATGATTCTATCAAGCCTATCTACCTCCTGATGCGGGTCGATCCAACCGTGCTTGCATTTATCGCTACAGCAATCAAAGTATACAGCTTGTTTATTCATGTTTTTCCTCTACACCTACAACACATCTAATGCATTTGCTCCCGGTCGCAACACAGTTCTCGCAGGATGAATCTTTTAGATCTACAAGGGTTAACAGATTGCAGTGGAAAAAGTCTTTATATCGTTCATTTATGCCCTGTAATAAATGACGTAGTTCATTAACGAGTTGTTGTTCCAATAGCTCATCCATTATGCCTCCCACTCTTGTGTGTCCGGTTGTACATTATGAATCTCTTTAGCGTCTTTAAGATCGCTATGATTGCTCGCTAAAGGATACGGGCCATAACCCGTAAGCTTCTGTGCTACATTTGTTGGAGTCTCAACCTGCTCTATATGTCTAATAGGTTCAGCTTTAAATTTACCGGAACGAACATTTTTCTTCTTCTTGCCCTTAAACTTCTCGGTCAGAGTATTGATCCTATCTTTTTGTTTATCTATCTCTGTGAGCATATTCTGTTCTTGTATGACGAGCTTGGTGATATTATTACCGGCAGTAAGATTATCTCTAAGGAGACTGTCTACTTCTTGCTTAAAGTGATCGCGCTCTTTAGTAAGCTCGGTTACTTTTTTCTCGAGCTGCTCTTTCTCTAAAAGCGTATAGTCTACAATAGCCTTCTGTTCTTCAAGAGATGTAGCTAATTGAGTCATGCCCGAAGAGTACATAGTCTGTATTCCACGAATACGCTGCTCTAATTCTCTCTCTTTTCTATCACATCGTGAGTGGAGTATATTTCTAAACAATTGCATTCACTTCCTCTTTAAATTCTTCATCCGTTAATACTTTAGGCTGTGTACTCGGTACACCATAAATTATATTTGAAGCTGCTACCAATTCTTGAGTTTTCAATCTACTTGTATAGGTATCATTTTGTGCCTCTTCAGAATCAAGTCTATGCATACCGCGATAAGCAGTAGTATAGTCAAGCTTTTTTATCATGCAACCTTCTCTTCGGTTTGCAGCTATCATAAGCTTCATATCTTGAAATGCTTCTGCAACGTCAGGATATGAAGCGGCCCAAGCATATAATCTCTCACGTCTAATTTTGTATTCCATGCAGAATCTCATCACATCACGGCTATCCGGAAGTTCAGCCCAAGTAAGCATGGTATTGGTCAGTCTTTTACGCCATGTTTCATTGGATATGTTCATGTCCAGGCTGTTTGGGTTAAGCATTTCGTAAGGTGTGCTCTTTTTTGACAATAAACCATTATCTTGGATAGGCTTAGTAGTTTTTGCCATTAGAGTTCCTTTAGGGTGAATTCGGTTCTTGGTTTTTTAGAATATTTCTTGTGCAATAATATGCTGCATATATAGCGGTCGTCGTGGAGAGTAACATTTTTCATTGAATCCTCGAGATGTTTGAGTAGATTTGAGCTGTCGGGTACATTAGTATGCCAATCTCCTTCGGAGAGTTCTTTTCTTCTACCGGGAGGTATAGCCATCCAAAAAGTAACGGTTAGTTCTATGGGTCCTTTGTGTAGTAACGGTAGCCCTTTGTGTTGTTGAAGCATAAGCAGGCCGTAGTCAATTTTGTCTTGGAGTTGTGAGTCATAGTAGCGAGATTTGGATATGCCTGCTCGTTTCCAAGCTAATGGTGGTAAGTCTATACAGTAAGAGACGGCTTGCATTACAAGGTTCCTTTAGTATAAAAGTCTATGGGAATATGTCTTGGATGTGGTTTTTTGTGTGGAAAATAGTGAGACATCGTAAGTATAAGAAGGGCGCCTATGATGAAGGCAGATATTATTTTGAACATACTACTCCCAGTTAAAGGTTCTTGAAGGAGTGTAGCAAATTAGATAATAATATTAAACATGATGTCTTGACATCTAGATGTTTAGATGTTAAATTGGGTATAGAAGTTAGTTTTAACCTAAAGGAACGGACATGGAAATCAAGGGATTGGATATATCATATAAGATCAGCACAAAGAATAAATCTGATGCGCATGTATATTTACCATTTATGAGAGAAGAAATTGAATCAATTCTTTTAAAATATGAGATGCAAATTAAAGATGGAGAATGGGCTGTTAAAGTTGCACCGGGTAAAAAGAAATAATATAGATAATGATTAAACCTAAAGGGAACGAATGTGGAAATCAATTATGATAAAATAGCGTTTTGCATTATAGGACGTATTGAGGCTGAAGAAAAAAAAGGTAACCATGCTAATCGTGAGAGAATAACTGTATTATGTGCAATGTTAGATTATATGCTTGAATCAGAGAAAATAAATGCTCGGGTTGGCAGACATGAAGATATGCATCCGGCTTGGAAAACTCTATTAAGATTTTATCCGTATGACGGCCCTGAAGGCAGGCCATTCGGTATTCTTTCTGATGATCTTTTGGACTTTATGATATTTGACTAATGAATAAACTTCTTAAAATTGGGCCCGAACAGAGCAATTAGGTTTGCATCTGCTTGGGCTCTTTTTCTTTGTGCTTCTTCTGAAATTATTTTTGATTAGAGGCTTTATTAAGTTTAAATAGAGCAACCCTCTGCTCTTCTTCTGTCATAAGACGATCGGCTAATTTCGTAGCACTTACAAATTGTTCATGCAATGTAGGTATATCATATCTATATTTCTCATAAATATATTGATATAAATCATGATAAAGTCTTTCATTAGGTCGATATATAAAATCAAGAACGCTCATATGGCCACTATACATTTCTGAAATCTTGATAAAATGTTCTGATCTTGGTATTTCTTCTTTCCCATATATACGAATTATTGCTTCCATAAATCCATTAAATTGACCGAGTCGTGTGTCGGCCCAGTAGGTGTCAGAATCAGTAACAGTAACGTATATATATGCCTCTTTTAGGCATTCGTAGGGTAACTCTTGAAATGCAAGATGCGCAAACGGAGTAAGATAAAGTTTGGTAAAGTATGTAATAGGACCGTTAAGCTGACAATGCTCTTGTACATATGATTGTAGAGATTGCACCGGTTTTGTTTCTTTTGTTTTCTTCATATTTACATTATACCTTTTTCTCGAAGAACTTGTAGCCCCATTTCCCATCTGGCCGCAGCTTCTATGCTGTTTTCTTCATCGGCTATCTTTTTAAGTTGTTCTTTTACCTGTTTATCGACAGAATTAGCAGATCTTACATTCTCAAGCTGTCGTTGCAGCATCAAAATGCGTTCTTTATCCGGATCAACATGACTTTGCTTTGCATTATAACTTACATAGGACCCCTTTTTGGGATTTGTAGCCGCTTGCATTCTTACCCTCTTCTTTTTAGGTACAATTTGCTTTGTCTTATTACTATCAAATGTAGTAATACTAGTAACTTTAAATAGTCCATTATTATATTGTATGAACTGCCGTGGAGCTTTGTCGATGTAGCGGTCTCTTTGCTCTCTTAGATTTCTGTTAACCTGTGCACTCCAAGTACCGTTATTTGCCCAGAAAAACCAAGAAGGGTATGCCTCAAGGGTAGGAATCACTGTAAGATAAGCTAAGAATAAAAATCTGAAACCGGGAATGTACTGCATAATACGTTCTTGAACATTTCGCTTGATAACATCTGAAATAACTCGATAAACATTTGTCTCATTCTTGATGAACGGTTTACCGTCAATATACACTCTATGGTTACGTGTATATATATCGATAAGACCAAGAAAATAGAGGCGCCTTAAGCATTTACAGATCCATTCGGGGCTACACCCAAAAACTTGTGCTAAATAGGCCTGTGAGGGATATATACACTTCCCTTGTGAATACATCTTTGTAAGATACCAATACAGTCTTGCCGTAACACCGTTAAGAGTAGATACACGTTGCACTAATTCATCCTCAGTCCCTTTAAAATTAAAAGGACGCGTAGAAAATACCTGAAACGTAACGCGCTTAGGTTTCGGACGTTTATATACACGTGGTATAAAAGATAATGCCGTAGATATAGCATTTTCTGATTGACTTGTATCAGAATTTAATATATTCTTATTTACATCCATTGAAATGATCCTTTCTTTTCTTTCTTCGTGATTGATAGTTGATTTGAAGTTTCCATTGATATATGGGTTCCGTGTCGTAGCGGAGTTAAAAAATTTAAAGGCTCGGGTACATCCCGGGCTTTTTTATTTCAAAATAGTTCTCAATTATTATACAGATTTAGCTGTTTTCTTCAAGGCCTTTGGATGACATTCACATAAACATATACGACTATAATCATTATATGCCGCCTCACCATGGTCTAATTCTAAACAGATATTACACCATCCGATATGGCATTCACAATAACAATCACAGCAATCAGAAGAAGGACAACATGGTGCGCAATATTTACATTCATCACCATAAACATCTCTAGTAAATTTCATATTTATCTGTTATCTTCAACATATTCCAAAGGCTTCTTAAAAGACGGATCATAAACCACACCGACACTAAATTTAATACGGGAATTATTTTCATAAGCCATATCAAACTCTATAGCTTCAGGAGCATATGCTTTATATTTAAAACCTTGACTGTTGAAGCTTGCTATTCCTGCTAATATTTCTGATATTACTTTTTCAACAAATTGTTCTTTATTCATTTTTAGGCCCCTCAGGTTCATCGATTTCAGCCCAACAAGGAAAAGTATCAAGCTCAGCAACTAAAGCATCTGTCCGCCATCGCTTACTATTATCGGTCATAAGAACTATCCATGCTATCCAAGGACAGCCGCTCGACCAAACAAGTACGGGTTTATCAACTTCAGGAAGTTTATCTGAGGTTTTTAGCCATATCATTTCATGTCCTCCGTCGGATCATTAATATGCATTAAGTGAGTAAATTTATTTTCTCTGTCTTCCGATACTTTCATTGGCGATGCATACTCAGCAGGTTCAAACATAATATAAAATGCCTCTTCTTCAGTATCGTATTGTGTGAGACATATTCTACCTTTCCATAAAGAAATAAAGGTATTTCCGTCTCTAGGTAAATCGCTTGAGTTTGCTACTTGCCATTCACCGAATTTCATCTTCATCATAACCCAAATCCTTAGCGTACTTATCATGGATTATCTTGAGTAGTTTATGAGCTCGTTCAGTTGAATGTCTCACATTAGATGCCCAAAAAATCTGCTTTTCCTGACCGTCCTCTTGATATATTTTAAGAGCTCTAACTTCTTTATCAATTTCATCAAGTAATTGCCCCACCTTCATCTTGGTATAGAACTTTTCCGAGCACTTACAGTTGCATTTACAATTCATCTTTCGGCCCCTTTCAATTATTCCGGCATAATATAAAAAATTTGCAATAATGCTATCAATGAAAAATACAAAAAAAACATTAAATACCCATAAAAATGTAGAGCTAAACAAGCATGAACAAGTAAAAACATTTGAACAAAAAAATATGTTATAAAATTCATAAGTTCAATACTTTCACGGGTTAATCTCCATCAACGCCTCAGCGGTAAATCCACAAAATGGACAATATTTAACCTTTATAGGTTCTTGTCGACACACCTCAAGAGTCAAGCTGCCGTCATTCCATTCAAGGCATCTCCAACAAGCACCTAGGCCTTTTTTCGGTTCATGATCATAATTGCATTGATGCCAACACTTTATCGTACCGTTAGGTAATTCTTCCTCAATCATCAAAGACTCAAGTTTATTCATGGATTTATCTCCATCAAAGACTCAGCAGTTTCTATTGTTTTCTTCTTCAGCCACGCCTCAAATTCCTTCGTAAACGCTTCGGGAAATTCCCATGCTGCTTCTACGTCGGTCCACAAGAACATTGTCTCTATGAGGAAATTTAGATCGTCTTGCATTTCTGTCTGGTGATCTGTCATCTTCGACTCCCTCTTCCCGCATAGTATCCTAAGACAAATGTAATGATAGAAAAAATGCAAACATCAATCATCTATATCAGATCCTTTTTCATCTTCCATTCTTGCCTTAGCAATGCGATAATAAATTGAGTTATTAAAATGAACGGTAAATTTTATCCTTGAGCCGGTTGCATCAAGATAATCTATCTCAATCTCCTTAGGTATCTCTGCTCGATAATCTAAATCTAGTGCATTAAAATCATTAATACCGTCTATTATTTCTTTGTATATTTTCTCAAAAAATTGATTCATGAGTTTATCTCCGATACTTAAATATAAAGGTGACAACCAATATCAATAAAGCCGCCGCAACGGAATAGATGTCAACATTCATTCCTCTTCCTTATTAACATACTCTTCTATGAGCTTGCACATAATATCTGAACGAGTAAGAACCTTATTAGTCTTCTCATAGATCTTATTGATCTTAATATTAAGCTTCCTGCTCAACTCTTCAGACAAATATATAGTAGTAGCTTTCTTCATACATTTCCTTCAATTTAATAGCTTATATATTGATATCATAACATCTTAGTCTCTAGATGTCAATAGCTATTTATCTGATAAAGACGGTAGATTATTAATAAATGCCTCCATCTCAGAATCAGGAATCTGATCTATAGTAGCATCAGCTATAATACGCAGAACTTCAGCATCAATACGCTTTAGCTCTTCTTCGTCGAAGTGTGTCATCTGTACATCATTCTCATAGAAATCACCGGCCATTATGCACCTGCTACAATTAGAGAATCGTCCTCTTTATCCTTAACCATACCCTGTGCCCTTAGGCTATCAATAAAGTTTGTATAGTCCTTAATACAGTTCTGAGCAAACTCATTTCTCTGCACAATATGGTTCAAGGCAGGATGCATCTCCATAAAGGTATCCTGTATCCCGTTAAGAATTCTGTTCAGCTCAGGCACTTCTGATTCTTCTATAGCTCTACCCCGATATGCATTAAGCTCATCATGGAACTTAACATACTCATCATAGATCTGTTCAAGTAAAAAACCCGACTCATTAACGATTTCCTGCATATTCATTCTGAATTCTCCTGTTAGTTTTACAATAAGATTATACTATAATTACATTGACATTATAACATCAAGATGTTAAGATTGCTATAGAATCTGGAACCCATAAAAGGATAAGCATGACACCTATGCAAGAACAAATTAAAAGATATCTTAATAAATTGGAAGAGGTTAGAATACAAAAGTTTTTGTCTAAAAACGAAGTTGCTCAGCAATTGGATATTACCGTGAGTACGCTTTTGAATATATATCGACCGGGAAGGCGTCCTGCACTCAAGACGATCAGAAGAATTAAGTACTTTTTAGAAGTTGTGGGGAATTACTATGAATAACATGAATTGCTCAGCGGAATTAGGTGAACTGTTTGGAGCATTAGCAAAGGCACAAGCGATTATGTTGGCCGCGAGTAAAGATTCTGAAAATCCTTTCTTTAAGGCAAGTTTTGCTGATCTGGGATCTATTGTAGGAGTATCTCGAGGACCGCTTACTGCAAACGGACTATGTGTGACACAGCCACCGGTACGAGGTGAGTATGGCGAATCCCTACTTACCGTTTTGGGGCATTCCTCAGGTCAATGGATAGCATCAGAGATAATTCTTAAACCTGCTAAAACCGATCCTCAATCATTAGGTTCATATATTACCTATATGCGAAGATATGCCTATGCTTCTATCGTCGGTGTTATTACTAAGGATGATGACGGCGAGTCTGCGATGGGAAGAGGATCCGAAGAAAGAGAAGTAGCGCAAAAGTTTACCGGTAATGCAAACTTTATTTCCCCCGAGATGCTTCAAGAGAAATTTGATTTATATGAAGACGGTGAAAGAATGAAAGAACTTTACTGCAAGAAGTATAAAGCTTCCGAATTAAAGTTTGTAAAACAAGAAGATAAAAAAGTAATATGGGCAGAACTATTATCATTCGAGAAAGGATCAGAATGAACCACCCTTTATGGAAAGAGATTGAAACTCTAAGTCATCTACACAAGAAGCATCCGTGCTCTGTAAAGATAGACGGTATGTATGAGACCTGTTTAACCTATGCCGTTAACAGCTATGAGGAGCATAAAAAAGTGACTCCTGAGAATGAGAGTGTATTGAAAGCAATAAAGCCGTTTGTTCCCGAAGAAGACTTATTTCTTGTGGAGCAGATGTATAAGGATATTGAGGATGGAGAGTAGATTTGTATCATCAAGCGAATGTTTTTACCATGACATCAATAATCATAACAATTTTGTTCTCTATAGAATAAAATACTCTACTTCAGGACACAGAGAGTTTCTTGATTTAGACAGAGATATGTGTTCATGGTGCTACAACTTCCTTGGTAAAAAAATAAAGTTAGTACATGAATTAAGTGATTTAAAGAATATTAAAAAAAGACATCCGAACTTACGCTACATTGCACCTATGAAAGCATCGCATGAGATGATAGTAATATGGGGCATGCCTAGCAGAGAAGAGTGGAATGAAGAAATAGATAAAACATTAATTAGGTCTTAAGCAAGCCTCCCTCGCCATGTCCGGTGGGGGAGCGCTCCCAAAAGGAAGTATATGACTCCGAACGACATATTAAAATCATTAGAAGAAATACAAAAATATGCAGATGAAGACGATGATGAATCAGCTCATTCTGCAGAAGACAGTTTGTATGTAGAACTATTAGAGTCTATATCTAATGATAAATGCACTGATCCTAAGACTTGTGCACGATTAGTCTTAGAGTCAAATAAAATGAAGTTCAATCGTTGGTGTGCATAAATATAAAGGAATAACCATGTTCGAGAATTTCGTGCCTTTAGGCAACAAGATATTTGTTAAAATTATCCAACAAGAAGAGAGAACCGTAAGCGGAATCTATTTACCCGGTGATATGGAAATGCCTTATGTAAAAGGTTCAGTTCTTGCAATAGGAAGAGGCAAGCAAGCACAAGATTATCTCGGTGTTATACCTATGGAAACTGAAGTAGGTGATACCGTTATATTCGGGAAATATGCAGGAACTACTATTGATCATGAGCATGTCGTGATAAGCGAAGATGATTTATTAGGAATCCTTTAAAAACAAACACGGGGCCCATGTATGAAACCCCGTTGTCTGTCATTTAAACCTTAAGGCAATCGGTTAATTAGGCCGACCGGTGCATCTCATTATCAGCTACTGTGAAAATTTAGCAGCGTAACAACACGTTACACAGTCTCAAATTATATAACAACTTTAGGAATTTTCCATGCTTTTTTTATTACTTTTATCTCTCCCTTTATATAGTTCAGAACACACAAGGGTGGAACGAATCTGTAAATCACCCGGAATAGATAACTTCAAAACATTCTTTCAAGAATCTGATGACGATCCACAACTCTCGCCGCCCGTTACCCCTCCTTTGACAAAGGAAGAAAACGATGCATATTTAGACGAGGTTAAAAGATTTATAATTTATAACCCTACACCAAGAAAATAAATAATCGTTTAAATTTAAGGTAAATTTATGGCATTTAATCAATGGATATTGCAAGGAAACGTGTCGAGAGACGTAATCCTTACTGATGCAGGCAAATCTCAGGTAGCTAAGTTCGGCGTAGCTGTTTCAGAAAAGTATAAAGAAGAAACCAAAACTGAGTGGGTTGATGTAGAAGTTTGGGGCGCGCAAGGTGTAGCCTGTAATGAATATGTCAAAAAGGGTGACCCTATACTTATAGCAGGGAAATTAAGAACCAATGAATGGACCGATAATACCGGAAAGAATAGAACTACGCTTGTGGTCACCGCTTCTCAAGTTACTTTTCTGGGCAGCAAAGATAGGAGTACTACTGTTACTGCGCCGATGCCTAAACGCAAAGAACATATTGAGAACATGGTACCGGAATCGGGGCAAGGAATAATTACCTTCAAAAAGAAAGACGCGTCGCCGTTTGATGATTTAGATTTACCGTTTTAAGAAAAAAAGATCCGAAAGAAGTTATAAACCTTCGGATCTTTTTTTATGAAGCTGTTTATCTATTCTCTAACAATTCTATTCGTTTAGCAAGTTTCTGAATTTCATTGAGAAGCATAGTTGTCATCAGATGATACTTAACCGTCTCTATTTCACCCTCAGCATTATGGGCTACCAGATCAGGGAATATTTCAGCTACTTCTTCAGCTATCAAACCGTAAGAATGCGCGCTACTCTCCTTATAGTCAAATACTACAGGGCGAAGCGACATCATTGGGGATGATGCATCTCCCATATCGTTTACGTTTTCTTTGAAACGAATTGAGGATGATACGGTACCAAGTTGTCCGGTAGAAGAAATAAGAACTGCAATTGCATCAGCAGCATCAGTAGTAATTCCGCGTATGCCGTGAATAAATGTCTTATTTATTTGGCCGTTACCTGCTCCGGTTCCGCTGCCTATTCGACATTTGTTAGATTCACCTACGGTACCGGCGGCTGATCCTATCATTATGTTGCTTGATTCTGAAGAAGTATATGCGGTACCTGCTGTTTCACCGATAAGACAATTATATGAGCCTGTTGTAACACCCGGTGATCCACCTGCTGCATTACCGGCAAACTCTCCGATAATAACATTATTATTACCGGTTGTAACTTGTACGCCTCCGGATATGATAGTATTATTTGCACCTGTTGTAATATTGTTTCCGGCAGTAAGTCCGAAGCACGCGTTGTTAGTACCTGTTGTTAATTTTTGTAAAGCTCCATGCCCGACTGCGGTGTTTTGTAGACCTGTTGTTAATGCAGAAAAGCAGCCTCCGCCTACACCGACGTTAAATAAAGCGCTTACTACCGTATAAGTCGCATTGCCGGAACCGTCTCCGATAAATATATTACCGGCACCTGAATTAGCTATGCCTCCCCCGATACGAATAGCATAGCTTTCACCGGATCGTCCCGGATCGGCCATTGCAACATTATAGCTGTCTGAGGTTGTATAACTCCCTCCGGCTTGATTACCGAAAGCGCTATTGTGCGTTCCTGTTGTAAGAGCCTGTAATGCACCATCCCCAAATGCACTATTATATGAAGCGGTACCCGAAGCAAGCGCGCCATCGCCGAATCCACAATTTTCAATACCGGTTACATTTGATATACCGCATACATATCCAAAGTAATTGTTATTGGTACCTGTTGTAATTAATTGTCCTGTGCCGTTACCTACGCAATTATTGCTAGTTCCGGTAGTCAGTGACTGCAATGATGCAGGTCCTATACCGACATTAAATATAGCAGCGCCGGGAGTCATTGTTGTATTGCCTGATTGGATTCCCAAGAACACATTATTCAAGAAAAACGATATATCTCCTCCCGCCATCTTTATTTTCTGATTTGTAGTAGCACTATGTTGCCCCGCAGGCATCGATATATCACCTGTAGTAACTGTAAGGGCATTTACACCTGCGGCTAATACTGATAGATCACCGATGCTTATAGTATTATTCAAGTCAACATGGATTGTATTTCCTGCACCTTTTGTATTGATATCACGTCCGGCAGTTCCACCTAGGACATTTAATACACCTGCTGCGGGAATAGCTGTTCCGGCATCTGTAGGATATGAGGTTGCTACTGATCCGTCCAATGACCAGGTAAGTGTATTGGTGCCCGGATTACCGGTAACCAGTATCTCACCGGCGGTCCCCAGTGTATTGATATTATTAGCACCGTCAGGAGAAACCGCGCCACCCGTATCGCCGGTCAAGGTTTCAAGTCCTCCGGCGTCACCCCATTCTCTCCAATCGGCAAGTTCGCCCTTAGAAGTTGAAGTTCCTTGGAGAGATACCAGAACCCATACTTGTCTGGTAACAGTATTTAACCATAGATCACCGATAACATAGTTAATACTGTCATACGGTGTCGGATTTCTTTCCTCATAGTTCCAATTTGGCGGCTGTTGAGCATTATTACCGCGATAGTTTGTTCCGACAGCTTGGCCGCCGAATCCATTTCCTGCCATATTATGCTCCTATTTTTGCAGCTTCCACACTTGTGTGTTCCACATTTATGTGTTCCATGCTTGTAAGTTCATCTCTTTGCTTACGGCATAAATAATCTTCCTGAGAAAAAACCAATTCTGCAAACTTATCCGGGTTAGTAGGAACCGAATCCATACGATCTGCAAGTTTTGGTAGCCACTCCTTCTTCAAGGTATCAAAGCAGTTTTCATATTTGTGCATGAGTACCCATTGCAATCTGCGCTTCATATCTTCTTCAAATATTTCATCAGATATTTCATTACAGATAACTTTGCATTGCATATCTGTTAATGTATAAAGCTCTTTATCGTTTACTGAAATTTTCATAGTTCATCCTTTAAGAAATTAACATACCGCAAAAACTGGTTGCATATGCACCGGCTCCGGTGTTGCCTTGTATCTGTATAGTTTTGGCTGCATTACCGACTTGTATTCGAATGTATGCTGTATCGCCCGCAGTCATATCAGCAATAACGGTGCTTTGTAATCCATAAGATTCATTTAGACTAAACCCCCCTAAAGGAGCTATATAACTGCGTGCAGTAGTTGTAATAAAGATATTAGAAATTGTATATATTGCTGATGTAATTACGGTTATGGTAGAACTCAATATATATTTCCCCGTTATCGGAGCGGTAAATGTATTTGATGCAAAGTTGCTACCAATATCATAGACTTCCGTATCAAACGGAACCGTATAAACCGTTAAATCACCGGTAACGTTGGCAGGAGAAGCATTCTCTCCAACTAAAAACATTGGTTGCACCGAGCTTGTCCAACGACCGGTACTGTCAAGTGTTAGTCCGCTATTGATTGCAACATTTCCGGTTCCCGATTTTATTGCAGTCGAGCTGGTTGTATTTGTGCTTCCCAATGTAACGGTTTTAACCGCTCCACCTGTAGCCAATGAGACTGTTGTAGCAGAAGCATCGGTTGATATTCCACAGGCTGAAGTTGTACTATTTATTGCGACAATACCTGCTGTATTTGCTAATCCGCCGGTCGAGGTAAATCCGTCGGAAGTTTTATTTAAGCTATTTTGTGTAGCCATATTCTCTCCTACTTAAGCGATAGTTGGATTACCGATACTGCTGATTACATTAAATTCAAGATCTGCTACAACGGTAACCAATCGTACGCTATCATATTTATTATTTGATTCCAAATAACCGGCTGCACCCAGAGTTGTATCGGTATTCCCAAAATGTATCTGTTGGTTCGCATTTTGTGCAATTCGCCATCCGACGTTAGTATTTATGCCCGTAACTTCAAATAAATCTCCGACCGCTGTTGTTGTTGGAAGCGTTAATGTTAATAGTCCGGCTTTATTGCAAATAAATCCGTTATTTACAGTAAATGCTTGGTTCACTGTTATCTTTGACCAAGTAAATGCTGAACCGATAGCACTTATCGTTAAAGTACTCGTACCGGGATTACCTGTAACATCTATCGTAGTACCGTCACCCACCACATTAATATTGCCCCCCGTAGGGCCCACTGCACCACCCGCATTACCTGTAAGGGTTTCAATATCGGGTAATATGGTGCCGTCAAATATATTAGTTATTTGTGACATCACATCTCCTATCGTGTTGAAGCATATATAACTTCAACGTATATATTGCCCGTGGTTGTTGCAGCTGCCTCATCTTTAACATAGACACCTTCTTGTGCAGGTTGCTCAAGAACGCCGCCTTGCACGGAAGTATTAGAGCAATAATCCATTACCCTACTCGTACCTGAAGCAATAAATGATTTGTCTGAAAGTCCGTCATATGAGATTATGATATTTGCATCAGTAGTATTATGAATAATAAGTTGTCGTACAGGATGCTCAAATACAGCACCAACTAAAGCATAAGTGCCTGATATTCCTGCGGCCTCAAGACTCCTAAGATCTTCAAAGCCGACTCTGACCGAATTTACTGAACTGTTTGCCATGATTTTCCCCTTTATATTTCACCGCCTCCTTGGCCGTTAGAACAAGAAGACGGTGAAAAGGTAGTAATGAAGCCTAATTAATATTTTTCCATGTTTTTTCTTTTTTAATATTATGTATTGAACCAGAAGATAATTTGTATTCCTTTGCTAAATCAGACACTTTTTCATTGTTAAGCAATCGTTGCTTTACTAATAAAGCAGTATCTTTATTTAATCTTCTCATATGTGTCCCTTTTTTTATTATACTTGACCGATCTCCGATATGGCCCCATATTTCACCGCGCTTTATTTCACCCGCAGTTGCTCCATGAATATTAAACAAAGCGCCAACAGACTTGTTGGTGTGCCCTTTTTCAAACAATGCCAACATCATATGAATATCTTTTTCTGTAAGTTTTGCCCATGGACATTTTTCACCCTTCAAAGGCTTCTTTCTGCCTTTACGCATCATATCATTTATATTATCTTGTTGGGTTCCCAAAAAAAGATGTTTGGGGTTACAACACAAGCGGTTATCGCATGAATGACATACATTTTTATCTTTAGGGTCTATATCTGTATGTATTATCCATGAAACACGATGAGCATTCATTTTTTTATTTTTAAATCTCATGGTGCCATAACCTCTATGATTTATGGATGCTTTCCATCCCCAGCAGCCCTCTTGAATTACAACCTTTTCATATAAAGACATCTTGGCGTCCTTTTTAGGATATCTACACAATTTACAAGCCTTACTGTGCCTATTGTTTTTTTTATATTCAAAGAACTCTTTTAAGGGCTTCTCAACTTTGCAACGCGTACATATTTGAAATTTGGGCATATAATGTTCCTTTAAATAAAAACAACTATATGCCCAAATGAGCAAAATGTAAACTTTAATTTAATATCATAAATGTTATCGTTAAATTTCCGTTCAACGCGGCAGCGCCAGCATTTACAACCTTAACTACAAATGATCCGGCGGCTCTAGTTATTCTGCGGATTTGTAACTGACAATCGTTTGCCCCTTCATTAGCCACCGTACACAAGATCTGGGATGAAGTACTTACTAAACTGTTTGTAATGGTAAAATCTTGAGTTCCCGCAGCAGCAGTAGTAAATCCTGTAAAGGTAGCAGCGCCGACATTGGCATTGATAGTTGATGCAGCAGTAGGAGAAGCTTGTGTATCAGCTACAGCATCAAGGGTAAATATACCTGCTGAGCTGAGATTAATACCACCTGTTCCGGAATTTACGTTTACGGCTGTCGCACCGGTTACATTACCAAGCGTGATTGTCCTTGCTGCAGCTCCTGTGCCGATACCGATTGCTTGTGCAATGGCATCATTACCCAATAAGATTGAACCTGCTGAAGAATTTATTTCTATGCCGCCGACTGAATCAAGAGTAGTTGAATCAGCTGAGGTAATAACCACGTCACCTGTTCCGGTAGTATTAATTGCAACACCGGCAGTACCTGAGTTAAGAACTACTTGTGATGCGCCGGTTACGTTGCCGATAGTGACTACACGAGCGGCAGCACCGGTACCGATGTTAATATTTTGAGCTACAGCATCATTACCGATTCCGATAACGCCTGCTGATGAGTTAATTTCTAATACGCCCGCAGCATCTAAGAGTAGTGTATCAGAAGAGTTTGCTGTAATGTCGCCTGCACCTGTTGATGCTAATGCAATACCGCCTGTTCCGGAGTTTACGGTTACACTTGTAGCTCCGGTTACGTTACCGATCGTTATCGGCACGTCATTTGCAGTTTGGCCAATATTAATAGCGCCTGCACCTGCTGTACCACCGTTCAATCTGACAGCTGTTGCACCTGTATTGTTACCTATCGTTATTGTATGTGCCGCAGCATCAGCACCGACATCAATAGCGCCTGTACCTGAGGTAACTGCAATAGCGCCGTTTGTTGCAGCTACGGCAATACCGCCTGTACCTGAAGCAACTGATATACCGCCTGCTGCATTTGAAGCAGTAATGACAACTGCATCAGAAGCAGCTTCACCGCCTGTTACATTAACTGATCCGGCAGTGTTTACGATATCGATATCTTCGGTTGCTGCACCTGCTGCAAGAATATCGATACCGCCCGCAGATGCAGAAAGAACAATGGCATCAGCTGTATTTCGAGAAGATGCTATATTGATCTGTAATGCAGCATCCATATCGATACCGCCTGCCGTGGCAACTAAATTTATAGCATCTGCCGTTGCTAATGCAGCAGTAGCAGTAATACCGCCCGCAACAGAAGAAAGGTTAAGAGATGCGACGCCTGTACCTTGTGCACTTTGAATAACTATAGTTTCCGCAGCCCCGCCGTTTGCGAGAAGGGTGATAGCACCGGCAGCATTATTTGTAGAGGTAAGTGAAATAGAAGCAGTATCGGTAATATCAAAATCACCTGTAATAGTAACATTGCCGGTTACAGCAAGATCAGTCATAGTAGTAGCACCGGTAACACCAAGCGTTCCGCCGACGGTTGTATTACCTGCAGATAAGGTTCCTACGGTAGCTGTTGAAGCTGCATCCATAGTAAGATTACCAACAGTAATATCAACATCACCTGCGGTAACTGTAAGATTCCCCGGATTTACTACAAGAGATGTAAGGGTAGTAGCGCCCCCAGTGGTAGAAGTCCAAACGTTTGCTCCTGATGCTTGATCACAGAGAATATAGAAGTCATTTGCTGCGGTATCAACCCATATTGTACCGAGTTCAGCGCTGTCGGCTGTTGTAGGAGCTCGATTCATTATAAGCGGTTCTTGTTGAATTGCACCGTACGGTTGGTTTTGAGCATAACCTTGCGTTCTTCGTCTAACTTGAGTAGGCATAATTTTCTCCGATAAAAGTATTTTTTGTTTTAACAATACTCATCAAAATTTGGTAAACTCAAGTTATTTGACAAATGTCCACTAGAATGTTAGTGTTAATATTATAGAGAAAGGACTCGAATGAAATCAGAAAGACATCAGATCTGCTTTGATATAGATCCGAAAATAAAGCAGCAAGTAAAGTTATTAGCAATTAAGAGAAATATTAGTATGAATATGTGGATTATGCGGGCGATAGTAGCGCGTATACAAAAAGAAAACAACGATCAATTAGAGGAATAGAGCAATGTTATTTATTTTTAAGGTTATTTTCGGGCTATGGATATTGAGCAGATTTTTTGCTGCTCCACAAGATGAACCTATGAACTTCGATTTTTAGCTATACAATACATACTTTCCTTTTTGGCTTTCTTTAGGCGTTAAATCGGCTTGATACTTGTTTAATTCTTTAGATGCAGCTTTATCAAATGCCTGCATTTCTCTTCCTAAAACCGGAATATTATTTCTACCTGCCGCTGTAAGCATTTTACCGTAATGATTCAATGCTGTCGGGCTTTTTGAAATCAATTGTATTACTTTAGATGCTTCGTTCAGTCCTAAAGCAGGTATGGCATATTTTGCCACTGTTCCTAACGGAAGATGTTTGGCACCGCTATAAAACAACATTGATTGTAGGTATGGATTTTGAACAAACTTTTCTAGTTTCGGATGTGATTTGATAACACTCTGAAATAAATTTTGACTATTCATACCGGCTGTTAATTCTTCGCCTATTTTATACGGTTTGAAGAATGCAGGATTTGTTTTGCCGTATTTTGCTATTTCATCATTAACATTACCTACTGATCGTTTAATAAGAGCCCTCATATCTTTTGATATATCTTTATTTTGTAACCATCTGTTCCATCCTTGTTTAAGATTAATTAAATCTTCTATTGCAGCTTCGCCGTTTTCACTTACATTATTAAAAAAAGAATCAATGCGTTCCAACATATCTTTCTTGTCAGGATTATCACCCTTCAATATATTGTCTTTTAATTTTTGAAAAACTGTTCGTGTATCATTCACATTTATTTTTGCATTTTCAGGTAGATGTTCTATGGCATCTTTATATGATTGATCTTTAATGTCATTCAATTGACCTCGGGCACCATGTATACCTGTAAGTATATTTGTACCGATCTTAGCAGCACTTGCTAGAAACGGCGAGTCGGTCATTGTTTCAGTACCCCATTTAGCAGCATTTCCTAAACCTGATCGTACAAGTGCCTTTGCTCCGGCTCCTGCAATAGCTTTTGCACCTCCGGCTACAGGATTAAATAAAGCAACAGTATCTTCAACTATTTGATCCCAACCTGATTCACCGGATGTCTTAGGCTTAAGTTTTTCACCTGTTAAAGGTTCTGTTATTTTTTCTCTTACTTGTGCAGTTGTAGGAAACGGTTTTAGTAAAGACTTCTGTAACAGTGCATCTTTTTCTTGTAAACCTAACACTTTATTAGTCATTTTTTCTATTTCAGGATTATATATGCTAGGGAATCCTTCCTGAAATTGCTCATAAGTACCTAACGGTTTTTCTTTTCCGGTAATAAATTCTCCTGCAAGATTTCCTAATCCATGTACAGTACTTGCGATATCACCGGGAAAACCTAAGGCCGCTTCTGCTCCACGCGCAATTGTTCTTCCTGCTGTACGACCGATATATTTTAGTATGGATTCAGATTCTTCTTGAGGTTTTATATCAAACAATTGATATGACATATTTATTCCTTATTGTGAACCCATTATTTTATCTACTTCTTCTTGAGAGATATCATTCCATTTCTTACCGTTACTTATTTTCCATGTTCCTTCAGGTGTTTTCAATAGTTTATTTTCATTACCTTCAGGACTAGGCATCATTTTTAAAGTATCACCGCCTGTAACAAAATCATTTAATAACTGCTCTCGTTTATTTTTCATTTTATCAGAAACTAACTCTTGTAAATTAGCAGGCGGATATTCATGGTTTTTAAGAATTTTATTTGTTGTTTCTGATTTTAATTTTTTTAAACGAGCCATAATATCAAGATTTTTTATAATGCGACCTCGTCCCTCTTTTGATTGCATTAGTGTAGGAATGCCGCGCAAGAATTGACTCATTTCAAAGTTTGTTACGCGACCGCCAAATATAGAACGAGCACCTTTTAAGAATTCTTTCTCAAGGCCGCCAAATTCTTGAGCATCCGGATTTAAGGCCCATTCCATTCCAAAATTTCTAAGGAATTGTGTTTGTGCAGGATGAGGCAAATTTCCTTTTTTATTTAACTCTTTTTGTCTTCCTAACAAAGCAAGAGTATGATCGGCCTCCTCTCCCATTTTTTCAACTTCTTCTCTATATTTTTTAGTTTGTTCGTATCCAAACTTCTTTTCAGCAAACTGTTGTTTTTCACCAAGCATTGAAAGCTTGTCTATATCTCGCTTTTCTTTACTTTGCCGACGCTTTTCTTCAGGCGACGTCATCGCATCTATAAGTGCATTTCTTCTTTGAGCCTCAAGATTTTGGCCCAACTGTTGTTGCGGCTGTTGCTGTGCTTGTTTAAACATATCAACATTTTGTGGCTTACCGCCTTGTTCTTGGCCAAGTAACTGAGATACCTGTGGAGCACCTTGTTGCCCTTGCATAGACATTTGTTGTTGAGTACCCGGTTGTCCAAACATTTCATTTGTCATGGGCGTTGAAGATGCTTTGGATTGTGTTAATAAATCTTGAATCTGAAAAAGCGCAGCCGGGTTCTGCAAGATAGTCTTTTGAACTTGAGGATCTTGTTGAGATAACCATTCGGAAACTTCTTTACCAAAAACCGGGGTATTAGCCTGTAATAATTGCTGTTTTTGTTTTTGTGCTTCTCTTGCTGTATGTTCACTTTGAATCTGCATTAACTTTTTTTGAGTGAGTAATTTAAATGCTTCATCAATCGGCTGTGATAATCCGGTACCGAATGCACTGCCAAGACTTGCAGCAGTACTTGTAGTTGGCGTAAATTTCATCGCTTCTCCTAGTTAGCCATATTAAGCATTTTCAAAGCTTGAGTTAATGAATTACCGAATGTTTGATTTTGATCTCCGCCCCAATAATTACCGGCTGTGAGAGCAGCTAATTTACCTGCACTCGGTAATATTTGTTGTAAAAAACCGGGTTGGGCTTGAGCGGTAGCACTTATATAGGGATCGGCTAAACTCATACCAAGCAATTCTCTTAAATGTCCCTGATTTGATAAGCCGTATTGTGCTTCAAGAGCAGCCAAGGCTTCTTCTAAACCTGCACCTGCTTCGCCCAATTGAGATATATAACTCGGTGAGCTTAAGGCATTCGATCCGCTAGAAGCAAAACGTTCAGCTAATCCCGGAACGGTTGTTTGATTAAACTGAGATCGAGCTCGTTGACCGATAGGTGCGAAACCTGCCGTAGGATTCTGTAGACCTTCTAAACCCATTTTTCCAAGCTGTGATTGCAACTGTTGTTGTTCGGGCTTAAAGCGATCAATTTGCATTATTCCGCCTTGTGAGCCGGTTAATGCATTCCCCTGTCCGGGTTTTGTGTTTCCACCGCCAAATAACTGACTTATAAGATCAATACCTGCACCGCCGAGGCCACCGACAAATGCCCCCATTGGGCCACCGATAGCAGTTCCACCTGCTGCTCCACCCAATCCTGATTTGAATATGCTCGAAAAATCCATGCCTTCTCCTTAATATTTTATATATTCCAGTGTTATATTACTCGAAGTAAATGCTATACCGGAAGCGTTATTTATTATGACCTGTGTAGCACTAACGGTTACCCCAATATTATTTCCGGCAGGGTCTCCGTATGTAATCGGATAACCTACTAACCCTATAGAGTCTGTCGCAGCTCCGCTAATTGATATCCATTTCCATAGATTAGTTACCGTAAGGCCATGATTCACTGCGGTAATACCCGCACCTAATGCACCGGTAAGAATATTAATAACGTAACCGGGAATATAGGCCATCGGATCGTTGGTGGCAGGATTTGTAAATAACTTACCGCTTGCAAATTCTTGGTTAATAAAATAGCCGGATACTTTTGTATTAAGTACTAATGCAATCGTGTTTATATTCTGATAAAGGCGAACCAACAATTCTTTAAACTCAGGAGAGGAAACTTCAAGACTTGTTATATCACTTGTTTCCCATATCTGGGTAGTAGGGACATACGATCCGGTGTCTATCATTTGATCAGGTATAAATGCCATATCGCTCTCCTATTGAAGTCTTTGGCTCGTAGCGGTTGCTGTGATTACAAGGGCGTGAAGTTGGAAATCCTGTAAGCGAATATTCGTATCACGCATTTGTGCATCGTTCATAGTTAACTGAAGCTGAATCACTTCTCCCTCGGCTTGGAAATACACAGGATGCCATAAACGTGATGCTGTCATTTCATATTCAAGAGGGGCCTGCGCACCGTTAGCTAAGGTATACGGATAGGTATCCAATGTTCCGGTACCGATTAAGACCCCGTTCGTCGCACTTTCTTGCAGAAACGGAATATACGCCGTGGAAACAAAAAAATCGACTTGAATTTGCCCAAAATCGGTACGATCAACCATGAAATCAACTTTCGAAATATACGCATTGCGGCCCTTATCTGCATAAAAGTTATACTCTTTAGTCTTAATACTTATATTACTTACACGTGATATTGTTCCGCCGCCTTGATAGGTTCCGGTAAACGATGCTATAGGTCCGATATTAAAATTATCTTTATCGATAACAAGGGTAACTTCAAATATTTGTCCGTTGAGTCCGTTACTTGCATCAGAATAGGTAGCACCTTCAATAAATACATATTCACCCACTCGAATATTATGGTCTATACAGGCTATTTGTGTTAAAGGAGTTGCTGTTATATTCGTTATTTGTAAAGCTGATGCATTGGTACGAACATCAGAGTCACATATGAAGGTATACCCTTCTTGGTTACCTGCAATAACTTGTCTAAACAAAGATTGTAAAGCTCCGCTGTCCCACGTTACATCATCATCCCACGTGATAATTTGAGAATCCCAGGTGATACCTGTTGCAGGTTGGTAGTAGCCAAAGCAGGTTATAGAATCATCAAAAAAAGCCCATGTATTAGTTCTATAATTGTAGGTAAGAACTTTATTAGGATAGGGAAAGTTGTTATCTGCCGATACATCAGGAAAAGTCCAATAGACTGTTTCTATAAAGTAATCGCGAATACCATATACACGAAATACACCGTCACTTGCATTGTGTATAGCAAATGTTTCATCAGGTATGCGTGAGTCTATCCGGTCAACTGATGCACCCGTACAAGCATGGATACCGACCTGCCCGATACCGAGCACAATCCTATCAAACGGTACGACTGAAAATGTAGATTCAACACCAAGTTCGGTATTAATTTTTTGCCAGCTGAACGGTTGAACTTGATTACCGGTATACACTAATTCCCAAGTAGAACGTTCAAAGAATACAATAAGCCTGTCTTTAATAAACTCTACAGATACAATAGCTTCAGTTGTTGCAGCATCGAGAGCGCCGCCGAAACCTTTAATGCTTATATTAAATGCGTTTACATTAAGCGGATCACCGATCCATGAATAGCGCAAACGATTAACATAATTTGTTCCCGGGGTACCTGCACCTTCCCAAGTATTGAACAAAAGAAGTCTATTCTTGAATACAACTATACATCGAGCAGAATTGCAGAAAACGCCGGTACTTACAAGAGGCCTGAATTCATTCCAAGTGCTTGCTCCGTCGAATCTACGCATATGATTCGGTTCATTCTCATTATAGTTAGTAACGAAAAATACTTTTGCTGCGGCAGAGATATCAAAATAGGTGGTAGCCCAGAAAAAATCTGAATTAGTTCCGGTCCAAACTGCATCTCCGGCTGCACCTTCGAGATTAAGTCGTTCCCAGCCGCCTACATATTCATAAGCATAACGAGTATCAAAGCCGATGATCTTTTCAGCATTAATAGGTGTATTTTCAAAAGTAAGAAGTCCCATAACAGGAAATCCGGGATAGAAATATACACGGGTACCTACTGCCAGTCCGGTACCTTGTATATCAAATGCACCTGTACCGATATCAAATGTAGCAGTTGCTCCTGAAAGATCACTACGCAGCATTTGTTGTGCTCCCGCAACAATACTGTTAATCGTAAAAAATATAGTTGTTGTACCGTCCGAAACTGAAAATCCTTGTCCCCTATTTAGAGGCATACCTGCATCAGCTGCTATTGTTCTAACATTACCGGCAAGTGAACCGCCGTTAGGAGCAACTATAGTTCCCATAAATATACGTAATCTGGAACCGAGAGCATTATCATCAAGAAATCTGCTGCCGAAACGTTTTCTTACACGTCCTCTAAAGACATATGCATTATTAAGTTCACTAAAAGCTTGATCCGAAATCATCCAAGGACGAACTTGCTTTTGTAGACCTGAGTCATTATCATAGGGCGCAATAAAAAAACGATCTGCCATATCAGTTCCCTATAGCTAACCAGGTAAAATCTGTGTTTACACGCGTTCTTGCTACGTTTAATTGAAAACCTACAACAAGAAGTTGTGCCGTAGTATAAGTATAAATTCGAACAGTATAGTCTTCGCTATTATTTGTTATGGGATTTATGCCGGTAGTTGCGGTAGACGGACTTGCCCAACATGCAAATATTGCAGTAGGAAAAGCTGTAGCAAAGTTAACGGTCGCTGCCCCTGCCGCACATGCACTTCTTCCCCATTTAATAATAATTCCCGAAGGTAATGTTAATGTACCGGTATTAGCTTTTGTTGCCGTAGTCCAATCAACTACAGTACCGTTATTAAAGTTTCTTAAGAATAAGGCGGGATTCCCTGCAACATTCTTAGTATATATTGCCATCTCATTAGCCAATGTAGTGGCATCCGCTACCTGAACAGGTAATGTAACTTTATTATGTTTACCCTGACCTGCTGCATTGTAACTTACGTGATCTATGGTAAATGCAGTATCTATATCTACAAAATTCTGTCGAATACCGTTTCTTGTTTGCCCTAAGCTTTGACCGCTGTTCGGTATAAAATTTAATGCCATCAATTTCTCCTAATAAGGCCATCCGCCCCAACCAAATCCACCAAACCCGCTATACGATTTTCCGCGTGTGTAGATTGTAACCGTACGTTCATTTGCTTGTTGTGTTAATGTATTTCTAAGTACAAGTCGTTCTTGTTGTTTGAATTCCGGCATGATCATTTGTACACTATCCATATCCATTCGATCCTCAAAAAGCTGCTTTGCGGCACCGTACGATATATAATTCCACCATTGTTCGAGTTCAGGAACATCTGTAGATTGTATTAATTCGGTCGGCCTAATATCGGCTTCAATTTGAACCTGATATACTTTATCCGGAACAGGTCTGATTATAAATTTCTCATCGTAAAACAACATAGCCTGAGGTTTTCCTGCTTGGTAGGCAACATTTTCTGAATAGATAGGAGCAGCGACTTGGGTATTATTAGGAAAGTTTACTGTGAAGGCGCCTGTTAAATAATTAACTTGTCCGTAAGGTGAGGGAATAACCTGCGGCTGCCCTTGTAGGCCCAATGCCCCGGTTGTATTAGAAACAGGATAATCTACGATAATCATCGCTTCACCGCCTATATCTAAACAGTTGAAGTTCAGACTTCCCGGTAATATAGGATGTCCGGTAACTACACCCGTAAACGGACCCGTACCTCCGCTACCTCTTAAAAGTGTATCTGCTATGGTAGCAAACTGCGGATAATAGCCGTAAAATACATCGCGCCATTGCGTATAGAATGCAGGAACGCCTGCTATATAAACGGGTTGATGAACAGCAGTATACTTATTCTTGAAGTTAAAGAGAGGATTGAGGAGATCAGTCGTATTAGTTTCATAGGTATCTACATTAGGCTGAGTATAAAAAGTTAACAGTGTTCTTAAAGAGAATAAACGTAGATGCTGTGGAAAGTCATAGAGTATAAAAGTATTAATATACTGATCAAGATCAGCATTACTCAATTGAGAAAATGTTGGACTACGCGTTAATCTTCTTACTTTCGTGCGTATTGCCTGTAATGTTGAATCAGCCATATCTAAACTCCTATATAATATGTTTTACGCTACCACAGTTTTTTAGTGTAAGGAAGAATATCACGGATAGGGCAAAATATTTCTTGTTGCTTGATCTAACTGACTGTTTATTTCCCCAACAGGTGTAACCACCGCAGGAGTTCCGTAGTGCCCCGGTTGAAACGAGGGCACTACAAACGGATCAAGATTAGTAGTATCAATCGGTATCGTAAACTGTGTACTATTTATAACAGTTATAGCACCGACCGATTCAATTCCCACTTGTGGGGTAGAAAGTTGCATGCCGAAGCCTTCAGGCACTATCAGACGAACTATTAGGCCGCTGCTGTATTGATGATCTCCCGGATTAACTCCGTCAAACGTAGTCGTAACTAATGCATTTTCAGCATTAGTTATGGATAATATATTTCTCATAGCTTGCTGAAAAGTAGGAAACTGAACAGCATAATAGTTCGGTGTAGTCGGCATATTAGCTCCTAAGTCACGTGTGACTATGCAAGTTTAACTTCTACTAAATTAGACGGATACATATCATCATTATCATCAAGATATTCAAGGCTGTGAAAAGCAAAACGATAGATATTCTTAGCAATATGCGGTGTAGATGTAATCATTTTACCTTCAGGATTAAATCCTTGACGTATACCCTGGAATGCTTCATGTTTTAGCACTTCATATTCTTTGTAGAAGCATCCGCTGTTCAAATGCTGAGCAAGTCCGCGAGGAATACAATAACGTTCGCCGTCCCAGAATTCATAGAAATCTATATCGCCCTTGTACTTCTTGAATCCTAAACAAATTGCACCTCTACGTCCGTCACGAGCAGGATTTTCAAGATTTTTAAATACACCGGTTACCATTTCAGAATCTCGAGCTTTCATATATTCGATCTTCTTTTGGCCTTCTTCAAAACTTAATCGTGTTTTATTAGATGTAGGAACAGCGGGTTGCATTACACCTGATTTAATTTCATTTTTTTTCATATTACTCCTTACCACTTGTATGGATTACAATCGGGAGCCGAAGCCCCCGATCATGTATGCTCTATCTCAAAAACGTTTATGCGTTATCAACGCTGAATGATTTACCTGCAACCCAGTAAATTACATCGTTAACAGCACCGGCAGGTGAAGATGTACCTGCTTTAAGCTGAATACCGATATAACCTGTGTTACGTGTAGCATCTGCAAGATAATCTACACCAAGCGTCAATGATTCCGCTGTATTTGCACCGACAGGTACAATCTGAGCAGGCGTAAAGCCCGGATCAGCTGTAAGAGGGAATGCAAATGCAGTAAATCCTGTTGTATCAAGATCTACAGTAATAGTATTAGTTACTGTATTAACAGCAACAATAGTAGCCTGTAAACCGTCCAATTCTGTCATACCGTAAGCAGCAGCAGTAACGGTAGGAACGATGAATCGAATTATTTGGCCGACTGTGTATCCGTGCGTTACAGACAATGTTACAACAGCCTGTGCAGCTTGTGTAATATTAGTTATGTAACGGTTATACGGATAGAACAACGGACTGTAAGGAATTCTTCTAAATGTACCTGCACCCGGATTAGCATTAACAATCTGTGCCATATAAGCTAATTCAAAGCTTACACCTGCAACAATAGTATCAACGGTGAAATCCAATCCGCGAAGCTGTAGAGCTCCGACAGTGCTATAGATACGTACAATATCGCCGTCATTTAATGAAGCAGTATTGGCAGTATTTACAACAGGAGTAGCACCGTTAGTAATACCTGTAAGGGCTAATGAAGGACCCGGTACGTTTACAGAAGAGTCTACAAGGTAGAATCCTGCGTTAGCAGCAATCTGTGCTACCGCTAATGCACCTGTAACTGCAGTCTTTGTATAAATAGTTCCACGACCTTGGGTCATGCCGCGCTGCCAATAAAATTCAGCACCGGTGCCGCCACCGGCAGCATATTGAACCGTTTGATTATATACCCACAACCAATCTAAATCAGATCGGAGTTGGATAGTTTCAGCCGCACCTGTAGAGGTAAAGCGACCTTGGTTAGTACCTGTAAAAACAACTGACATAGTTTCTCCTTATCGTAGCGTACAACGCATGTTAAAGATCCATAAGTCATTCAATATCTTAGGCACTTCGGCAAAAACATAGCCCATTGTTACGTTTTGAAACAACGGATCAGAATATACCGCAGGACGGAACAAGAACTGCGCAGAATAGTTATCCTGTTCTACACAAGCCAGTGATTCCATACCTTGTACAAACACGTTGTACACATCGTTACCCAATGCAGATGCATTAGGAGATACAGATGCTACAGATGAGAGCATAAAGCGAACGTTATTAACCGTTCCCCACTCAGATCTCAATACCTTATTGTCGTTCGGATAATTCCATTTGGAAATAAATCCATTTAGATTATTTAAATCCTTGGACAAACGAGTATGACCTAAAGCTAGATAAGCATCACGTACAGGGCCTGTACCGAACTTGTCTTCACCACCGATATTATCGAGGATCATCCATGCATCGTTAGTTAACAATGCAGAAGAAACATCATCAATATCATCAAGTGACAAGTTAGTAGGAAGGTCTCCGTTCGCACCGCCTGTGCAGTTGTAAATGGAAGCCGTCGAAGCTAACATATCACGTGTGAGCTGATCCTCTGTCATACGCATCGATAGGCCGAGTAATTCAGCTGTTTCGTTCAAGACAGGGTCTTGATTTTGCAATGTGCAATTATTCTGTTACTTTTTTTGACCAAACATTTCTATTTGGCGGGAAGTCTTGTTATTCCTTCCTCTTACAGTCTCCTGTAAGTTCAGACTTTATCTTCAAAACCTTTTAAAATTTCGTCGAGCGTTAAGTCGTTGAGGATTTTTGATCTAGATTTACCTTTAAATTTATACATTTGCTTATAATGCATAAACTCTTCCTTTCCGTACTTTGAAGCAGGCCCTGATCTGGGCTTACTATCACGTATATTTAAGAATTGAATAAGGTTAAGAACTCTGCTTTTTTTTTCTCCTACCATATATGGCAAAAGAAGATTGCATAATAATCTAAGCGATTTTTGGTTCTCAACACTTAATTCTATTTTTGCTTTTCTGGACACATTGTCACTTCCAATGCAAGCTTTCCTATAATTGTATCTATATTTTATAGAGTATCGCTTTAATATCTCGGCAACCTTATCCATAATAATAAAATCAGTATTGGTGACGCCAATATTTCCTTTTAGCGCGGGGGTATGCTTGCCATTTTTTTGATTACTTTTATAAAATATTAGACTTACCCATCCTTCACCCTCTATTATTCCGGTAAACCACGGCAATTCTAAATCAAATCTTTCCTGCTGATTGTCCATTGTTTCATCTTTCTGATTT
>ERZ1292629.653-Hain-H43-01um-R1-653-length-38263-cov-7_pt1 | contig 38263 bp, 39 predicted proteins | sample MGYA00564399_ERZ1292629 | MGnify/ENA primary metagenome ERZ1292629 (study PRJEB36523, sample SAMEA6512636) | groundwater metagenome | collected 2019-01-08 | study: AquaDiva: Metagenomics assemblies of 32 groundwater samples
AACAAGATTCTTGTTTCCTAAGTAATTGATTGTTATCAAATTATTGTCTGTTGAAATATCTGCAAAAGAGATAAGGTCATAATAATCTCCATTATAGTATTTGAATACATCTCCTGAATAAATTATTGCGTTGTGCAAGCCGTTTCCTAAATTATAGACTTCCGTCCTTGCATCAATAATCATTGAGTTGTCTTCGCTAACGTAAGTTGTTGTTATAAATGCAGGAACTGCAACATTAGAAACAATGGCTGTTTCTGTTGTGGAATTTGTTATATTAGAATATGCTAATAGCAATTGTTCAGATACGTTTGTGTAATTTAAGTCGGGATTACTGAAATTTTGGGGTTCATTAGATATTAATGTTATATTAGTTACATTTAAATTAGTTATATCACTGGGAGCAGTATTATTCGTCTCATTTGAAGAAAGATTTTCTAAACTTAATGTTACTGCAACAGCAAGCAAGGAGATAGAGATAAGTATAATTATGTAAGAAAGCTTACTTCTGACTAGGCCCCCCTTTACTCCCATCTGTTTTTTGAGATAAGATTAAAAACATTTAAAACTATTTATTTAACCCCATAGTAGCTATTTTCTCCATAATTAGCATATACACTTCAGGATCATTAATCAGTTTGTTCATCAGTTCATCACTTTTATTTCTTAATTCAGATTCTTTCAGCCTTTTATCCTCTAGCTGCATTGCTGTCTTAATATCCAATATTCCCGCACATTTTGAGCAGAATTTAGCATCGTAGTTGTTAATATGGGTACATTTATGACATTTAATTGGCTTTAATGAAGATTCCTTCTCTTCTTTTGTTAATTTAACACCATTCAATACTAATAATGCTGCATCAGTTTCCTTTCCACTCATATGAATGTATGTAGCGGGCATTCCGCTTCCCTGTACCCATCCAAGATATTGGTTCATCTGAAATTCAGTCAAATGATTAGCTAGATAAGTCGCTCTGGAATGTCTAAAGAAATGAGGATTGTGTCTTTTGTTGATATTGCATTTCTTGAATAATAATATTAAACTATTCCTAGCCGTCTGGTATTTCATAATTTTATGATGATTCGTTGTTCCTATGTTAACCCAAACAGGACTTTCCAGATCCTTCTTTGATGGATGGCAGTCAAGCCATGTTGCTAAGTAATTAGTTGCTGCTATTATCCTTATTCTTCTGCTGCCAGTCTTTCCATTCACATTCATTAATATACCATGCTCATCAAAACTGATATTCTTAATCCTTAAAGTCAATAACTCTCCAATTCTGCAGCCAGACTCAAACAATAAAGCAATAAATGCCTTGTCTCTAGGATGTCCTGCATTTTCTATTAATTTTTTGATGTCATCTTCTGTAAGCAGCTCAGACTCTGCTGGCAGTCTTTGCTCATTCCTGCTTATGGCACATTTTATCCATTTAACTTCATCTGGATAAAACTCATTTTTTCCCTTTAGCCATTTGTAAAATTTCTTAATTACAACCTTGTAGTCATGTCTAGTCCAGGCAGTATAATTCCTTTCTTGGATTATTGTGATATATCGTTCTACATCTCTCTTTTTAACTTGGTCCAAATCTTTGTCCAAAATTATTGCTATAAGTTCCATAGTTTCTATAAGCTTTACTACTCTAGGTTTACCTAATCCGCATCTTATGCAATTATCTTTAAACCTCAGTATTATTCTTTTATTCCTCTCGGAGATGTCAGATTCTTCTAGTTTCCTTATTGTAGAGTTGTATCTAATTTCAAAATTTTGAGGGTCTAGTTTTTGCTCCATTTTTTGTTTCTCCTAGAAATAGCCAAAGTGCCTTATTTTTATAATAATTTAGACTTAGTGTAAGCTTACTAAAAGCTTAAATCAGGCCCAAAAGGATTTATATCTAATCTCTATTCCTCTTCCGAGGCTACTTATAAGCCCTTGAACTTATGTAGTATATGGTTTTTAAATAAGAAAAGGAGACTATATGCTATGAAACAGGGCATAATTGATAAAAACAATGCTACAATAGGCAAATTTCTAAGAGATAAACGGGCAGATGGCAAGAAGAAGCTAAACAAGAATCCTCGATGAAGCCAATTAAATGTCCTAGATGCGATAATATTAATAGTTATGATTCTAAATTCTGCTCTAAATGTGCAGGAATTCTTGATATAGAAACTGCTATGAAACTTGAAGAGAAAAGATTGAAAGAACTAGAAACTAGGAAAGAAGGCGATGACATAATGAACATGCTAATAAAAGATCCAGAAGTTAGGAAGCTTTTAATGGAGAAAATAGCTATGATGGGATTGAAATAGAAACCTTTATAAGTAAGATAATCTTATTGATAAGATATACTTACTTAGGAGGTAATTGATATGGAAAAGGTTGAAATAACATCTATGAGTTCAAGAGGCCAGATAGTAATACCATTTGATTTGAGGAAAAAAATGAAATTAAAAGAAGGAGAAAAATTCACAGTTTTTGGGAATGAAGAAACTATAATTCTCAAGAAATTGGAAATGCCTTCTTTCGAAGAGTTTGATAATTTAATCAATAAAACGAGAGAATTTGCCAAAATGAAAGGGATAAAGAAGTCAGATGTAAATGAAGCTATGAAAAGAGTGAGAGGATGAAGGTTGTTTTAGATACTAATATATTCGTATCTGGAATATTTTGGAAAGGAGACTCGTATAGGATTTTAGATATGTGGAGAAATAGAAAGTTTACATTGATAACTTCCGAGCCTATAATCCAAGAGCTTATTGAAGTTCTTAATGATTTTAAAATAAAACTTTCAATTGATATAAGAGAAGAATGGGTGAATATCATAAGGGCTAATTCTATAATAGTTGATCCTGAAGAACATTTTGATGTGTCAATTCATAAAGATGACAATAAGTTTATTGATGCTGCTATTGAAGGTAATGCTGATTATATCATCACTCAAGATAATCATTTATTGAGAATAAAGGAATTTAAAGGCACTAAGATAATAAAACCTGAAGAAATTATTTAGATAGATTTTTAAGCCTTATTTCTTACACATTTTAATGGAAGTTTCAGACGCTTTAAGCCCTATTGACTATAGATATCTTTCTAGAGATGAAGAACTAAGAAGTAAAGTTAATAGTTACAGCGGTTTAGATATTGTTCCTAGAGTAAGAAGAATTATACCTGAAATACTTATTCCTAGGCTTAATTATCTTGAATCAAAACTTGAAGATATAGCAAGAGAAAATAAAGGTAAAGAAATATTCAGGAGAACTGACGGCCAACTTGATTGCAAAACAACAGTTGATGAAATCTTTGATGAATATAGTACTAGATTAGACAGAAGAATTAGCCAATTGGAAAAGATTTATACTCATATCTATGGTTCAGAAGCTGAAATAAATGAATATCTTTCTGATATTGTCTATTATGCAGTTTCGGCATTTTCTGTAGAGGCAAATATAGCTGATGATATAAGGCAACTATTCAGGTCAGAGATACAGGAGTTTAGTTTTAAAGAATTTGGAAATGCACGAATTGGATCAAGCACTATGCCTCATAAAATGAATCCTGCCGAATTTGAGAATATCAAAAGCCTGTGGAAGGCCTATGTGCCAAGAGTTACTTATGCAATCTTAAGCCAGATTACAGAGCACCAAGGCGATTCAACTAATGAAGACTTTCCATATTTTGCTTTTGAATTATTAATTGCTTTAAGCTATGCAACTAAAAAACTAGAAAATTCATTAGGAAACATAATTATCAATGCCGCTGAATAAATAAGTTTATAATAATCTTCTTTTTTAGTGACCTACTCCCCGCACTAAAGTGCGGGGCTTCTATGTGAAGGAAGCGAGTCTTAGCTGGTGTATGTCTTCTTGATTCTTCACATAATTGTCTACTGTATCAACTGTGTTGTATCCAACACTACCAGCATATGCTCCAGGACTCCAGAAATGTCCTTTAGGATATCTAAGTCTGAAATGTTCATTTGCTCTAAAAATGATGTATGACGATCCTCCCTTAAGGAGCTGCAGAGTCTTGCTCTGCGACATGTTCAATGGCAATTCACAACTGACATGAACATGTTCAGGTATTACTCCTAACTCGCGAATTTTTATGCTATGCCGATCAGCTTGTTGCCTGATTGCAGATTCGCAAAGATTTTTATACTTGTCCTGCCTAAACATATTATAATGATATTTAGGGCACCACTCAAGATGCTGGATATTCAATCCAACCTTATGTGCATAGTGTTTCATTTTGTTCTCCTGGCAAAGGAAAGCTCACGCTAACTCTAATGTTGTGCGTGGCAAGATTCCGTTGCCACGTTTTTTATTTTTTGCATAAAGAAATAGATTGCGCCATTCATCCACTAACTAAAGTAAGTGGATTTCTGGCGAGGATATTAAAACTTTCTATATACCGATAACTTTACAGACACATTCAAATCCCTTCTTTTGCTACCCAAAACATACATGCCATTCCGAGGCTCTAGACTCTCTGTCGCAAAAAAAAGAAGAGTTTATATAATCTTAAGTTCCAGAATTTTTTGATGGCCAGCATAAATCCGTTCAATGGCAGGAAGGATTTGTTAATAACATTCTATGGTGAAAATGACGATGCCATGGCGATGTTCAAGGTTTTGGCGCTTGATTTTAAGAATGCGCAGCAAATTCAATTCTTAGAGAAGTATATCAATCAAAAGCCTTACAATGAAAATGGAATTTTATCATTCGAAAAGGATATTGAAAAAGAATTCAAGGAAATAGGAGCTCTAGGCTGTCAAAACATAAGCAAAAATATTGAATCTACTGAGGGCAACATTAAATGGCTTAAGTGTGATATAACAAGAGAATGGTAATAAAAATTAATTCTATTTTTAATTAACTATGCCTATTAAAAACATTTAAATATAAACTAATCCAGTTAGAAACATATCGGGGGTGAAGATGTATGGGTGATTACGCTGTAGGACACGAAAGCAGGAAGAAAAAACGCTATAAGTCATACAAAAGGGGCGGTCCTAGAAGGACAAAAGAACAAAAGATTTGAATTTAATTTTTTTGGGCTCATGGTCTAGCGGTTATGACACTTCGTTGACGTCGAAGAGGTCCCCGGTTCGAATCCGGGTGGGCCCAGATTTTTTAAGTGGGCCAGCCGAGCATAGCTAGGCATAGCTAGGGATTTGAACTAAAGAAAAATAAGAAAAAATTTAGTTAGATTTTATTTTCTGTTTAGTATCTGTTCTAATCTTTGATCTGGTCTTAAAGGTCTTTCCCAAGAAGATTCACTCATTTCTTGTCCAAATCTTTTTACAATTTTTGTAACATAATCTGGTTCTCTGCCTGTAGATGAAACATTCATACGAACTAGGTTATCAGAGAGCTCTTCTATTTGTATTACAAGTCCATCTGGCATAAGTAATCTTTCTCCTATAGCTCCACTAGGCAAATAATTAGAATCTACCTTTGAAACAGCTACTGCCTCTTGCATAAATGCTTCTCTTAAAGCAGCATACTTTCCACGAAGCCCAGGCAATTCGTAATATACACTTTTTATTTTCATTTTTATTTTACCTCACTATTTTGTTAATTTCTATGCAAAATTAGAAGGATTCATTATTTATAAATCTTTCGTTTTGTTATCACTTATAAGAAATAACATGCGCCAGCCGGGATTTGAATTCTAAAAAATGAATAAATTAATAAAGCAATAACAATAAATTCGATGTGCCCAATATATGGGGTGGACCCATATAAATTAACTACAAAAACAAAATATTATAAATAATATTGATATTATAAGTATCATAAATAATACGAAAACTATAAATACTATTAATAATACAAAAAGAATATGAAAAAAGAGGTTAGTAAAGCAAACATTAGCATAACTATAAACACATTGCTATTAAAGAACCTAGATGAATTCTGTCAAAAGAATTATTCAGTCAGGTCAAAAGTAATAGAACAATCAATAAAAGATTTTTTGAAAAAAGAGGTAGGCCGTGAAAAAAGGTCAGATTAGTTTATTCATTATCATAGGTGTTGTAATTGTTTTTATAATTGGAATATTATTTTTCTTCCGCTCGCAAATACTAAAATCAGAATTAGAAAAACAGTCGGATAGCATTCAAGTAGTTCCAGAGCAATTAAGGCCAGTAAAGCAAGAAATTGATAATTGCATTTCAGAAGTTTCAAGACAGGGCCTCGAGATTATAGGATTTCAGGGGGGCTATATAGACTTGCCAAAGGACTTATTGCCCAGAAGCTCATTCAACCAGTTTTCAAATTCATTGCAGGTTATGCAGGATTCAGAAACAGCATATTGGTTCTATGAAGACATCAATGGTGTGCAGAAAAACCAAGTTCAGACAAAAAAACAAATAGAATTTAGTCTTAATGATTACATCAAATCAAACCTTGACACTTGTCTAGTAAGTCTTGAAACATTCAGGGATGAGGGTTATGAAATAAACTTCAAGGACAAGATTGATGTAGACTCAAAAATACAAGACCAGTTCATAGAAATTCTAGTTGATTATCCTGTAGAGATAAGCTATAAGGGCATAGGCAAGATTATCAACAGCCATTATTCAAAAATTGACGCGCCTCTAGGTCAACTATATGACCTTGGAGTTGATGTGGTAAATTCGAATAATAAGATATACTTTATAGAAAATAAAACCCTTGATGTTTTGGCAGTATACAGCGACATTCCATACACGGGGCAGAGCCTTAATTGCGTGCCTAGAGTATGGCTTAAGCAGGATATTGAGAAGAACCTGAAAAATTACATTGACATAAACATAAGATCCATCAAGGTAAAAAATAATCTCGGAACAAATGCGGGCACTTATTTTATGCTTGAAACCTCTAAAGCCTATAATGATATTGATACTAATTTCTATTTTAGCAAGGAATGGCCATTCGAGTTGAAAATCAACGGAGATGAAGAAGTCCTTGAAGAGGATCCTATTATTGCTGGTAATAATCCTGCCACTAAACTGTTGTTTGGAATTTTCTGCTTTAATTCATACCAGTTTGTTTATGACATAAAGTTTCCTGTATTAGTTCAACTCACAAAAAATGGCTACACGCTGCAATTCGCAGTCCAGTCGATAATACAAAAAAACCAGCCAAGGATTAATCGTGCCGTTTTTGAGAACATAGAAAGCGATGAAAATCGGTTCTGCACAGCCTCAAAGACAAGCAATGTAATTTATGCATTGAACTTCGAGAACGGGGCTTCTTTGGAAGATGCTAGTGTAAAGGTAAAGTGCATCTCTTCAATATGCGATGTGGGAAAAACAAAGCTTCAGGGCCAGGAATCATACCTTGACGCTCTAACTCCAAGCTGCCTGAATGCAGAGATAATTGCTTCAAAGGAAGGCTTTAATGACGCTGTAACTATCGCAAACACCAATGAGCAAGGTTCTATAAATCTTGAGCTAAAGCCAAAGCACAATTTAAAGGCTGAATTGAAAGTGATAGAAAATGGCCAAGTAAGAAGCTTATATGACAATGAGAATGTGCTTGTCCAGTTTATAGACAGTGATGACAATTATGCTGTGACCATAGACAAAAATATTGAATCAACCGAGTTAATAGCGGGAAGCTATGATGCCAGTTCATTTTTAATCGTCTCGGGCCTTAATATTACGCTTTCAGGAACTGATGTGGAGAAATGCGTTGATATTCCAAAATCAGGTGTGCTAGGCTTGGTTGGACTGAAAGACCGCAAGTGCTTCTCCACAAAAATAGATCCTTTAAATGTCGACCAGGTGATTAGCGGTGGAGACAAATTCGGCCTTGAATTGTTTAAAGATGACCTTTCAACAGCCAGCAAAATTGTGATTTATGTAACCAAAAACCCTACTCCAGAAAGCATTGAAGAGTTGAAAAACGAAATTAATCTTATTGAAACAAATAGTAATAATCCAGAATTTAAATTGCCGCAATTAACATGAAAAAGACAATATCAATAATGCTAATGCTTGTACTTTTGCTTAGTAATATAAGCATTGCTAATGCGCAAGTATCCAGCCTTGACTTAAATGAGCCAAGCGAGGACATTTCATTGTATCCTTATGCATATCAGCCTCTAGTTGTTAGTACCTATGACTTAGTCACGCCAAGCGGTCCTGGCCAAGGAAATTACTATCCAGTCTATGTGGTATTGCGAGGAATAAAAACCAATCCTATAATAGACATTGCAAAGATCGACAGAATATCTATTAATCTAGATCAGTCTGTATCTAAATATGCAACATCAGTAAGCCATCGAGTTCCTATAAAGCAAACATACAGCCTAGACAATATGGGCTATCTGCTTGTCTACCTGAATAAAAACGCATTCAAGAATGAAAATGACGTTCCTGAATCCATAGACCTGAACTTAAAGGCCAATATATATTACAAGGCAAGTGCAGGTCTTGGAATATTCCAGCAAGACATCTTGCTCCAGGAGCTTAATGAAAATGATTTTATTTCAGACAAATCAAGGTACAGCTTCTGGAACGGCCGTGGCTATTTAAGGCTTGAAAATCTAGATGACAATAAAGCGGCAATTTCAGTCTACGATGGCCAAGGAATAAAGATAAGGAACCTAATCCAATTAGTTCCGGGACAAACAAGTGACTTGATAAATTTAAGGAGATTATTCTTTCAAGAGCAGACTCCATTGGCTGATAAATTCAGGATCGAATACATAAAGCCTGTTTCCGGAGAGAAAGCAGCCACAATCCAGCTCTATATCAACAATAAGTTGGAATATGTAAAAAGATTCGAGCGTGAGCAATTATATCAGGGAAGTGCCTGGTACATAAAAGAGATTGTATCCGGGAATATTCAGAATAAAGTTGTGTTGCAGAATTCCGACACAAATGAATTGCTAACAATATATAAAAACCAAAAGACAAAATACAACTGTGAGTTAATAAGCCTAGACGACTGCACATTGATTCCGGATTGCGGTCTTGTTAATGGAAAATGTGTAAATAAGTATGAAACAAGCCTCCCAAGCATAGAATCGGCAAACAGCCCAAGTTCAAGTCAAGATGCTAGCGTAGAGATTAAAAAAATTAAGGAGCTGTACGATCCTATCTATAAAGACCATAAAGAAATTGAAAAACAAGTAAACTCATTAAGCAAAGATGCTTTGAAAATTCAGGCTAACGTAATTTCAGGCAAGCTGAATTCAATAGCAAACAATTACTTGGACTTCATGAAGCAGAATCCTCGTTCTGAGAACAATCCTTATTTCAGTGCCGCGCAAAGCAGGCTTGCGTATTCAGATTTCGGGACTAATAGCATCTGGCAGTTGCTTGATAAAGTATACAAAGCCACGGACGATCCAGCATACAAGAATTACCGTGATGAGATACAAAGGCAGTTATTGCTTATATTAAAAGAAAGCACAAATCCTGTTAGTGTAAGCGAGACATTGACGGAATTAAACTCTCGCGCATATTATGAAGTGTCAATACAATATTACGAAAATTTATTGAATTCATTCTCAGATGCAAAAGACATTGATGACAAGGACAGGGAATTAGCTCCGATAGCACAAAGAAGGATCGCTGAAATCTATCAGAACAATCTCTATGACCTAGACAAGGCAATACAAGCATACAAATTATTGCTGAACAAGTTTGCAGAATCAGATTATGTGAAGTTGCAGCAGTATGAGATACAAAAAATAATCACCTTGCTCGAATATAAAAAGAACTATGACGTCAACACAGAAGAGCTGATTGAAGGTTCCAATACAATCTCATTATCCCTGGACAATATCGAAGAGTATGGGCAAAGTTCTAAAGCGTATATTCTAGTAAACAACAACTTAAACAGTCCAAAATACAAGACTGGATACAAGCTAGGAGAGGGCATTGAAAGCCTGGATGGCTGGACATTAGACGAAATAAACGCAAAGACCGCAAGGCTGGTAAAAATTGGCGAGACAACGAAAGCGCCCGTGACATTAAAGCTCGACACAGAAGTTTCTCTGGATAATGTAAAGTTAAAATTAGCAAGGACAGACACCAAAAGCACAATTCTTGTAAGGATAATTCCGGGAGAGAATCGTGCATTTTCGCAATCAAAATTCAAAATCCACATTCCTATAGAAAAAAGATTGTTCCAGTTGACTCCGCAGCAGATTGACAAGGAAATAAAGCTAAGCCAAAATACAATAAACAGCCTAAACGGTGCGATAAGCAAACTGGATAAATTCAACATGCTATATATGGGATATTGCTATTTGACCGCGTCTGCTTTATTCATAAAAGCAAACTTAGAGGGGAAATTCGGAATCAAAGCAAGGAAGGAAGTTGTAGACAAGTGGAAGGACTATTGTACAGACAAGGTAAAGGCCTATAAGTTTAACAATCCAGAGGAAGGTACATACTCTAGTGTAGACAGGTGCTTGCGGGCATATAATGAAGAGATAGAGAATGATGTTGAAAAGGCAAAGTCAATAGTAGAGCAAGCAGAGAATAATCCCGACTTAAAAGACAATCCTTACAAGAAAGAAGCCTGGATAAAGGAGCAAATAACAAAAAATGAGATTGCGCAGGAAAGACCAAGCCAATTAACAGAAAAATATGTAGATGACTACTTGACAAGTGATTTTAATTCCTTGCAAGACAAGGTCAATTATGAAATAGGGCAATTGTCAAAGAAATGCTATGATGACCAAGGAAAATTTAATGCAAACTGTAATCTCGCCGAATTCGAGAACAGCTATCCAGATGAATACAAAAAATTTGTTTCAAGCTCCAGCTCTAGTGACAAAGAAAACGCATTCAATGCAATATTAAAACGCGAGACTCTGACAAAAAGCTACCAGTACAGGCAAGACTACTTGAATAAAGGATCTTCCCAGTATAAGGATTTGGAGGCAGACACTGCCGTGGAGAAGTTCTTTAATAAAATAAGCACCCCTAAATTAAGCTCTAAAGTTGCAAATGGCCCAATTCCAATAGACAAGTCAAACATAATCACTTATGACAATCATTTAGTTTATCTTGAAAATGGCAATTTACTTGCTTCGTTCGATTTGTATTCAGACAATGAAGCAACAATACTTGCAACCAATAAAGAAAGCAGTGTTTATTATATAAAAAAATCAGATGTCGTTCAGGAAGCTACTGTAGTTTCCAGGCCTGAATTTTCGTCATTCGCCTTGAAGATTGCATTAAGTGACGAGCCAAGTTCAAAAGGAAGGCTAAAGGCCATTACAATAGACAATAATCATTACATTCAAATCGACAAAAGAGGAGTTGACTCTTCAATAGTCAGCATATCTTTATGGAGAAGCAAGAATGACTATGAAATAGGCACTGGCAGTTTTATAGACACCTTTGACTATAAAGAGTGCAAGGACAAAATAAAAAGATTTTATGACATTAAAGAATTGACAAGAAGCAACGCTAATATAGACGCCTGTGATTTAATAAAAGAATCCGAGCAGAAGATAAATGAAAAAATAAATCAGTACCAGCCAGGAGATTCTGTTACATTACTTGGAAGCAAGTACTTGTTTGAAAGGTCTGTGCTTGAACAAAGCTCTCTGGAATGCGCAGATGTTCTCTCGATTAATGACTGCAGATTGCTTTCCGGTGCTTGCGATCCGGTGATGTGCCCGCCTTCAAGATTTGATTTGGATGGCAGATGGAAAGTAAGCAATGTGATACAGACAGGAATTGCCGGCGGCATAGTCTTGGGCTTGAAAAACTATGATCCCCCTTATGAGTTATTGCCGGTCTGCTTGACAGGGATAAATGCCGGCCTCAAAAATATGAGAAGCATCTTTGAAGGCTACAATCAATGCCTGCTTGATCATAAAAAAACAGGCCAGTCAGTAGGCGGTTGCAGTTATGTAAGAAGCATAGGCTTCTGCAAGGTTGCATGGGGCACCGCAACAGCATTGTTTAATGTTGTCGGCCCAGAAAAATTATTTTCATTGGGTGCAAAAGCAGTAGGCAGAGGTGGAAATGAGTATGTTGCAAACTTCCAGGAAAACATGAAGAGAAGCTCTGAATACGCAAAGTTCTTCACTTCCACTTATGGCCAGGGAATTTTGGCAGCATACAAAGGCAAGGGCACCCAAGAAATCGGCTCTGTGTTTTGCGAATCAGCCATTTACAGAAGGCTGCCAGGGCAAGGAAACATAGTTGATCAGCTATTGAAGCCGAGTGTCCCTGCGCAGTTTTTCGCTACCTTTGACGAAAGTCCTCATGCATTAATTTCCGGAGAAAGGGTAAGCACTTACAGGATATTCTACAACATTTACGCAGGCGAAGATCATGACATAAGATACTTAGTCACGTTAAGGGATGAAGAGACTGGAAAGGAAGAAAGAGCTTCATATTATGAATTATTGCCAAAGGGCCAGACAGCGCAGAAGACAGTGAACATCGAAGCAGAAGAAGGCTATAAGGAAATCTGCGTAATTATAGACGGCGACAAAAGATGCGGATTTGGAAAAGTCTCGAGTGAATTCGCCATAAGCTATGCCCAGGAAAAAATGCTTGAGCAAGAAGCAAGCAAGAAAGCAACTAACGCACAAGAATGTGTTCCTATAAAAAATGTAATCGTTGACAATCCAGATATCGTGAAGACGCCTTTAAGCTTGTTAAGCAACGGCCTCACAGAAACAGGGGTAATAAAAAAATGCTCCACAGTAAATCCTGGCATGGGAACCAATGAACAGAATTTCTGGGCAGAGCACGGCACTTGCGGCAAAGATAATCTTGGAAGAGATTTGGGAAACTGCTGGCTGGACTCAAGAACCTTAAGATATCAGGACAAGAAGAACATAGAGCAATTAAGCGAGGAACTAAAAAGCTACACCGAAAACCTAAAGCCCAATGAAGATGTAATAAACAGATTAAAGGAATTAAAGGACAAGAAAGACTCATATGATGGTGATTTCGAAGTGTTTAGGAAACAAATCGGAAAAAGTAATAAGGACGCATTAAAATCAGAGTTAAAGGAGCTTGAAACCCAATACTATCTAAATGATTTAATAAAAAGCTATATAGACTTAAAGGAAGAAACAATAGACGCTAATTTGATAGCGAACATTTATTTCAGATTAGCCGAGTCCTATAAAAGCCTCGGCGATCTGAAATTTGTGATAGAAAACCTTGACAGGGCCACTCAAGAACAAAAAGCAATTAAAGAAACGTTCGCGACTAACAAGTGCAAATTAACGCCAACAGCTGAAGAAAATGGGTATAGCTTCATATGTGATAATGTACTAAACAAAGAATTGCTAACATTACCTGGAACGCAGGTTTCTGTTAAGGTTTTGCTACTAAAGTCCCCTTCAAAAGATACGCGTGTAACTGAATATCCAGATTCACTAAAAAATGAGGTAAATTTAGAATTTTTCAGATCAAAAGACAAAGTTCCTTGTAGCACGTTAAACATATTCTCGCGCAATTTGGTGCTTAAAGAAGAGTTAGATGAAAAAAAATGTGATGAAATAGCCAAAGTAAAGTGGATTAAAACTGACCTTAATCTTGCAAGCAATACCCCATTCGAAGATGGCGATGTCTCATTGTCAATTGTACTGCTAAAGAAAATAGTAAGCAAAGATGTTACGCCTATTTTAATATCAGAAGCAAGAACTCCCAGTCAGTACAGCCTAAAAAAAATTGATTTGTATAAAGACACAATTAAGGGCGCGGCTGAACGTTATGATATGTCGCCAGCTTTAATCGCTGCAATAATAACTGCAGAATCATTAGAATATGCAAACGCAGTAAGAAAAACAACATCTTTTACAAATTACGAGGCAGAAGATGCCGTTTCTCCTAGCGGCGCTGCTGGCATCTCGCAGTTTTTAATAGGCACAGCTAGGGATTCTGGATTAAAGGTCGATACATATCCAAACAGGCCGGGAAATCAGGATTATGATGGAGATTGCATTCAAAGAAGAGACAAGACTGAAGAAAAACAAAAATGTCTTGGTAAAAATGTTCAATTAGATGAGAGATTTGATGGGGAAAAAAGCATATACGCGACAGCAGAATACCTAAGAAAATATGTAGGAAAATTTGATTGGATAGATTATGATGAAAAACTGATGATTGCAGCATATAACGCGGGTCCTGGGTATGTAAAGATGAGTGCTAAATGTCCAGGTAAGAGGATGTATGAATGTCCAAAAGAGGAATCAAAAGTATACAGAGATGGTGAAACTATGAATTATATTGCTAAGGTATCTGCTTACAAGATGTATTATCAAAATAATCCTCAGGTTCTTGATGCTGATTTAATCGCAGCAAATGAAGAAAATAGTGGCCAAACAGCTCAATCAGCAGATTTAGATGAAGAATCAAATTTTGAAATAGTTGGTGATCTGGAAGTACCAATGAATTAAAATGTGCATCAAAAAACCAGTTTTGATTGTTTTGCTTGTATATTTCTTGATAGTTGCTAATGTAAACGCCCAAGAAACTGCTGGAGAAACTAATTTTGTAAACGACGAGGCCGGCATTCTCAATAATGGCCAAGAGTTGAATGGGTTTATCACTGAACTATACAATTATAAAGACCTAAAGACAAAAATAATAATATACACCACAGATGATGAATCTATGGCTTTAGAAAAGGTAAAGAATGGTTTTACAGGCTATCGGCTTGAAGATAATAGCCTAAATGTGCTTATCGTCTACAATAAAAACTGGAATCTTCCGTTCTTGGTATTCCCAAAACGATGCAGCCTGGACAAAGAAAGCCTGAACTATTTCCTGAAAGAAGATCCATTAGGAGTTTCTAATGACTTCGTAGACAGTAATTACGATGAAGGCATGAGTGCCTTAGTTGTTTACTTGATAAATGAAATAGAATTCAGAATAGACTTTGAGGAGCAAGTTTGCCGTTTCGATGACTTAAAAAAAAGCACAGAACTTATAGACTTTGTCAAGGACGATTTGCTGAAAGATAATGAACTGATAAAGATTTCGGATGCGGATTTAAAAAGAATAAACAAATACGATCAGTACTTTAAAAAAGCCCATAAGATTTACCCGTCTGTCCCAATAAACTTGATAAAATCCATTGCAGTGACAGAATCACATGGCGTCGCGGATACAGTAAATACAATCGGCGCGGTTGGTTTAATGCAGATAACAGCATGCACGGGCAAAGACCTCGGGCTTGTGGAAAGCGTTAAATGCGAGAAATGTAAGGATGGCTTGAAGAAATGCCTTGCCTGCAGCAAGAATTGTGAAAAAAACATTCCTGTTGGCTATGATTTCAGAAAAAATCCGGAGCAGAACATAATCAAGGGCACAAAATATATTAATATGCTCCTCAACAGATGTGCAGGGTCTCAATTCTTTTTAAGTTACCTCAAAGAAAGAACGAAAAAGACATTCATAGCGGAAATAAAATTGTTTGAGGTGATTATAACCAAAAACATGAATCCAAAAAAGATTATGGAAATAATAAATCAGGACTTAATCCCAAGGAAGGAATTCAAGATAGATGCAGTAAAATGTGCTCTTGCATCTTATAATTACGGTCCTAGAAATCTGGCGAAGGCTGTTTTAAGCGCAGACAGTATAGCATATGATAAATATGGAAAAAAACTTCCTCTAGAAACCAAAAACTATGTGCCAACGGTTCTTGGATATTATAAGTGGCTAGAGCAAAATTATCCCGATTCTTAAAAACATAAAAAAAGAAAACTACTTAAATTGTTTAAGGACTGATTTTGTTTATTGCGGAGGTAGCGAAGTGGCCAAACGCGGCGGCCTCAAGAATTAAATTTAATAAATTTAAGAAAGCCGCTCCCTTAGTGGGTTCGCAGGTTCGAATCCTGTCCTCCGCATATTAATAATAAACCATGATAAAAAATAAAAATATTCTAATAAAACGGTCAAAAATACATGGTTACGGAATTTTTGCTAATAAAGATTTTAAAAAAGGAGAGGTTGTAATAAAATGGGACATTTCTAAAAGTCTAAATGAAAGGAAAATAAATAAATTGCCAAAAAAAGAAAAGAAATATGTTAATAAAATAAATGGCAGATATTTTTTAATGCAGTCTCCTGAAAGATATGTCAATCATTCCTGCAATCCAAATACATATGTGAGAAATTTTAGCGATATTGCTAAAAAAAATATAAAAATAGGTAAAGAAATATTAACTAATTATAATAAAATCGGGGAAATTTTAGGGTCAAAAATAATTTGTAATTGCAAAAGTAAGAATTGCAGGGGGTTTATAAAATTATAAAAACTTTATTTCTTCATCCAGTTATAGCTTCTTAGTCTAGAAGAAGCTCCAAATCCGCAGCTGCTGCATACTTTTTTTCTCACGTGATAGCTTCTGCTTCCGCATCGTCTGCACATTATATGCACAGTTCCTTTGCTATGCTTTCCTCTAGAATGAGTACCTTTGGTCATTTTACTCTGAGCTTATAAGAACTATTGTGTCTCCTCTTATAAAGACATTGCCCACTTTTCTTTTTATTTCGCCGTTTATTCTTTCTTCTGCATCGTCTATCACGCAGTTTATATGTATATCAAATGCTTTTAACTTGCCGACATACTGCTTTCCGTTTTTCAGCTCAATTATTACTCTCTTGTTCCTTGCTTCATTTAAAGAATCTAATGGTCTTGATGTTTCCATATTTTAACCCCCTATAAAAGGAATAGGAAAGCCGTATTTGTTGTGTTTATAAGCTTTTGCTTTTAATTTTTTGAAAAGACTTTACAAGTTAAAAGATTTTCAACAGAGCACAACAACAAACTTTATAAATGACTGATTTTCATTTACAATCATGGCCATTTCAAAATTTCGCTCCAGAAGAAAGACATCTGGCGGCCGCTATAAAGAATTCAGGAAGAAAAGGCTTTCTGATCTAGGACGAACTCAGACTTTCAGCAAGATAGGCGCAACAAGAAAAAGTGAATTCAGGATTAAAGCTGGAAAAAATAAAAGGATTATTCTAAGCACAAACATTGCAAATGTCTATGTTCCAAAAGAAAAGAAATACAAAAAGGCAAAGATAGAAACTGTAATCGACAATCCAGCAAACAGGAACTACATAAGAAGGAATATCTTGACCAAAGGAACCATAATAAAAACAGAATTAGGCAACGCGAAAATAACAAACAGGCCGGGCCAAGAAGCACAGATAAATGCAGTTTTAGTGTCTCAATAAATTTATTTCTTTAAGTTTTTATTACTAATAAGTTAATACAAGTATTTATATATGGGTCATTTGTAAAAGAATTTAAAAAGCGTATGGTTTTATCGTTGAGTGATAAAAAATCATTCAACCATTTACTCATAATTATGGGGGGACAGATAAAATGAAAGGATACATAAAAAAGTGCCCCGAATGTGGCAGCATTAATCTACTTCTAAACAAAGAAAAGGGTGAAGTTATTTGCAAGGACTGCGGTTTGGTTGTCGAGGAAAAGATGATTGACTTCAGTCATGAATGGCGTGAATTTGATCATGAGCAGAGTGCTAAAAGAAGACGTGCAGGAGCTCCCCTTTCTTATACGCGTTACGATCGCGGACTTGGAACTAGTGTTGGTCAAAAAGCAGATGTCTATCAGCTTGATACAAAAGAACGCTCCAAATTCTTTAGATTAAGAAAATGGCAGTACAGAATTTCTACAGCCATAGAAAGAAACTTAAAATTAGCACTTGCAGAATTGAAAAGAGTCAGCTCTTACTTAAAACTCCCAAAAAGCGTAGAGGAAGAATCTGCTCGTATATATACGATGGCAGTTCAGCGTGGCCTAGTTCGTGGAAGGTCTATGGAGAGCGTAGTGGCCGGCGCTTTATATGCTGCATGCCGACGTCATGAAGTTCCAAGAACTCTAGACGAGCTAAGCGAAGCATCTGGCATTGACAAAAAGGAAATAGGCAGGACTTACAGGTTTATAACCAGAGAATTAGGAATTAGAATTCTCCCAAGCAATCCAGTAGATTATATTCCAAGATTTGCATCAGCCTTGAAATTGAGTCCAGAAACTCAAAGCAAGTCAGTAGAGATTCTTGAGGCAGCACAAGAAGCAGAACTAACCTCAGGAAGAGGCCCTACAGGAATTGCGGCCGCATCTTTATATGTTGCAGCTCTCTCGAACAACGAGAAAAGAACTCAGAGAGAAGTGGCGGATGTTGCTGGAGTAACAGAAGTAACGATAAGAAATAGGTATAAAGAATTATTGAAGGAATTGAAGCTTAAAGATCAAATCAAAAAGAAAAACAAGAAAGAACCTTAATCATATTTTTTATTTTTGTAGCAGAAACATTTTTATACCAGTAAAATTTATTTATATGCATGGAAAAAGAGGATGATCTGCTTAAGCAGTTTGCCAACAATAATGTGGCATTACAAAGAAGTTCTCTGCATTTAATCGAGAAAATCACTGAATTAACCAAGAGAATAGACAAATTAGTTAATTTGTTCGAGGAAGCTTCCAAACACATTGAAGACGTTGAACAGCAAGAAGACAAAGTTAAGGCACTGACAGAGAAGCTTGAGCTGTTGCTTGAGCAGAATAAGGAAATCGCTCATGGTTTGTTACTATTGGACAAGTATGTTCGCGGCAAGAATGAATTCGAAGGCTTGAATCCAAAGCCGTTAAAGACATTGTAAAATGGACGATGAAGTTTTATTTCTGTACGATGAATTAAAGGAAGAAAGAATCAAGATAATAAGAGAAATAATCAATGAGCTAAATAAAAAGCCATTCAAGCACTACAAGAGAGCTGTTTTTTTAAGGAATTATATCAATGCTCTTGTTCTAGCATCAAAAAAAGAAACTGTGCAATTTAAGAGTATAAATCTTAATGCGAAAAAACAGCCGCCATATTTTAATGGCGCCGCAGAAATTCCAAGCAGGCCCATGGTTCCTAGTCTAGTCAAAATTAATGAAAGGAATTTCTCTCCTATAAGGCAAATTAAAGGTGTGCTGGAATCGGAATTTTTAGAGCCTCTCCCTGAACCTCCAAGGCCAACAAGTTTTATACAAATACCTAAAGAGTACAACATTTCTGTAGAAAGCGTAAATTACGACTATCTGTATAAGATGGAAGAAGACAATCTTGATGATGCTAGCAAAAGAGTGCTTCAGGCCTTAGAAACAATAATAGACAGCGAAATCAAGTTAAAAAAATTCGACGTTTTCTTAAAGAAAGTCCTTACTTCATTGAGATTGAAAGAAAAATATATCAATATAGTAAAGATAAAAGAAATACTGGAAGACAAAACAATCGGCTTTGGCAGGATTTCAATTGTGATGAAAGATGCAAAAGTGAGGGAAATTCATTGCGATGGGTTGAATATGCCTTTAATGGTAAAGCATCTTGATTTTGGAATCATAAAGACCAACATTATTTTTACAGATCATTTTGAGCTTGATAGGCTAATAACAAATATTGCAAGAAAAGCAAACATCATTGTCAATGAAGAGAATCCTAGTGCAGAAGGCATGCTGAAAACAGGCGAGAGATTCAGGGCCTCTTTAAGCAGCCACACTTCTAACCCTAATTTCATTATAAATAAATAATTTTAACATGTTGCAAGAAAAGCTCAATAAAATTTGCATTATAGTAAAAATTAGTATTATTTTATAATATTTTAATATGTTAAAAAAATTTAATATTGAAACTACTAATATACTGCAAATTTCTAAGTAAAGCTTATATACTATAAACGTGTTTTTTGATACATGTTAAGCGCTTTTTTAAAGAGACTATTATTCACGAGGCAGTTCTTCATAATCAACGGAAAAGTCGAAGTTTTAAACACGCAGCTTATTATGCTGAAGCCCGAGTTTCTTATAGACCTCCAAAATTTAGATGAGAAAAAAAGCTATGACATAATAAAGAAAAATGCGAATGATTCTATCAAGATATTTGCGAAAAAACTTGGCGCTTCTGGCGAGGGAATTTTAAAGAACATACAGGATGTATACGAGACCTTCGGCCTGGGTGGAATGCAAATCATTGACATTGATCAATCTAAAAAAAGGGCCATCATAAGGATTAAAGACAGTCCTATGGCGAATTCGTATCTTGAAATTGGCAAGAAAAAAAGCATGAAGCCAACTTGTTCTTTTATATCTGCATTTCTTGCAGGCACATTTTCTTTTCTCTTTAATACAAACATAGACGTCGAAGAGAAATTTTGTCTAAGCCAAGGGAAGGAATGCTGCGAATTCGTACTGCAAAGCAAAACAAGCAAAAGTAAAAAAGCTTAAATATAAGAAAATCTTTTCGTAAGCGATGAAAAAAGTGGTGAAATCTTTCAGTAAAGTCCTAAAGAAGGGAAATAGTAAACATATATCGGTCGGTGTTGGTGCTAGCAAGAATAAAGATTCTTACTTAGCGGCTGTAGATGCTGCAAAACAGGCATTGGCAGAATGCAAAACAAATCAGCCTACATTCTCTTTTGTTTTTGTAGATTCAAGATATGAGCCTATAAAAGTTCTAAAGGGGATAAATAAGATATTAGGAACAAAGAACTGGGTGGGATGTAGCACAGATAGACAACTTAACAACAAAATAATATACACAGATGATCCAGTTATTACAGTTATTTCGATTAAAACAGAGTATATGCATTTTGGTGTAGGTGCTGTTGAAAATTACAGAAAAGATTCATTCAATAAAGGTGTAAAAGCAATAAAGGAAGCAATATCAAAAGTTAAGGTAGATCAGTATATTGCACCATATATTCAATTTAGAAGGGCACAAATAAAAGATTACACAGATATTGTAAAAACTCCTCCTTACTTCATATTATCTTTTATGTCTGGAACTTATTACATCAACAAAAACGTTGTCATGGGAAAAGAAACTGAGTTTATTGAGGGTTTCCTAAGTGTTACTGGCGCAAATATTCCTGTATTCGGATCAGTAAGTAACAGTGACTTCGGAGAGTTTATGAAAGGTAAAGGTAAGAACTTCCAATATGCAAATGGCAAACTTTTGAAAGATGGAGGAATAGCTGTTTTTGTAGTATCAAGTTTATATTTCTCACATGCTCTTGAACATGGTTACAAAGAAACTGATATAGTTGCAATGATAACAAAAGTAGATAAATCTGGGCATATTGTTGAGCAGATAAATGGCAAACCTTCTGTAGATGAATATTGTAGGTTAGTAAAAATTAAAAAAGAAGATTTCTTAAAAAATCCGTATAAATATACTTTAACAAAATCATTAGCAGTAATAGACTCTGGTGGTCAGAATTATATTAAAGCAATGGGAACAACTCCAGACGGAAAGTACTTATTTTCACAAGCAAAGCTTCCGCCAAAAGTTGCTGTTACTCTGGTTAATTTTGATAAGAAAAAGGTAATAGAGGCTGCAACATCAGCAGTAAGCAATGCAAACAGAGCAGTAAGTAACCAAAATATTGCTTTTGTTTGGATATCTAGCTGCAGCGCAAGAAGAGCTGTTTTAGGCATTGAAACCAAAAAAGAAGCCTTGGGTATAATGAATGCTTTCAAAAATGTACCATTCTTTGGATTCTATACATTTGGTGAAATAGGAAGTAACAAAGCAAGAACCTGTCAATTGAACGAACAAACAATAACATTATTGACTGTTTACGATAGATTACTAACACAGTAAGCTTTTTAAATTTTCATTTCTAATAAGATAATATGAATATAAAAGAATTTAAAGTAAAATTTGGTAATGTCTCTCTTTCGCCAGGAGATAAAGAATTAGATTATATGGATAAAAATAAGCGCCTGGAGTTGATGAATTCTTTATTTTCTGCTTATGTTCAAGACACATATGAAAAATCCACTTTTTTCAGGAATCATTTAAAAAATAAAAAAATAGATCCAAAAAAAGTATTTAAACCAGAAGATTTAAAGGATGTACTTCTAGGAAAAAATACTTTAGCATTGATTAGCGCAGATGAATTGTTGCCAGATGAGTACATAAATAACTTTGACAAAGGGCTAGACAAATTAGAGTTTCCATTAAGAATTGGAAAGACTTTCTCTAGCTCTGGATCGACAGGAAGACCTGCAGAAGTATATTACACTAGTAAAGATTGGGACAACACTAAAGCAGCAATAATAAGAACCATGCACCATATACCATTAAAAGAATGGAGTAGGACGTTCAATGGTTTTCACCAAGGGCATGTTGCCGGTAAAATCTATGAAGATGCTTTTAATATGGGGGGCTCTTTGGTGAAGAATAGACACTTTACAAGCACAAACGATTCTGATTCAATAAATCAAATAATAAAAGGTAAATCCAATGCACTATGTGTTCCAGCGGATTCTGGTAAGGTAAGTAAGGGAGGAGATTTGAAAAATATGCTTGTTGCTGATATTGATAATATCATTGGAAAACAAATCAGAGTAATTATTACAACTGGCGGCCCAAGGCAGCAGTATTTAATAGATCAAGTTCACAAGCGAAATGAGTTAGCTGGTGCAAATTTTAAAACAAAATTTATTGATATGGCTGGCTGTGCAGAAGTTTTGCCAACAGTCTCAGAATGTGAATTTAATAGTGGAATGCATATAATGCCTGGAATAATTAATGTTGAAGTTATAAACCCAAAAACACTAAAACATGTTAAGAACGGCGAAAGAGGTTTATTAATTTATACAGGATTTAAGCAAGGTAGCAGATTCATAAGGTATATAGTTGGTGATGAAGCTACATTTATTGATGAGCCTTGTAAATGCGGAAGGACAACTCCAAGAGTAAAAGACTTACAAAGGGTAATTGACATACAAAGATTTGAAGAAGGTTGTGGAGTCTGGAAATGAAAGAATATATAGTAAAAAACCTCATTCTAGGTGAATTCAAAGATAGCTATAGTAACGAAAGAATTTTTGTGGATAATGTTCTTGGAAAAAAAAGTATTATCTCTATGCCAAATTCTATAGAACCAGATATAGCCGATGCTTTTTTAGCAGCTAAACAGGTGGAAGCGAAGTTTTCAGAAATTCCTATAGCAAAATTGATAAATATCATCAAAAAAGTTGGTCTTTCATATCTTACTGATAAAGAAAAAATAAAATTGATTTCAGAAACCACTGGAAGTCCAATAAGTTATGTAGAATTTTCAATCAAAACAATAAAAGATTGGATGATAAATATAGACAAGTATATAGAAGTAGTATTTGGTTCTATCGACAATCTGGAAAATGGGCAACCTTTAAAATTAGGAAATAAAAAAGAAGCAAAGATATTTTTCAAGCCAGGGGGAATAACTTCAATTATATTAGCCGGAGATGAAGTTTCTTTATCTGCGTATGTAATAACCCAAGCATTATTATCAAGGAATCCAATTGTAGTTAAACCCAGCACAATAGAATTAATCTCTTGCTATGAACTAATTAAAGAGTTTTCTGAAACTGGATTGAAAGATTACATCCAATTAGTATGCTGGAATTCACAACTAAGGCCTGATATTATTAAAGGTTTCATAAAAAATGGAAAACAAGCAGTATTATTTGGAAATGATAATACTGTTAATAATTTCATTTACGAAAAAGATGAATCTGGGAAAATAGTAAGTGATTTGTCAGTAAATAGAAAAATAATAAGGTTTACAACAGGAAAAAGTGGCTCTATTGTGATGGAAGATGCCGACATTAAATTAGCAGTTAAAGAAATAATTGCTGGTTCCATAATGAACCGAGGTATAGAATGCATAAGCACAAAAAAAGCGTATGTACACGAAAAGATATATGATAATTTTATCAAAGAAATAGTAAATGAAGTAAAAAAAATAAAGATTGGAAAGCCACTAGACAAGAATGTCGAAATAAGTTACCTAGAAAAAAATAGTGTTAATGAAATAAAAAATTTAAGTGAAACAATAAAAGTTGTATGCAGTAATTTTTCAAAAGACTTAATGGGTCTACTAGTGGTAGAAGACCCAACAAATTCTTCAAGGTTTGCGCGAGAGGAAATTCCAGGGCCAGTATTAGTATTAATAAAGGTTAATGGAATAGCTAATGCTATAAACAAAGCAAATCAATCAATAAATCAAAGCATTTCAGCTACTTCAACCTCATTGTTCACTAAGAATAAAGATTATATAAAAAAAGCCTGTTTATCGTTAAAATCTTACAAAATAAATGTGAATAAATCAAGCGCTTTTATGGACTTTAATGTAATGCATGATGGTAAGTTTTTAGTCAAAGAGCTATTTGATGAAAAAATTATAGGCTCTTATTAAAAAGATAAATTTATATACCACTTTATAGTAAGTAAAATTATGTCAGAACCACATGATGTAGTAATTATCGGACCTGGTGCTATAGGTTTAGCCCTTGCTCGTTATATAAATAAAGATGGCAAGAGTGTGGGTGTTGTAGGCAGAAAAAAATGGGTTGATGTTCTTGGGGACAAAGGGATTGAGTTTATCAGATTTAAAGGGGAATCCTTAGAAGAAAAAGATCATTGTTACCCTAATGAAAGATTTGAATTCTATAGCGATGATGGCAATACTCTAGAAGATCTAAAATCTCGGGGCCTAAAAGATGATGGTCTTATAATTTTGGCATCTAAGACTCCTAATTTAGAAGAGATAGTTGGACTTGCAGAGGGTGTAATATATCCTAAGGCAAGGCAAAAAGTTTTGATGATTCAAAATGGAATTCGTCCAGAATTAAGAGTCCAAAGAAGATTAAAAGAGCAATATGATGGTATAAGTGAAAGATTAGTTAGCGGCATAGTAATGGCCAGCATGACTATAACTGATTTTAGGACTCCTACAATTAAATATGGAATTGCTAATATTTGTCTTGGTTCTTGGGAAGACTTTGATATACGGAAAGATAGTATATTAGCTGTTGAAAATTTGCTAAAACGTGCAGCATACGGAAGAGCAGAAGTTGCTGTTGCAGCAGATCAAGATGATTATAGACTGAAAAGGTTTGAAAAAGCGGCTTTAAATGGAGCCAATGTTCTAAGTACTATTTTTGATGCTAAAGTGGGCGATCTTTTTGATCACACTTTAACAAATCAAACAATGAGACAGAAATTAGAAGAGGCAGTAAGAGTCGCAAATTCTGAAGTAATAGATATAGACATAAATTCCTTGAGGAAAAAAGCAGCATACACTTATGATACTATAGTAAGAAAACATTTTGCTTCTATGGCACAAGACCTACAAATAGTAAGAAATAATCCTGAAAGATTATTAATCACAGAAATCGAAGATCTTGATTTAGCATTTGCTGAAATAGGAAAATCTCATGGCATAGAAACTCCATTCAACTTATTTTATGGCGGGATAATGGAAGATTTCACTTTAGCTTATAATATGTTAAAGTGTACTAATCCAGAGAGGGCAGAAGAATTCGCAAAAGAGTTCATTGAAACAAACAGAAGATCTGCAGGATTTGAAGGTGAAATAGGCAGAACAACAATAGAAAAATTGACTAGACAATTAGAAAATGGACTACAAGAATTAAAAGGAAAATATCTAGGAAACTTGAGTAAATCAATAGACTATCCTTATAATCTCTCCGATATAACTGAAAGGGAAAAATTGAATATATTAGTAGTTGATGATGAGCATGGACTCGCAAGGATTCATGCAAAACATTTAGAGAGCATGCTAAAAGAAAACGCAGAATTAAGATTTATATATGATATAGCAATAAGACCTGCATATAGCGCACAAGAAGCAATAGATATAGCTAAAGAAAACCATATTGCTGTAGTTATAGCAGATGAAGTAATGCCTGGCAAAAAAGGACATGAAATGAAACCTTATTTTAGCCCATCAACAGCACTCATAATTTATTCGGCAAGAGCATCTGAAAATGATAGAAAAGAAATTAGAAGGTCTGGTTGTCAAGAATACATCTCAAAACAATATCACGGCATTGAAGAGATAGCTGATGCGGCGTTAGTTGGAATAAGATATTATGAAGAAATGAAAGCCAAAGATCTTATGATCTAATCAATTTCTGTTATAGGCAAACTTAGTCTAAATTCTGTTTCTAATCCGGGAGTGCTTCTTACAATAATATCACCTTTATGATCTCTCAATATTCTTCTGCATATGCTAAGACCTAATCCAGTAGTTCCTTTTCCGACTTCTGCTTTTATAGAAAAACTTGGTTCGAAAATCTGCTCTAAATTTTCTGGTTTTATCCCTATACCATTATCATAAACCGTGCTTACTATTTCTCCTTTTTCTGAGTAAGTCCTTATTCTGATTTCCGGATTATAATCAGGACCAGATATCTCACTTTTTCTTCTTATTGCATCTGTCGCATTTGTAATAAGATTATGATAGACTTGATTGAAATCGCTAGCTATTATTTCAGTTTTAGGAAGTTCCGGATCTAAATGTGTAAGCAATATTATCTTATTTCTTTCAAGTCCACTACTAAGTATTCTTACAGTATCTTCTACAGATTCATTAAGACTAGTATATTTTGATATTCTACTTCCGCCACGGGCATATTTATTCATTCCTTCAGATAATTCTAGTTTTCTTTCACTAAGTTTTTTGATATCTTCAAGTCCTTCTAATAATTCTCTTTCAGGCATTTTTCCTTTTTTAAGCATATCAGTAAGATATCCTATCGTAGCCAATGTTTCTCTTTCCCAATTTCCGATATCATGCGCAATACCACCAGAAAGCTGTCCGATAATCCTAAGGTTTGCACTGTTAATAATCTCTGCTTGTGCTTTTCTAAGTTCATCAGCAAATATAGACACTGTTATTGGAAGCATGGCACTGTTTATTGTTAATTGCGCAATATCCATTTTTTCCTCAAGGATTGGTTTGTTTCCAAGAAATTCCAGGGGTTTCTCAAAATTTACGTACCCAATAGTTTCAACATTGCCATTAATCTCTCTTAAAAGGGGAAAAAAGGCAAATCTAGCCCAGTCTTCAAAACTCAATGGTTCCTCTTTTCCTTTGATTGTTTCTAAATAATTTCGGTATTTTTCTATTCTAAATTCATAATATTTTTTTTTCACAATGCCTCGTTCTTCTAATTTTCTAATCGACTCTTCATCAGCATAGCATTGAATATACTGCCCGGTTCTCAAAACATAGGATGAAGGATGCACAACATCCAAATCAAGTGTAATTTTATTTTCTCTCCAGCTGTTTAGAATTTTTAAATCTGCTTCAGCTTCTTCTTTAGTATATCCTATACTTGCGATATAATCTTCATAAAGTGCTTCTTCTTTATATCTAAATGCCGGCCTTATACTTCTATTTATATCCCTAACCAAAAAAGCTTCTGCTCTTTCAAAACCTAAAAAATTTCCACAGTGATTTAAAATTGATTTAAATGATTTGGATAAATAATCTTCATCGAGTTGAGTTGTTGTAGTTCCAACTAACAATTCTGGTGTTAATCTAATAATGCCTTCAAGAGCACTTTCTCTATCAAAATTCATAAAAAAATAACAGAAAGAACATTATTTAAATTTTACTATTTATTAATAGTAAATAAATAAAATTTAGATGTTAGCTCTTCCGGTGGCTCTGGCCTTCTTCATCTTCTTGGCCTTGACTTTCCTTTTTTTTGCCATTAAGTATCAACCTCCTTTATTTATTATTTAATAGAAATCGAGCCAAGTATTTAAATTTATTTATTCTTCTGGATAAAAATCCTCAACGTCAAATTTGTCTATGCGCCAGACTAAATAAATTAAGAACAATGCAAACAACAAAGCTATTCCTACAGTGATTAAATAAAATTGCACTCTGTTGTCTAATAAGACAGAGATAGTCAAGATTATCCCTAAAAGAACCAAATAGCTGGTAGTGATGAGCGTGAACAAAACCAAGTAATATAAAATGGGCCTCAAGTAGAGTCTATAATGCCTTATAGTTCCGTAAGACAGCAATGCAAAATTGATCAGGAAGAAAACTACAAAAACCATTGCATCATAGAACATCGAATAATTCCCTGTTGTGAGTCCCGTTAATATATTCTTGAAGGCATCTGTCAATAAAGTCAAGGCTATAGGGATGTAGTAATATAAAAAGTTGAATGCCAAAAGAACCAACCCTAAAAACAATAGGGAAGCATACCCATAAATTACATTCTTCTCTCTTTTAGTGTCGAAATATGAGCTGTGGAAGTTTCTAACAAACAATCTAAAAAACTCGTTCCTGAGAAAATGCTCTGCCTTGTCATTTAAGCTATATACTCTCACATAATTTTCAAAGGCATAATAAATGTCTGTTTTCATGAAGAACAAGAACTGCCACAAGATTCCGAGGAACTCTGAAAAAACCACGAATTTAAGTATATTATAAACCAACGGCATCATTGAAACGATGTTTAGTTTGTTCAAATAGAGCAAGATTATACTTAAAGAAAAAATAACCAAGTCCGCAAAAATGCCGGCAAGTATAATCCTGTATCTTTTGTTTCTTTCTAAGGAGTATATGTTTGTGATGTCTGTAATTGAGACTAGAAAAAAAAGCCTGTTGCTTATCCCGAAATTGGCGGGTAGCTTATATGATTTTGCAGCAATGAAGTGCGAGAACTCATGAATCCCTATTAATATCCATGAAACTATGAACACTATTGGCAACAGCACTATGAATGTGTTTGCTAGAAAATAATCCTGCCTCAAGGGAAACAAATCATGATTGTTTATTAGTATAATTACTGCAGATAAGAAAACTATAATGTAAAGAAAGTACATCTGTTTTGTAAATAGCCAAGAAACATATTTGTGATTTATGAATTTTAGCAATGTTTTTACTTTTTTTGTTGTCTCGGAAATTTTTTTGTTGTCTATTCTGTCAATAAATCCTTGCATAATCAGGAAGTTTATGAACTTGTCAACATTATAAGTTCCGTATTTCCTTCTTATTTCTTTTTTGATTCCATTTACTCTTTTTCCGTCTTCAATTTGGCATATTATTTCGTATCCTATTTTTGTTGTACTGATATATATTTCAGTCTCTTTTCTTCCGATGATATAAGAATTATCCTCTTTTCTCTTGACCAATCTATGAAGTTTGATTCTGCTGTTGTTATCGAAAATATACATATGGATTATTCTTACTGCTTGATATATTAAAATTAAGTATAACTTTAAAATAGTGAAATTTTAATAGAAATGTTTAAATAGAAAGTTAAACTAAATTTCCTTGATGAAAACAAAGCATATTTTTGTTCCTGCTCTAGATGTTTCTGAACTTCTTCCCTTTACAATAAAAAAGACAAAAAAGCTTTCTGACAGCTTAAAGGAACAGGAACGAGCAAGAAAAGAGCTCGAGAAATTCATTGACAGGCTAGAAAAAAGCTACAGAGAAAAAATATGGTACATGGGGATGGATGTTATAACGGGCAAGACCTATGAAAGGTTTATTTTCGAGAAGGGTGGTTTTTTTGAGATAATGATAGAGGCTCCGATAGCGATGAATGCTCATTTCGTGCATGAAAAACAGGCAAACAAATTCAGGGATTCATTGCAAAAGACTTTGAAGCAGGTAATGCCAAAAAACAGCGTTAGTGAGATGTTCATAAATTCAATTCAAGTAGGGACAGAAGAGGAAGAAAGCCTAACTTATAAGACTTGGAGCAATATCAAAGAAATAAGAAACAGAAAATAATAATAACAAAGTTTAAATAAAAGTTGTATTTTTATTATGTTAAAAGAGGTGAGTAGATGAAGTTAATTAAAAGACCGACAGTGATAGGCTCGTTCTTGGGGGCATTATTAGGGTTGGTTTATACAATTTATGCGCAAACAAAAGGCTACACCTCAAATACGAATATATTTGTGTTCCTAATAGCAAATCTTCTTTACTTCAGTCTTCTTGGGTTTGTTCTAGCAGTGTTTTTTAATCTAGTGACTGATAGCAAGAAGGTTGCAAGATTCCATATAGGCGCATTATTAGGGTTTATAGCCTTTCTTTTGATAGTGCTGGCAACATCTATAAGAAGCACTGGATTATTGTGCAGGAACATAAATGCAGTTTTCGACTGTAACCTTAATCAGTTCATGAGCTTCATGATAATAGAAGGCCCATTTCCATTGCACTTGCTGCAGGTCTTTTTGATATTGGTGGGGATATTAATCGGATTATTCATAGAAAACAAAAGTCTGTTGGGATTTAAAAAATGAAAGCTGCTGGAAAAGAGCTAAGGAAGCAGTTGTTTGAGGTCATACAGAAAAGCTGGCCCATTCATATTTCAGGCTTGTGCAGGGAGTTGGATATAAAAGAAAGCGTTTCCAACATCTCAAAGCTCCGCTATCATATCCAGATTCTCAAAAAAAACAACCTTATCCATACAAAAAAAATTGACCGTGCCCTAGTGTCATGGCCTATAGAAATGGAAAAGCTAAGGGTGATGCACGAATTCCTAAATGACATCCATTAAAAAAAATAAAAGAAACATTTTTATATGCAAAGTTATTAAAATTCTTCCATAGGCTATACAACCGATAAATCAATTAAATAAGCCAGGTAAAAAAGAGGTGAAAATGCCGTCAAATTATTTTCAGGGCGTGGCAATAGCGACTTCTATTATAGCATTGCTTATCTTGATATATATCAAGCTTCTGCGCAGGAAGATGAAAAGATTCATCTTAAGGAATGATAGGATAGCCAAATATTTTGAGCGTGATTAAAATCGAAACCGAGATAGTTACATTTTCATTGGTAGTGCTTGTATTAATGATGGGCATATTTTTCTTTAGTGACAATTCTATTCAAAATCTGTCATTTTCAGGGGAAAAATTTTTCAATGGTGAACTATGGCGTATAGTAACATTTAACTTCGTGCATTTAAATTTGCCTCACTTGATAGGGAATGTGATTGCATTCATCATAATGACTATGCTGTCTTTAGAAGTGGGGTTAAAGAGCGAATATTTTATTTTGCTTTTCTTCACCTCGTCTTTTGTGATTGCATTCGTAGAAGGCATTTTCTTTCCGACATTGATAATCGCGGGGGCTTCTCTAGGGATTTATTCCATACTTGGGGGAGTTTCATTTATAGGGCGTAGATTGATTCCAATTTACTTTTTCATACCATTAATAATTTTGTCAATTTTCCTAAACAAGGCATTTTCTGACTCAGTAACCCTGTTTGAGTCATTATTTCATTTCTTCGGGTTTGTTTTAGGGTTTACGTTGTATTATTCTATTGTAAAGTATATAAATAGGCAAAAATTATATTTAGAGGTGACTACTAATGGCTGAAAGAATAAAAAGTGGAATTCCTGGATTGGACAGTTTGCTTGATGGCGGATTTCCAAAAGGGAAGGTAATAATGGCCTCTGGGCCCAGTGGTGCAGGCAAGACGATACTGGCCGCACAATTTGTGAATGAAGGCATTAAAAATAATGAGTCTTGTGTTTTCATCACGCTTGAAGAAAGCAAAGATAAATTGATTGAGGACTTAAAAGAATTAAATATTGATTTCAGTCAACTGGAAAAGAAGAATAAGCTAAGAATAATTGGAGGTCCTATTGGCCATGTCAAATATTTCAAGGAAAAGACTAAAGCGACCATATATGACATAGCGGATGAGGTGAAAGAGGTTATTCTCGAGATTGGTGCAAAAAGGGTTGTCCTAGACTCAATAAACTTGTTCACTATGCTTTTTGAGACTAATCTAGAAAGAAGAAAGGCCCTCGCAGACTTGGTTGCAGTCTTGGGAAGCTTAAATTGCACAACCTTGCTTACTTGCGAAGTAAAAGAAGCTAATCCTAGGGCAATAAGCTGGCATGGCTTTGAGGAATTTGTAGTTGATGGTGTGATAGCATTGTACAGGCTGCCTTTCGGCAACAAATACGAAAGAGCCATCTCTGTAGTAAAGATGCGTGGAGTTAATCATAGCCAAAAAGTGGTAAGTATGTCCATAACAAAAAGAGGCATTGAGGTTTATCCAGATCGCGAACCTTATCATGACATAATCACTAAAGATTCTTATGGAGGTTAAAAAATGAAAAATGAACGCGTTCCAACAGGCATTTCCGGATTTGACAAGCTAATTGGCGGAGGATTTTTAAAAGGAAGCATTAATTTGGTTGCTGGGGGCACAGGTTCGGGAAAGAGTATTTTCAGCATGCAATACCTGTATAATGGCATCCTGAAATATAATGAGCCAGGGCTTTACATCAGCTTTGAAGAGTCAATAGACTCATTAAAACAGGATGCAGAGATATTCGGCTGGGATTTTGATAAGTACGAGAAAGCCAAGAAAATGACATTCCTTTACCTGACACCTTATACAACTACTGATTTGCAGTCTTTACTGGCAGAGGAAATACCAAAGTCAAAGGCAAAAAGAGTGGTCATAGACTCTATCTCTGTATTCGCAATGGCTTTAAATGACTTGTATAGGATAAGAAAGCAGATATATTTCCTGACAAGCGCGCTGCGGAAATTGGGTGCAACAACAATCTTGACCTCTGAAATCGTTGGAGAGGCCCCTCTCGATATTTCTGGAGGGAGTCGAGACGGAAGCTTTTCAAGGTATGGCGTAGAGGAATTTATATCAGACTCTGTCGTCTCATTGCATAACGCCGGGCTTGGAGGTTCGGGAGACAGGGCAGTAAGGATACTAAAGATAAGGCGTACAGATCATACAAAGGGCCCAGTACCTTTCGAAATAGGCAATCAGGGAATCAAGGTATTCCAAAAAGAGAGAAGCTATAAGTAATCAATGAAAGAAAAATCAATCAGAATAGAAATAGAAGACACCTTAAAGATTCTTGGCAACGAATTGATTGAAGAGAATTAACTTACCATTACATTTTTTGTAAAAACACAAAATTTATATAGATTGTAATGGTAACATTTTCTATGAGAATAATAAAAAGAACAAAGTTAAGAAACACATATTATTACTTGCAACATTCTTTCAGAAAAGGAAAAAAAATAATCACCAAAGAGAAATATTTAGGGAAAAATATACCTAAAAATATAGAAATAATTAAACTTCAAATGCAGGAAGCCTACAAAAAAGAGCTGACTAAAAAATTAGAGATCATTAAAAGAAATTTTCAAAAAGAGTGGAAAAGATACCCTAAAAGCATACAACAAAAAGAAAAAGAGGAAATCGCTTTAGCATTCACGTACAACACAAACGCTATAGAAGGCTCAACTATAACGCTCGAAGAAACCCGAGAAATAGTGATGGAGAACATAGCCCCAAATAAATCTTTAAGGGATATAAAGGAGACCGAATCGCATTATAAATTATTTTTGAAAATCCTTGACAAGGAAGAAAAGATTTCAATAGAGCTTATCTTAGAATGGCATAAGTTAATATTCCAGGACACGAAAGCCGATATATCTGGAAAATTCCGTGATTACATAGTTAGTGTTGCAAACTATAGGGCACCAGACTGGCAGGATATAGACTTTTTAATGCATAATTTCATTGATTTTTTGGGGAAATCTAAAATGAATCCTGCAGAACTTGCGGCAAGAGCGCATTATAAATTTGAGAAAATACATCCATTTGGTGACGGTAATGGTAGGCTAGGCAGAATGATATACAATCATATATTATGGCATAACAAATATCCAATGTTGATAATAGAATACCAAAAAAGGCGTTCTTATTACAAAGCTCTGCAGAGAGATGAGGATGGTTTTGTTAAATACTTTATAAGAAGATATCTATCGGTACATAAGAAAAGATTATAAATAAAATTACATATGAAATATAGAATGAACAAAGACTTGATATATGCACTAGCTTTGGAAAATGCTATAAATTTTAATGGCAGGGCTTCTCATGGATCTGTTATTGGAATATTGATATCGATGAATCCTAGCGTTAAGGCAAATATCAAAGAAATAAGCCAACTGACTGCAAAAATAATTTCTGAAGTGAACTCCTTGTCCTTGGAAGAGCAGAAGGAAAAATTCAACAGCCTGAAGCATTTGATACATCACGAGCAAAAAGAATTAAAAAAAGGTTTGCCAGAATTGAATAATGCTGAAGGCTTAGTTGTAAGATTCGCGCCCTATCCTTCTGGGCCCTTGCATATAGGCAATGCCAAGCAGCTTATTCTGAATGACGAATACGCAAAAATGTACACTGGCAAATTTATCCTTGTATACGATGATACAATAGGCTCTGAAGAAAAAAACATTTCAAACGAAGCATACTCTTTGATTTTAGACGGCGTAAAATGGCTTAATGTCAAGATAAGCAAAATATACTATAAATCAGACCGCTTGGAAATCTACTACAAATATGCTTCCGAGCTCATAAAAGAAAACAAGGCGTATGTGTGTTTTTGCAAAGCAGAGGAATTAAGGAAGAGCAGAGAAAGAGGCATTGAATGCATTCATCGCAATCATTCAATAAATGAAAACCTAGAATTCTGGCAGCAAATGCTGAAAAACAAATTCAAGCCAGGCCAGATAATATTAAGGATCAAAACTTCAATGACTCATCCTAATCCTGCTTTCCGTGATCGAGTTTTGTTCAGAATTTCGGTGAGAAGCCATCCTCGCACCAAATTAAAGTACAAAATATGGCCTCTGCTCGAGTTTTCATGGGCGATAGACGATCATTTGTTAGGCATAACCCACATCTTAAGAGGCAAGGACTTGATGATGGAATCTGAGATGGAACGCTTTATCTGGGATACTTTTTCTTGGAAGCATCCTGAAATAATCCATACAGGCTTAGTAAGAATAGAAGGAATAAAGCTTTCTAAGTCAAAGTCAAAGGAAGAAGTCAAGTCAGGCAAGTACAAAGGCTGGGATGATCCTAGGACTTGGAGCCTGCAATCTTTAAAAAAACGCGGGTTTAAGCCAGAAGCAATAAGGAAATTTCTCCTTAAATCAGGGCTAAGCAGGAATGACGTTACAGTCCCTATAGAAGACTTATATGCCGAGAATCGTGATTTGATAGAAAAAGAGTCTAACAGGTATTTTTTCGTTCAGGAGCCAAAGCTTATTGCAATAGAAAATTTCAAGGGCCGTGAAGTCGAACTAAACTTGCATCCTGATTTTCCTAAAAAAGGAAAGAGGAAACTAAAAACCAACAATAAGTTCTACATAAATAAAAAGGACTTTGAGGTATTAAAAGAAAATGAACTATATCGGTTAATGGACTGCCTTAGTTTTACAAAGCAGAAAAACAAATTCGTTTTCCATTCTCTAGATTACAATGAATTCAAGGATAAAGGCTCAAGGATTATGCACTGGCTTCCTGAAAAAGGAAACTTGAAAGCCTCTGTCTTTATGGATAATGGTTCTGTTATTAATGGCCTGCTTGAAAGTAATGCCTGTAAGATGAAATTAAATGAGACTTGCCAGTTTGAAAGGACGTTCTTTGTAAGACTAGACAAAAAATCAAAGACAATCTATGAATTTTATTTCTGCCATAAGTAAAAACTTACAATAACTCTTTTAGTTTATTAATGCTTTCTATATCGACAGAATATTTTTTTTCTATAAAAACTCCTTTGAAACTGTCCATAAACTCTCTTTTGTTTATTAGTTCTAGTATCTTTGTGATATTACTCTTAATTATATCTTTATTTCCTCTCCAAATATATTTTTTTATTAAATTTATGTCTATATTCTTAGATAACGCAGCTATGTCTCTAAAATCAGTTAGCCGGCCGGAATGTAGTTTTAGTATTATTAGTATCTCCGGATCTGCAACATAAGCTAAAATTTCTTTCTCAATACCTATAATTTTCCTTTTTTTTGAATTTTCTTTTATTTGTTCTATGCTGAATGATGCATTAGTAGTTCTTGAGCCGATGCCACCCACCAATAAATCTACACTAACAGCAAGACCATTATTTTTTTTATAGCTAACAAACAAACCTGTATAAGCGTGATCAAGTTTTCTGCTTATAGATTTGACAAATTTTTTCTTTTTTAATATGTCTTCGAATTTAGTTAAATCCTCTTCTCTAATTATTAAGTCTGCATCTACTGAAAATCTATGTTTGTATGCGCTTACGCCATAACCTCCGACAATAATAAAAAATAAGCTCGCATCATTGAAATCATTCAATATATCAAAAATGATATTTTCTCTTTTTATGTAATCGTCAAACATTTGTGAAAGCCTCTTTGTATTTTACATCTAATTTTTTATTGTACACTTCTTTTATCATTTCTAACGCCGGCTCAAAGTTGTAAATATTCTGTTTCATAAAGAAGATTGTACTTTGTAAGCTGTCAACTGGAATATCATCACAGTATTCAAATTCAAATTTATCTAAATAAAACACTTCATAAAAGATTCCCTTCTTTGTATTAATGCTTAATTTTAATTTTTTACAATATTCCTCAAATAAATCCCTGTCTTCAACAGCTACCTTGATAAAAATAGGGTAGAATCCCCTATATCTTGATATGTTATAGCCCCCTTTGGTCCAGATATAAACACTATCTGTTTTAGTAAAGCAATATCTAATCCCAAACAATCGCAAGGATTCGTAATAAAAAGAGACATTATTGCCCAAAGTATTCCTTATGAATTTCAATGTTTTTCTGTAGAACTCGTTTTTTTGGTTTAAGTAGACATTCATTCTCGTCAATCTAAAAACGCCTATATCTGCCAATTCCCTTACCCACTTATAGGTCCAACCATAGCTTAACCCAATTCTGTTAGAAATAGAATTAATTGAATCCTTATTTCTTGCTGCAATTAATATTTTCAACATATGTGGATTAATCAAATCGATAACCATACTTATCATTATAGTGATAAGTTATATATAAATGTTCCTATTTTATACATTATAAGGGAAACATATTTTTTGCTAAAACAGAAAAAACATATATGTTTTTTATGGCAATAAATTTTAAGTGAAATTATATTTTACAATATATAAAAATTTATAAATAAAAAACTCATTTTAAATATATGCAAATCACATTCAACACAGAAGACAGCATAGACGACTTAAGCAAGATCCATGAGATTTTAGTGGAAGCTATAAAAAAGAAGGGCGGCTCTGTCAGTTCGCAGCCCCAGCAAATACAGCAAGCGCAGCAGCCCCAAGTGCAACAATCCCAGCCTATTTCTCAAGTTCCTGGCTTTGGGAGTTTCGCGAATTCTCTAAAGCAAGAAATGTCTCTCGGCCTTAATAAGCCTCAAGCGCAGCGGCCTCAGCAGCCAAAATCAGAGATACAAACGGTTAATGATGAATACAAACGCCAGTATCTTGAAAACAAGAATAATCCTGACAAGCCAAAAAGTCAAAATCCCGAGATAGACATGTCTAATGTCTATTATTCTGAAAAACGAAGAAGGTTCTAGTTTTTAATTCTCGGGCGCATAGCCCAAAAAGTCCAGCATGCCAAATAAAATATTGCTCATATGAGCAGATTATTCTAATTAATCATAGTAATCAAAAATGTATGCCTTGATTAACCGAAATATTTGATGAGTCTCTCTCTAATTGTTATATGCAGTTAAAATTGGGCGAGATTATTTGATTGCCATTAGTTATTGTTATAGCAGCATTCAGGGGCTGTGTTGTCACATTAAATCCGGGTATGTGCAGATTAAAGCTGGCAGTTGTCCCTGGATCCATGTGCAAATAGTTTGGTCCTACAGCAAGGTTCTGTGTATTTCCGTTGTATGTTAAGTTAGTTACATTAAACGGCACATCAAGATAAAAATCCACAGTTCCTGGTGGGGAATTGGCTGATAGAGTCACAGTAAATGGTATGTCATAAGAAACCAATGATGCCGGGTCATTAGAACAAGTAACTCCTGGCAATAAAGGGCTGAAATCTATGGGGTCAAGATTAAAGCCGGTTATTAACGGTATTTGCCCAAAATCTAACCAAAGAGTATTACTGCCCTCTAAAATTGTTATGCTTTGAGAATAATCCTGATATTCAGGAGCTGTTACTAATATACGATGCTTGCCCAAGCTTAAATTTTGAATGGAATAAAGCGGGATATCAATCATAATAGGAGCGCTAGAATAATCAAAATATAAAAAAAATGGTGTGGCAGTGGACATAAGCCTCAAAATGGTTAAATTGCCGCTAGGAATGCCTTGTTCGCTAGAACCCCCAGATAGGGTGCCTTTTCTATATCCCGGCAGGGAACTATCGGTTTTGGTATATTTTATTATTATGTTCCCGCTAAACTTTTTATTAAGGTTGATATTATTGCATATCACTGAAAAATCTCCTGTGTCTCCATTATTCAAGTCTACAATTCCGGAATTTGTGCAGGTAACGCCAGGAACCTCAATATTGACATAGATGTTTCTAATGTCATGCCCGAGATCATTTTCTATTAAAAATTCAGCGCCGTTCTTTCCTATGGTGAAATCCTTGCATATAAAACC